>Ga0326513_10000723_pt1 | contig 28044 bp, 23 predicted proteins | sample 2_2465_0518_D_FD_203654 | JGI IMG/M metagenome (GOLD analysis project Ga0326513, IMG submission 203654) | Bovine rumen microbial communities from UC Davis, California, United States - 2_2465_0518 | ecosystem: Host-associated > Mammals > Digestive system > Stomach > Rumen | place: USA... | reverse complement strand
GCTACGGAACTCATGGAAAAATATGATCAGGAACACAGTGACGGCATTGACGGCGGTCTTTATCGTTCTGAAAAGACTTATACAAGATGTGTCAATGATAATATGGCTTTCGGCCTGAAAGGTCTGACACATTCCAGCTCTGTCATGAACGCTCAGACGCTGAATTTCATCGAAACTATGGGCTATAACATGAGAAGCTATTATTCCAGATATGACGGTACGACTGAACTTGCCGATTCTCTGCTTGGTATCAAGTATGTATTATACAAAGACGATTCTTTCCCTCGTCCGCTTCTGCATCCGTCCTATCAGAAAGTTGATGAATATAATTTCGATGACTATGATGATAAAAATTCTGACGGCACTCCCAGAAACAAGACTATTGAAATCTATCAGAATCCTAATGCCCTCAGCATGGGCTATCTGGTCAGTGATGATCTTCTTAAAATTGATCATCTGGGAAATGATAATCCTTTTAACAGTCAGAATGTCTTATTAAGTACCATGATGGGAGAAACTGTATTCGATCAAGCTGGTCAGATCGCCTCAGTTACGGAATATTATACGCCTGTTTCTGATGTAGAAACTGTACTCGGTGCTGTTACAGTATCTGAATATAACGGTCAGCCGACTTATACTAAAATGGAAAGCGGTGACCCGACTGTTGACTATCGTTTCACAGTGACTCAGAATAAGAGAGTTTATGCATATCTCAAAACTGAAAATGAACAGGCTGTCAATCTATGGCTGGGTGTCTGGGATAATATCACTGAAAATTATAACTTCAAATCTTATGGCAGATATTTTGAAACAAGAAATTACTGCATTATTGATCTGGGTCTCTATGAAGCAGGTACAAAAATTGCTCTTCGTGTAACTGTCGATAATGATCAGAATGCCGCTATCATCAAAGCTCCGTATTTCTATTATTTCAATGAAGAAGTCTTTCAGGAAGATATTGATGTTCTCAAGACTCAGCAGATGCAGATTCAGAAACAGAATGCAACTTATATCCGCGGTACTGTCAATGCTCAGGAAGGTCAGATTCTGTTTACTTCCATTCCCTATGAAGATGGCTGGACTGTCAAGGTCAACGGCCAAAAAATTGATACTTCTCAGTGTCTGAAAGCAATGATTTATATTCCCTTTGAGCAGGCCGGAACTTATACGATCACTATGAGCTATATGCCGCCTTATTTCTTAGCAGGCATCGGAATGCTTGTAATTGGCATTGGCATGATTGTTATGTTCTATCTCTATGACAGAAAAAATAATAAAGTTCTGATTGCCAAAGTCCGTACGAAGAGAAGAGAAGCTATGCAGGCTGAAAAAGCCGCATCTTAAGAACATCCAGAAAGGACGGTGTATCGCCGTCCTTTCGTGTATCACAAAAAACTGATTTCTCATATACTGCAATTAAGGAGAATATTCATGTATTTTTATCAAGTTTTACATGCCTGTAATGATTCTGTTCTCACAGAAGAATTTCTCAAACTCTATACCGATTCGCCTGATCTGAATCACACACTAATCATATCAAAAGGAGATGAAGATATTTTATGATTACTCTGCAAGTCCCTGCAACAAGTGCGAATCTGGGTGCTGGTTTTGATGCCCTCGGCCTTGCTCTGCAATATTATAATACAATCGAAATGGAAGAAAATGACAGAATCGAGATTTCTGCTCCGGAAAATCCTGATGTCCCTACTGATGAGCATAATCTGATTTATATTTCCGCTAAAGATCTTTTTGAAGTCTGCGGGAAAAAATTAGACGGTCTGAAACTGATTCAGCATGATCGGATTCCTATGACTCGCGGACTGGGTTCTAGTTCGGCTTGTATCGTTGCCGGATTGGTAGGAGCAAATACTTTGCTGGGAAATCCTCTGAATACAGATGATCTTGTTGATTTAGCCGCTCAGATCGAAGGTCATCCGGATAATACAGCTCCGGCTCTGCTTGGAGGTATTGTGACTGCTGTCTTTGATGGCCGCCGTGTGCACTGGGTGAAACAGGAAGTCTATACAAAATTAAGATTTGTTGCTATGATTCCGGATTTTGAACTCAAAACTGAAAAAGCAAGAGCCTGTCTGCCCTCGGAAGTTTCTCATAAAGATGCAGTCTATAATCTGTCAAGAGCGGCTTTATTTTCGGCTTCTCTGCTGACCGGAAAATTTGAGAATCTCCGGACGGCGACACATGACAAACTCCATCAGCCTTACAGAATGGCTCTGATTCCTCATGCAAGAGAAGTATTTGATATTGCTTATGCTCATGGAGCTTATGCGGCTTATATCTCTGGTGCAGGGCCTACTGTGATGGCGATTGTCGATGAAGAAAATACTTATTTTGCTGGAAAAATGCGTTTTTCGCTTGATAATGCGGGTCTCAAAGGCTGGAAAGTTCATGATCTCAAGATTGATAATGCTGGTTGTGTATTATTATAATTTGATCTGTCCGGAAATCCGGACAGATTTTTTTGTAAAAAAATACAGATTTCTCTTGACATCCGGATTAAAATTTGTTATAATTTATAAAGCTGAATTTTCAGTATATTAAAATTTAACTAACACAAGGAGTAATGAAACATGAAAAATCCTGAATATGTTCTGGATGAGCTTTCTATCCTGATGTGGCGAAATGGTAAAAAAATCCCAGGAGATCACAAAAAATACTGTTTTTGTGAAGAGCCTGCACCTGTTCCCACGCTCAGCGGAAAAAAAGAAGTAATTAAATATTGGCTGTGGTATGCTCAGGCCGGTGATGTTGTGAGATTATATCAGGAACTTTCACTTCAGGCAGGAGACCGTATTTCTGCTAACGTCATCAGCTTTGATAATACCTGTGATGTCTGGGCGGCACTGGTTGCTTTCAGTCCTTCTGAAAATAAAGAACTGAAATCTGATTATATTTCTCTTTCCGGCAAGAACTGGAAAAAGCTCTCACTGATACTGGACAGCAATAAATATAAATTTATTAATCTTGAACTGTGTGTAAAGCAAAATTCCGTACTTCATGGGAAATTCAACGGCATGGACGGATTTATTGATGATTTTAAAATCATTCATCAAAAAGATCTGGATGATAATGGAAAGCAATAAACAGGTTTATAAAAAATAACAGGAAGCTGTTATCAGTTTTATAAATATGTTAACCATGGCAACCAATATTGTATTATTCCTATAAATATGCTATAATATAATAAAAATTATCTAAAAAGAAGGTTTTTAACAAATGGAAAAACGATATATCTATGCTGACCATGCCGCTACGACAGCTGTATCTGATGAAGTCTTACAGGCAATGCTCCCCTATTTTCAGGAACATTTCGGCAACGCCTCCAGTATCTATTCTAAAGGCCGTGAAAACGAACGTGCTATTCTTGATGCCCGTACCCGAATTGCCAAGTGCCTCAACGCTGACCCTAAAGAAATCTATTTTACTGCGGGCGGTTCAGAATCTGATAACTGGGCAATCAAAGGTTCTGTCGATAAACTTGCCGCTAAAGGCAAAAAACATATTATCACAAGTGTATTTGAACATCATGCTGTTCTGCATACCTGTGAATTTCTGGAAAAACACGGCTTTGAAGTGACTTATCTGCCTGTTTCTCCCGATGGCTTAATCAATCCCGAAGACGTTGAAAAAGCAATCCGTGAAGATACTGCTTTAGTCACGATCATGTATGCCAATAATGAAATCGGTACAATCCAGCCGATTCCGGAAATCGGAGAAATCTGCCGGAAGCATAAAATTTTATTCCATACGGATGCTGTTCAGGCAATCGGCAATGTTCCGATTGATGTCAAGGCTCAGAATATTGATATGCTTTCTATTTCGGGTCACAAATTCCATGCGCCGAAAGGCATTGGCATTCTGTATGTCAGAAAGGGCATTCTGCTGTCGAATCTGATTCACGGCGGCGGTCAGGAAGCTGGAAAACGTGCCGGAACAGAAAATGTGGCTGGTATCATCGGCATTGCAAAAGCTCTCGAACTCGCTACAGAAAATATTCCTGCCAAGATTGCAAAGCTAACTCCGCTCAGAGACAAGCTGATTGACGGTATTTTAAAAATTGATCAGACCAGACTCAACGGCGACAGAGAAAAAAGATTATGCGGAAATGTCAATATTTCGATTGTCGGCATCGAGGGCGAAAGTTTATTATTAATGCTTGATCATTACGGCATTCAGGCTTCTTCGGGTTCGGCCTGCACATCCGGTTCGCTCGATCCGTCTCATGTATTATTATCTCTCGGATTGGTGCATGAAGTTGCTCACGGTTCGTTAAGATTAAGTTTCGGCGAGGAATTTACTGAACAGGATGCTGATTATATTCTCGAAGTTCTCCCTCAGATTGTAAATCGTCTGAGAAGCATGTCACCTATGTGGGAAACCCTTACGAAACAAAATAAAAAATTAGTCTGATCTACAGGAGGAATTTTATCATGAATTACAGTGAAAAAGTCATGGATCATTTTACAAATCCCAGAAATGTCGGCGAAATTCCGGATGCTGACGGAATCGGTGAAGTCGGCAATGCTAAATGCGGCGATATTATGAAGATGTATCTGAAAATTGACGGCGATACTATTTCTGACGTCAAATTCAAGACATTCGGCTGTGGTGCGGCGATTGCGACTTCTTCTATGGCTACTGAGATGATCAAAGGCAAAACAATTGATGATGCTCTGAAACTTACTAATAAAGCCGTTATGGAAGCTCTTGACGGTCTGCCGCCTGTGAAAGTACACTGTTCTGTGCTCGCTGAAGAAGCTGTCAAAGCCGCTCTTACGGATTATTATACCAAGCAGGGAGTCGATGCGAAATTAATTGTCGGCGAAGTGCCTTCCTGTGAAGAATGCCATGAACATGATTAAAATTTTCATCAGCAGCAGAATCTCTCTGCTGCTGATTTTTTTAATCTCTTGACAAATATTCAGAAAAATGCTATGATATTCTCAAAGAGGTGATCGCATGAAAATACTGAACTGTCCGCAGTGCGGCGGAAATCTCTATCTGACACAGTATTCCGGAGTTTATCACTGTCGGTACTGCCGTGCGCTCGTCTATGAAGAAACGATGCAGGAACTTGCCCTTAAACAGCAGGAGCTTGATCTTTCCAGACAAATCTTAGCAGAAACAAAAGCCGCTGATCTCAAACGGGCGGAACGTGTCAGGAACTGGCATAAACTCTGTTCTGCCTACTGGGGATTTATTATGATTACATTCTTTTTAGGTATGGCCGGAGCAGTTTTTTCTTTCCCAGCTTCGATGGGCGAATGTCTGTCATATTGTATTCTTCTCAGAGTTCCGGTTTCTCCGGTTGTGGCGGCTCTTCGTCCGGATGCTTCCTATCCTGCGGATGCGCCTCCTATATGCAGTAAAGTCATTCTGGTTGGCATATTCTGGATATTCGATATGGTATTATGGTGCTTTCTTCTCATGATGTTAGTATAATTTTCAGGCTCTGCATTTGTGTGCAGAGTTTTTGATTATATAGTTGACAAAATTCTGTTTTTATGTTAAAATTGACATGTATGTGTATAATATTTTTCTGAAAGGACGGCTGTCTATGATTTATGTTATGTCTGATATTCACGGCGAATATCAGAAATATCTCAATATGCTGGAACTGATTCAGTTTTCTGATGAGGATTCTCTTTTTATTCTCGGTGATGTCGTGGACAGAGGGCCTGAACCTGTTTCCGTTCTCAAAGATATGATGTTCCGACCGAATGTCTTCCCGATCATGGGGAATCATGATTTCTTGGCTTATTATTTATTAAGCCGACTTGGCAGCAGCATTACAGGCGAGAATATCGAAAATACACTTGAAGTTGACGAAATACAGGACATTCTGGAATGGCTTGATGACGGCGGTACTCCCACAGTTGCTCAGTTCCAGAAAATTTCTCCGGAAGAACGGCAGGATATTTTAGATTATATCTCTGAATTTCCTCTCTATGAAACGATTGATATCGGCGAAAATACTTTTATTCTGGTTCATGCCGGACTCGGCAATTTCAGACCGGATAAAAAATTAAGTGAATATTCCGCTGCTGATCTGATTACTGTCCGTGAAGACCCTGACAGGAGATTTTTCGATGATGAACATATTTATATTATCACAGGTCACACGCCGACTCCCTTAATTTCCGGAAAGCCGGAGATCTATCACAGTGCAAATAATATCTATATCGACTGCGGAGCTTGTTTTGCTTCCGGACGGCTTGCCTGCCTGTGTCTTGATACGATGCAGGAATTTTATATCTGATTTTTATATTTATTATATAGAGGAGTATAATTTTATTATGAATATGAAAAAAATCGGTATGCAGATGAGCATTCTCATGGGCATTTCTATGAGTTTCTGTCTTTCACTGACGGGTATACTTTCTTCGGGACATTTTACAGTTCCCGCTTTTCTGAGCAGTTTTTTCATGAGTACGGTCATCAGTCTAGTTATCGGCTTTTTTGTACCTATGAAGAAAGTCGGAGACAGTGCCGTTCAGAAAGCAAATCTGACACCCCATTCCCTTGGTGCAAGATGTCTTGAAAGTCTGATTTCTGATCTGATCTATACACCAGTCCTGACCCTTTGCATGACAGCTATGGCATATCATAATGCTGTCAGTCATGGACAGGAGATGCCGCCTTATCTTTTCATGTTTCTGAAATCTCTGTTACTCAGCATGATTATCGGCTATATTCTGATTTTTATCCTGACACCGGTTTATCTTAAACTGGTGATGAAAAAAAACACTCCCAAAGAACCATGAACAGGAAATCTTCCTGAATCTGCCGGAAAGGAGAAAATGCTGTCATGAAATATTTTTCCATCATGGGAGATTCTACCAGCAGTCTTGTCGGCACAGTGCCGGAAGGCTACAGAATTCATTATGACTATGAAAATATGCAGAAAAATGCAATCCTCTCTATCAGCGACATCTGGTGGGCAAAAGTGATTACTCATTTTGGCGGAAGACTTTGTGTCAACAATTCCTATGCCGGAAGCTGTGTTGCCGGAAAACATCCTTTCTCAGGCAATAGTATCAAGCGGACAGAATTGCTTCATAACGGCAATGTCGCTCCGGATATTATTCTGGTTTATATGGGAATCAAAGATTTCGGCAGAGGTGTGCCTGTTAAAAATAAAAATCCGTTCTGGAAAAATCCGCTTTATTTTGAAGATGCTTATGCTCTGATGCTCAAACGGATTCAGAATAATTATCCTAATGCGCAGATCATATGCGGAACAGTAGCAAGGAGTTATCATGCCCGAAAGCGTAATTGGCAGTTTCCTGAAGATTTCGGCGGGATTCCTCTTGAAGAATATAACGAATCTATTCGCTTTCTGGTACAGAAATCAAAATATCGGCTGGCTGATCTGTCTGAAAGAAAAATATATTTCGAAACGCTGGACGGTACACATCCCACGCTGACCGGTCATGAAGAACTCGCAAGAGGCTGGATTGATTGTCTGCTGGATATTTTATAGCAGAACTATTGCATTTTTCAGGAAAACAGTGTATAATAAAATAAAAAGCATTACTATCACAAGGAGATTATTTATGATTTTACTGGATGAATTAAAAGTCGAAATGAACGGCTATCGAAAAGAACTCGATGAACTCGGCGAAGTATTGAATATCAAGAAAGCCCGTGAAGAACTCAAAGATTTACAGGAACAGGCAACTGCTTCCGATTTCTGGGATGATCTGGAAAATTCTCAGAAAGTTCTTCAGAAAACAAAACAGCTGGAAAATAAAATCACAGACTATGAAAAAATGCAGTCCCGTCTTGATGATATTCTGACTATGATTGAACTCTGCATGGAAGAAGAAGACGAGGATATGCAAAATGAAGTCGTCACAGAAATTGCTGATTTCAAACAGGCTCTGGAAAATAAAAATCTGGAAACGCTTCTTTCCGGCGAATATGACAGCAAAAATGCAATTCTGACATTCCATGCAGGTGCAGGCGGTACAGAGGCTCAGGACTGGGCAGAGATGCTCTATCGTATGTACAATCGCTGGGCTGAACGTCATAATTTCAAAGTTCAGCTTCTGGATTATCTGGACGGCGAAGAAGCCGGTCTCAAGAGTGCATCTATCATGGTAGAGGGCGAAAATGCTTACGGTTATCTCAAATCGGAAGCGGGTGTACACAGATTAGTCAGAGTTTCGCCTTTCGATGCTTCCGGAAGAAGACATACTTCCTTTGCGGCTCTCGAAGTCATGCCTGAAATGGATGATAATATTCAAGTCGAAATCCGTGATGAAGATATTGAAATGGAAGTTTATCGTTCCAGCGGTGCAGGCGGTCAGAAAGTCAATAAAACAAGTTCTGCGGTGCGTTTGATTCACAAGCCGACTGGTATTGTCACTTCCTGTCAGACTCAGAGAAGTCAGTATCAGAATAAAGATTATGCGATGAAAATGCTTGTTGCAAAATTAGTTGAAATCAAAGAGCGTGAACATCTGGAGAAAATTTCTGATATTAAAGGCATTCAGAAAGAAATTGGCTGGGGTGCTCAGATTCGTTCCTATGTCTTCATGCCGTATACTCTCGTAAAAGATCACAGAACCAATTTTGAAAACGGCAATATCAATGCTGTCATGGACGGCGATTTAGATGGTTTTATTCATGCCTATCTGAAATCGCTTTCTCACGGCACTCTCGAACAGAATTAATCAAAAGCGGCTGAGCTTTCTGCTCGGTCGCTTCTGTTTTGATTTTAATTTCTTACTTGATCGGGAAATCACTTGCTTTGATAATTCCGACAATGGATTTCAGAATATTCAGAGAATCTGTAGCATCCGGTGTACCGCTCTGATCGACATCAGCATTTTTCTTTCCGCCTGCTGTCAGGGTTTCCTTACCCATAATTGCTTTATTCAGCGTGATGACATCCAGAATATTGACAATGCCGTTTTCATCCGCATCGCCCCAGAGAATTTCATCAGATTCAGAAGTTGTTTCTGTAGGCTTGGTTGTCGGTTCGCTTCCGTCAGAGAGTGCTCCGTAGACAATACCGCATCCGACTGTTGACATGTAGACTTTACCGAATTCATTCATATCGCCGACAAGATAATTTCCGTTACCTGTACCGCCGTAGAGATGCTTTGTATTAATGCATACCCATGTTTTACCACCGTCAGTCGAACGATAAATTCCTTCTGCTCCGTCATCCGTCAGCTTACCGTACATATACAGGGCATTGACATCGCCTTCCTTTTCAGGAGCACCATAGCCCATTGTCTTACAATATGTGACGTTATCGAGTTTTTCGCTTGTGACTGTACCATCATCAGCAACTGTCACATGATACATGCCATACCATCCGCCGGCAAGCATCAGATCGCCTTTTGTTCCCAGATAAGCAATTCTTCCGGCACTGTCGCACTGATCATACATGCAGATGTCTGTACTCTTGAACGTCTTTCCGCCGTCCTTGCTGACGCATAATTTATACTGTGCATCGCTTGCATCAGGAGCTGTTTTGGAATAGAACCAGCTTGAATTATAATAAGTTACATAAGCATAGACAGTATTTGGATCTTCCGGCTCGATAAATACCATAGTCGGCTTAGAGCCATATGCAGACGGAATCCCCTCGCATGATGTCCATGTTTCACCCCAGTCATCACTATAAGATACAGAACTGCTGTCCTTACTGGTATTGAAAATTCTATAAGTCGATTTATCAATCTGAGCGATGGCAAGTTTACCGCCCTTTACAGCCGGACTGAATGCATTCCAAGTCTTTCCTCTGTCAGTCGTATAATAGCCCGAACCGTTATCGCCCTCGGCGATTCTTGCCCAGACATCTGTATTCTGAGAGCATACGGCAATCGCTGATGTACTGCCCATATTCGGCTGATACTGCAAGCCGATTGTTTCCGGATTCTCATGTACAAAGCCGTCATAGTCGCCGATTGCTGATAAATCCAGACCATCGGCTGTACTGGTAAAATCAAGAGAAACGACTTCTTCGATTCCATCGGGATGGAATGTGAAAACAGGACGCTTTTCAGGGTCTGTACTCCAGATATTCTCTGCAATAAATACGCCGTTACCGGAAGTGATAAACATTCTGTCAGAATTTCTAGGGTCAGTCACTACCGTACCAGACCAGTGAATTGCTTTATCACGAATCCATGCATAGCCGCCGTCCTGTAAATATTCAGAAATCGGCTCTTGTCCCCAGCCGGCAGCTTTTCCGGGGGTAAAATTCTCCCAAGTCTTACCGCCATCGAACGAACGGAAATACTGATCTCCCCATGTAGCACCATGTTCATCAGTCCATGCTTCCCAAAGCTGATCTTCCCATTTACCGCATGTACCGGCAATCATATGATCAGGATTGCTAGGATCAGCCCAGACAGAGCCAAAGCCTTTATCACTATCCAGAATCTGTGTGACTGTGCCTGTAGATGGTTCATACCGATAGCCGCCGCCGGATGCGCCGTTGAATGCCAAACCTGCAATATAGGTAATCAGCAGATTGCCATTGACATCTAAATTAATTCTGGACGGATAAACATCTGTAGGCAGATCTTTACTCAGAACGCTGAATTTATCATCTTTTGTACTTGCAACATGAACATTCGCTGTTCCTGTGGCAGATGTACCGACATATACTTTTCCATCAGAAATGGCAATTGCGGCAACGCCGTTCTGATGATTATATTCATCACTTGTAACAGATCTTGCGAGGGTATCTGTCCAAGTCGGCCATTTGGTTGTTTCTGCGAATAAGCCTAAATCATCATAGCCGATTACCGGTTCCCATGTTTCGCCGCCGTCTGTTGATTTAATTAAAGCAGATTTTGAATTCTGATCTGATGTAACATCGCCGCCGGCATAGATGACTTTTGGATTATCCGGATCGACTGCGATCGCTTCGCCGCACTGACGACCATCACCGTTACCCATGACTTTAATCAGATTTGTGACATCAATTTCTTTAAAGCTCTTACCGCCGTCAGTTGTCTTGAAGATCACTGTCTTTTCTGCCGAAAAATACGCACATCCGCAGAGAAAATAAACTGTATTATCATCCGTAGGGTCAATTGCCATTGCATCGACACTCAGCAGACCTCTGTCAGCATCGTTGATAAAATCAAGAAGCTGTTCCCAGCTTTCTGTATCGTAATTATAGCGATATGCTCCGCCTACGTCAGTACGGGCATACATGACATCTTTACCGGTCACGATACCTGATACAAAGCCGCCGCCGCCAATTCTCATTGTTCCCCATTTATAGGAATCTTCCAGCGAATCCACGGCCGATGCCGGCAGAAATGCTGCACAGCTGCACAGTACTGCTACGCTTGCTACGGCAGCTGCCATTCTCTTCCATAACTTCATAGTAAATACACATTCCTCTCTATATAAATCATTTTTGCTGAATCATCAGCATATATTTCTATTTTACTATATTCCGAATAAAAATGCAATAGCTAAAGCAAAAAAAATATTCCAATTTGTTTTTGTTTTTTTATGATAAATTAAAATCGACAGCCGATTATTTTTCCATTGCTTCCTCTGATCATAAGAAATGCAGGATTATCATGTATTGTTGCGAATGTATGACCATCTTCTGTTACACCTGACGACATACAAGCATTGATATACCATATATCATATTCTTCATAATAAGCTATATTATAAACAGGTGTTGTCCTTTCTGCAATTGCAATTTTCACACCGTCCCTGTCAAGATATTCAGCCTCTGCCCGATCAATATAATCCTGACCAAGAACTTCAATGAAAACTTTTCTTGCTTTTGAGATTAAATCCTGTTCGTTATCAATTTTGCCTAAAGTATTATTTTTTATCCGAGAAACACTGTTCATAAAAAAATCAATTTCGTTATCATAAGTAATATAATCTGTTCCGTTATAAATTGTATATGGTTCTTTATCATATCCATTCCATCTTTCATTGCATACAAATGCAATTGCTTCAAAAATATCTTCATCAGCTTTATTTTCAGTTTCTATCATTTCAGAATCAGTATCTGTGGCAACAGTTGAAACAGCCGTTGTCGTTTCAGAACTTATCGAAGAAACAGTATCGCTTGTTTCTGTAATTTGCTGTTCGGAAACGTCTGCAACATCTGTTTTATTACTGCATGAACAGAATATGATTAAGATCAAAATACAAATAAAACTATATCTTTTCATTTACATTCTCCTTTCACAGAGTATCCGGTTAAACAGAAAGCCCCCGCCTTTTCAGACGGGGGAGAACATCACTTAATTTTCTATTTATGCCAAGCCGACAATCTTTTTCATCATTGTCAGAGAATCTTCGGAATCCGGTACGCCGTTCTGATTGAAATCAATATAAGCAATTTTATCTTTATCCATAGATTCTTTACCGAGTACGGCTTTATTGACTACTATGACATCTACAATATCAAGTTTTCCGCTTCCGTCCGCATCGCCTGTGACTGTTTCCGGTATTACCGGATTGATTGTGATCTCTTTTTCTTTCGGGAGAACTAACATAATTTCTGTGCCATCCAGTACAAATTCATAAGTTTCTCCGGCTTTCAGATCATCCATATAGATAGGTGCTTCATATCCTGTGTAATCCGCTGACTGATAAATGCCTGTATATACAGTTCCGTCCGCATCTTCGGCTTTGAGTGTCCAGTTTTCATTTGATTTTACAGTCAGCTCTTTTACTGTTCCGTAATATTCCACAGCTGTGCCCAGTTTCTCAATCTTTGTATTTTCAGGCTCTTTTTCAGGATTATAATTATAATTTAATAATTTTTCCGGAACTTTGAAGACATCGCCGTATTCTGCTGTGATTCCTTCCATATATTTCGTGCTCACATCAGACGGCATGTAATATTGCTTGTTAAACTGATATGCATCGCCTTTTGTTCCAAGCATAATGATTGTGACAGTTCCATCCTCTTCCGTTTTTTCCGTACTTGCAGAGGTATTCACAATATCTGTAATCATCAGGATTCTGTCTTCTGTCATTGCACACTTGACAGTATCGCCGATTTCCAGATTCTGAATCGGAATATCAAATTTCCAGTCAACATAGTTATATAAATCATAGTTATATCTGTAATCTGTACCGTCTGCATCTGTTAAGATCATTTCCGGATAACTGCCTGCATGATTTACTGATACTGTCATTTCCTTAATCGGATAGAAATCTTCTACTGTTCCGAGTTTTTTCAGATGATTCGGCTCAAACTGTGCCGGATAGGTTTCATATACCATATAGTCCCCAAAATAAACATCGCCATACTGAGGGAGTTCGTCTGAATCTACTGCACCGAATATAAAAGTAAAATAGGATAATGCCCATCCGCTCCATTTTCCATCAGTATCGACTGCATACACCCCGTCCCCCTTACTCATGAAAATAATATTTGTACCATATTCAGAATCAGAAGTGTTCAAATCCGGTACTGTGCCATCACCTTTTTTAACAGAAAGCACCTGCATCGGATAACTAAATTCAGAATCTTCTGCATTGAGATTGAGGGCACATGTTACAATATCGCCGACAGATACATCTTTCAGAGAATAGACAGAATCATAGAGATAATCATAATCTGGATAAATACAGTAGTTTCCGGTTTCCGTATCTGTCAGCCGTGTCCAGTATATGCCGCCTGTATCTTCCAGATGCTTTGTGACAACATAATCTTTCGTATTTGTGAAAAACTCCAGTTCATTGCCCTGATTCGTGATCGTGCTGTCTTCTTCAAATACAAATTCTCCGGGCGTTGTGCCTCCGCCTCTGGCAGGCGACATAATATAGAGTACATCACCGACAACAGGAAGCGTGCTCCCCTCTGCAAGATATGTTGTCATTTCTTCTGCTGAAATCGCATAATTAAAGAAACGACTCTCTGTGACAATATAGCTTTCCGGCTGATTCTCTTCATTATAGTTAATCAGAGAAACTCGGCATGTCCACGGAATCACTTCAGCCTGTACTGACATCGGAAATGCGGATGTCATTCCGGTCAGACACATCAGAGCTGTCAGGCCTGCGAATAACTTTCTTGTTTTTTTCATAATAATTCCTCCTTTTGAGTGATCAGATTTCACGTTTCAGATTTGCTTTCTATCTATATAACAATCAAGTCAGAAAAATATTGGAAAAAATTTTTTATTTTTTTGAAAATTCACAGAAAATTCATAAATTATTCCAGACCGACTATTTTTCTCATCATTGTGAGCGAATCTGCTGAATCCGGTACTCCGTTCTGATTGAAATCTATATGAGAGATTCTCTTTGAATTGAAACTTTCTTTTCCCATTATTACTCTGTTGATCATAATCACATCGAGAATATCAAGTTTCTGATTGCCGTCAGCATCGCCATCGGGAACAAAAGATAACATCATGATGGGCTTTCCTCTGGGATTCAGAGCACAGATGATTTTATCTCCGTTCTGAACTTCTTTTATATCAGGAATATCCGGCATGAAAAATTTAATTTTATCTCCACGATATTCTAAATAATAAGGCAGATATAATTGATATTCCTGTTCTCCGTCACTTACTTTCAGATAAGAATAGGTTGCTACTCCTGTGACAGTTAGTTCTGCTGTCGGAGCACTCAGCACAGAGCCGATAATCTGCATATCATGCGGACGATATGCATAAGTCGCACTGGGCTGAAAGCTGAACTGATTTCCGTTTCCTGTCGAGATCGCTGAAATATTCCGGACTCGGAGAATATCGCCGAAATGCAGTTCCTCATCTTTCAGAAAAGTTAATTCTGATCTCTTGAAATACCATGGCTGACCGCCTGCTGATATTGCATAATATTCCGGATTTTCGGCATCATCCACGCCGACAACATAGGCATAATAAATATGATCCAGTTTTTCAACGGGTCTTACGGGTGTATCTTCACAGAATGCAAATGTATATTGACATTCGAGTTCCGCCTGATTCATACTGTAATGATAATCAAATTCCTGATACTCACTGTAAGTATATAGATTATGATTCAGATCTTCAAGAAGATATTCTGTTCTTGGATGAGTATCATCAATAGTTTTAATATTTTTTATAATAACAGTTTTATTTTGAAATACTTCCGAAACTTTTTCAGAGATACGCTGTGTACCATCTGCAAATTTAATCTGAATCGGCCATCCGTTCCGGATATAATAATTACCTTCGATTGTGAACATAGTTTCTGATGCATACCAATGATCATAATCGGAAGTCAAAGAGAAATCCGCCGGAATATGATGCAGTTCACCATTGATATGATAATAATATTCAGCAAGTTTTTGATTTGGATTGATGATAATAAAAAACGAATCATAATTTTCTTCGGCTCTGACCGGAAAATTCATCAGCATACCGCCCAGACAGCAGAGGACTGTCAGGGCGGTAAAAACTCTCTTAATCAACATCATAAAATTCTCCTGTGATCATGCTAATCCGACAATTGTTTTGAGAGTATTCAGAGCATCTGTCGAATCCGGAATCTGATTGTTATTATAATCCATATATTTAATCTGTTCCGGCTGAATCGCTTCTTTTCCGAGAACGGCTTTATTAATCACAATCACATCTAAAACATTTGTGATTCCGTTTCCGTCCGCATCGCCTGTGAAATCCGGATTACTTTCCTGATCACTGGAAGTATCTGCTATGATTTCTTCTGATTCCGGTAACGGGATGATCACACTGTCACAATAAAAAGCGAATTCTCTTTCTGTACCTTTTTGGCAACGCATCGGAATATCTGAACTGAAACTGTCTTCTATAGAATAATAATATTCTGTACCTGCTTCATCTGTCAGATGATAGGTAAATATCCGGAAACTCGGAATCACAGGAGCACCGTCATAATCTTCGCTCTGAGCAGTCAGTGTTTTATGTTCCATCAGATCAGAACAGTTTCCGATTTTTGTGAGTGTTGTTTCTTCATCGAGAGTGAGTGTATAGACAGCTCTGTAATTTTCCATCGCTGTTGTTTCAAATCCGCCATCTGCAAGGAAAATATCGCCATAAGAGACATGATCGCCTAAATCTCCGGTGAAATACAGTTTTCTGTGAGCATAATTTGTTACGGAAAGCTCTTTCGGATAATAATATTCCAGCATATAATGATCTTCTGCGGTTGCATTCGTGACGATAAAAAATTCATCTGCATTGAAAGTTTCCGGCCGTACGGTTTCTCTGACGGGAAGCAGAGCCGTATCATCATAGACAGCAAATGTATACACATCACCGATCTGAGCGTTTTCAAGGCTGATTTCATAATTGAATTTATCATATTCCTGACGATACGGATATTGATTTCCCTCGCTGTCTGTGAATATATATTCTCCGATACTTCCGTGAACAGTCGAGCCGTCTGCTGGATATACATGCAATTCACCGCCGGACGTGAGAGTCAGTTTTTTGAGTTCAAACTGATCGGAAGCTGTTCCGATGCGATTCACATAACCACCATCGAAATAAACTACTTCTGCGGGTTCGGAATCTGTAAAAAAATAATCATCGCCGATTGTGAAAACATCACCATACTGAATATTCTGAATTTCAGAAGCAAGCTCTTCTTCCGGAAGATAGATCATTTTTGATTTTATCAGACCTGTAGTTGTAAGGCCGGTTCTGACAGTATCGTAATATTGACCGATATATCTGTCTTTTTCTTTTCCGGTGATAATCATGAAAGGTTCAAGATCGGGAGCGGGTTCTGTACCTGTGACTCTGACGGGGGTATCATGATAGAATGCGAACTGATAAATATTTCCGATCTGAGCATATTCCAGACTCAATGAAGATTTAAAAAGTTCAGAATCAGTCTGAGAATAAGAATAAATATTTCCCTCGCTGTCAGTCAGTTCAAACACACCGGAATCAAGATTTGTAATCTGAATATATTTTGTTTCAAGGCTCTCCGGATTTCGGGTGAAAGTGACATTTTCGGGAAGAGTCAGTGTTCTGATGTCTGTACCGTCAAGCTGATAATCGCCGTTGATTGTCAGAACATCTCCGCTGGTGATTCTTTTTTCAGTCCGGAATATCACAGGTTCTGTTGAAATCTGACCGTCTGTATACATGCAGTGAAGTAAGCCCCAGCATCCGGCGAACTGCATTGTTTCGACAATAAAGCAATCATCAGGAGCTTCGGCATTCACCGGAAGCAGATTGAATAATATTCCGGTCATCATGAGAGCGGTCAGGCCTGCGAAAAGTTTTCTGATTTTTTTCATAATAATTCCTCCTTTGATATTAATTTATGATCTTCTATCTATATAACATCTGAAACAGAAAAATATTGGAAAAATTATAAAATATTTCCGATCAAAATGCAATTGGCAGATTATCCAAATTTGAATAATCTTTCTTGTATAAAACAGATAAATTATAAACATGTCCGTTTTTTCGACAGTTTTCACAAATTCATAAAAAAATTTAAAAAAACTGAAAAAAACAGGTGACAAACCATTTTTTTTGTGCTATAATAAATATCAGTATGCATGAAGATTACACACCTTGATTTTTGATAAGAAAGGATTTTGACAATGGCACAGGAAACTGCTAAAAAACGCCGTAAAGACAGAGCAAGAGCTTCTTTTCTTCTGCTGATGCTCAGCGTTGTGTTAGTGTTCGGATTCGGTCTAATCGTCGGAAAACAAAATATGAATACTCCTCAGCAGGTCGAAGCAGTTCCACAGCAAGAATCAGATCAGGAAGAAACGATGTCTGTTACGGAAATTGCTCCGGCAGAAGCTGTTCCGGTCGAGAATATTCCCGAAACAACTCCGGAATTCCATCAGGCAACAAATTTCTGGAGTATCGAACCGCATATTTATCTGCGAGTGAATCATACTAAGAATCTGAATCTTGCCTGCAATCCGGAGATCAATCTTTCCGAGGCAATCTACGGTGTCAGTGATGAGGGGATTGCTCTGGTTGATGAATACGGCATGATCACAGGTGTTTCTAAAGGGGAATGTACTGTTTCTGTATTCTGCGGTGCGGAAACGCTCAGAATTCCCGTAACTGTGCGTGAACTGGTTGTAGATAACGGCTGTACCTATGTAGATGGTATTTTAGTAGCTAATAAAAGCATCAGTCTGCCGGAAGACTACGACCCTGGTATGCTTCCGGAAACTTCCGAGGCCTTTGCAGAATTACAGGCCGCTGCCAAAGAAGAGGGATTAAATATCTATCAGGGTTCAGGCTACAGGGATTATCAATATCAGATTACTTGTTATAACAGTCTTGTCAACGCCTATGGTGAAGAATATGCAAATAAAATTTCTGCCAAACCTGGTCATTCTGAGCATCAGACGGGCTATACAGTAGACTGCAATTCGATCAATGAAACGTTCATCAATACTCCGGAGGGGCAATGGCTTGATCAACACGCTCATGAATTCGGCTTTATTATTCGCTATCCGAAAGGAAAAGAAGATATTACCGGATACAGCTATGAATGCTGGCATATTCGCTATGTTGGTGTGAAAGCCGCTACGGAAATTTTTGAACAGGGGCTGACTCTGGAAGAATATCTTGATATTGTCTCTATCGAAAACGACATCCCCCCGACAGAACCGGAAACGATTCCCGAGGAGATGCCTGATCAGACAGATGAATATTCAATACCAGAATCTGATACGCTTTCTGAAGAAATCATTCCGGAATATCAGATTCCTCAGGAAGATACAGTCGAGCCGGATATTCCCGAAGCTGATGAAGATGAGATTGAAATCATTGATGCACCGCTGGAAGCTCCGTAAGTATCATTCAGAAAACTCCGCATTGCCGGAGTTTTCCTGTTTTTCCGGCACAAGCGATAAATATGCCGTTTTTTTGGCACAGGCATCACGGGCATATCGCCGAATAATAAAAATCTGACAAGATTCCCCTCTGTTACGGCACTCCATTCTACTGAGGGAGTCCGCCAACCCTCTGTGACATAGCTGGTAAAAATCGCATAATCCTTTCCGGTTCGGGAATCTGTGAGCAGGACTGAACCATAAGCAGTATTGCTGATTAAAAAATCTGCTGTTCTGCCCTGCATGAGTAAAGAACCGATTACAGTACTCCGGACTGTTCCTTGACAGATAATACTGTTTGTTCCGGCGAGTTCGGTCATTTCCAGTTTATTTTCTGCGATGATATGCAGAATATCGCCTATTTTAAGTCCTTTTTCAGGAAGGCTCTGACTGATCTGTCTTGGCAGGTAATACGAACCGCCTTTCTGATCTGCAATGATATATTTTCCTGCATCAACGGCGACTGTTACAAAATCATATTCATAATTTTTCTGATTCATATAGATTCTTCTCCTTTTGATGACTGAAAAATTCTGAAACGGACAGAATTTTTCTCATTTTCTTATATTTATATAACATTCGTGAAATTAAAAAATCAGAAAAAATTTTTAAAATTCTATCTATTTTGTATGAACATACAAAAACAAGATATGATTTTTATGCAAAATATTGAAATTCTCAGAGGCTATAGCATTTTATCTCTGAATATGTTATAATAAAATTAATTATAAATTGGAGGTGAGTCTATGAAAAATTTTGTAAAAGCAATTGGCTTTATCACACTTTCTTTCAGCGTATTCTGGTTAAGCTACCGTCTGACAGATAAATATCTCAATAAATTCAGAAGAAATTATATCACAATCGAAAACGAGCATGTCAGTGTCTGACAGGTACGCTTTTTTTCAGAAAGGAGCAAGGAATGAAAGAAGTTGCAATCATCGGTGCAGGGCCGGCAGGACTCACTGCCGGCTATGAACTTCTGAAACAGTCAGCCGGTCAGTATCATGTTACGATCTATGAAGAATCTGCATATATCGGAGGAATTTCCCGAACAGTGAATCATCACGGAAACAGAATGGATCTCGGCGGACATCGATTTTTTTCTAAAAATCAGGAAGTCATGCAATGGTGGGAATCTATGATGCCATTTCAGGGCGAACCCTCTTTTGATGACATTCAGCTTGGAAGAGAAAAACATCTTGTTTCCGGCGGTGCTGATCCGGAAGCGGATGACAGAGTCATGCTGATCCGGAACAGAGTTTCCAGAATTTATTATAAACATAAATTTTTTGATTACCCTGTTTCTCTCAAATGGGATACCATCCGGAACATGGGCTTCGGTACGACAGTACAGGCAGGTATCAGCTATATGAACGCTTCGGCATTCCGGAGAAAAGAGAATTCTCTTGAAGATTTCTATATCAATCGCTTCGGAAGAAAATTATATTCCATGTTCTTTGAAGGCTATACAAAAAAACTCTGGGGCAGACATCCTTCGCAGATTTCCGCTGACTGGGGAGCACAGCGGGTCAAAGGTCTTTCCATTACGGCTGTTATGCTGGATATGTTCCGGAAAATCACAGGAATTCAGGACGATACTCAGAAAGAAACTTCTCTGATCGAAGAATTTTATTATCCGAAATACGGCCCTGGTCAGCTGTGGGAACTGACAGCCGAGGAATTTCAGAAACTCGGAGGCGAAATCATATTCAATGCTGAAGTTTCCGGCATTCATACCGATCAGAACCGGATAGAACAGATCACTTATCAGAAAGATCAGAAAAAAATTACTGTTCCTGTAGATATTCTGATTTCTTCCATGCCTCTGAAAGATCTTGTTTCGGGTATGAATGACGTTCCTGCACAGGAAGCCTCTATTGCAAAAGGTCTGCCCTATCGTGATTTTGTCACGATCGGACTGCTTGTGAATCGTCTGGAACTGAAGAACGAAACGCATATTCCGACTCTTGGAAATATCGTTCCTGACTGCTGGATTTATGTACAGGATACCGGAGTCCGGCTGGGAAGGATTCAGATTTTCAATAACTGGTCGCCTTACATGGTGCAGGACCCTGCCCGTCAAATCTGGATGGGTCTGGAATATTTCTGTACTGAGGGAAGCAAATTCTGGAATCTCAGTGATGAACAATGCCGTGATTTTGCTGTGAACGAACTCCGGAGCATGGGAATTATCACACAGAATACTGAAATTCTGGATTATCACAGAGAACGGGTTAAAAAAGCATATCCGGCCTATTTTGATACTTACGAATCAATAGACCGTCTGATTGCCTATCTGAATCGTTTTGAAAATCTTTACTGCATCGGCCGGAACGGTCAGCACAGATATAACAACATGGATCATTCCATGCTGACTTCTTTCGAGACTGTCAGAAATATTCTTTCAGGCAGAAAAGATAAATTCAATATCTGGGATGTCAATACAGAACAAATCTATCATGAAACTGATATACAAGAGGATACCCCATGACACAGAAACAGACATCTGCACAGACTCAGGAAAATTTTGAAAAAATTCTTTTAATTCTGAAATATTCCGGCTCTATTTTTCTTCTTCTTCTCTCACTGCTTGCTGTCGGCTATTATATTCTGTTTCCCTCACGAGGCTATTTTCATTCTGATACTACAGATACAATCATGTGGGCAGAAGCGTCTTATGAAAGCGGAAAACTTTTCAATCCGGATTTCAGCTATGCCTGTCTGCTTCCGTTCGGAACAAATCTGATCATGACGGCTCTCATGCCTTTGACGGGCACATCCATGGCAACGCATATCACAGGGATGTTTCTGTTCTTTCTGCTTTTCGCCGGAGGTCTGCTTCTGATGCTCCGGCAGATGGGCTGGAATCTGCACTGGACTGCATTTGCAGTTTTCACAGTTTTAATGACCTGTTCCGGAAGTATCAAGCTCAGAGAAATTTTCTGGGGGCATACGATTTATTACAGTCTTGGAGTCTGGTTTATTTTTATCGGACTTTCTTTGATCTTCCGGCAGAGAGATCTCACAGAACAGGCTGAAACGCTGACACAGAAAGCTGATCTGAAAAAAAATCATTTTCATACAGCTTCATGTATCATTCTGCTCTGCATATGGTGTTTTTTTACAGGAAGCGATCAGATCACAGCAGTCACGATCTTTGCTCTGCCTGTGATCGGAGCAGTTTTCTGTGAACGCTGGTTTGACAGGGATTCTGAAATTCTGTCTTTGAAAAATATTCATGCAGGTATTATGATACTTGTCATGCTGATTGGTACGATTGGAGGATTTTTCCTGACGAAATTTGCTGCGGGAACTGTCACGGCTGCCTATGAAGAAGCCTATTCTGAATATTCAGCTATGAACACATGGGCGGAAAATTTCCAGAAATTCCCGATTGCATGGCTGACTCTGCTTGGTGCGGAAATAGAAGAAAATACGCCTTTGATGAGTCCGGAAAGTGTAAAATCGCTTCTGAGCGTGATTACATCAGTTATTCTGCTTTGTCTGCCGATTGCAGCATTATTTTGTTATCATAAAATTCAGGATGCAAAATTCAGAATTCTGCTGCTGACATACTGGTTCATGACTTTGCTTATTATGATGGGGTATATCATGGGAAAGCTGTCTGTTGCGAACTGGAGGCTTTCTCCGATTGCAGCCATGTCAGCAGTAATTTCTGTGAATTTTCTCCGCTGGGGGATTTCTCAGATCTCATGGCAGAGGCTTGCCTCACTGCTCATGATTCCTGTCATGATTGTAAATACTATGCATATTATCACTCTTCTCAGTATGCCGGCGGACAACACACAGAGCAATTATCTTTATGCTCTTACCGGAGAACTTGAAAAAAGAAATCTCACTTACGGCTATGCTACTTTTTGGCAGGCGAATGCTTTGACGATTATTTCTGATTCGGCTGTAAAATGCCGGAGTGTGGAAGTTGATACTTCAGGTGTATGGCTTCGGCCGTATCAGAGCAATACTCACTGGTATGAAGATCAGGCCGGACAGGAAAATTATTTTCTTCTGCTTTCTGCTCAGGAAGCTCAGATTCTCAAAAATATGAATTATATTCTTCTGACACATCCGCATGAGGAATTTACAGTTGATAAATATGAAATCTGGGTATTTGAGAAAAATATTTTCTGAAAAAAAACTCTGCTGATTGAATCATCAGCAGAGTTATATTTTTATTCTTCATCATCTTCCGGAACGGGCGGAGCTGTTTCATAATCCGGAATTTCTGTTTCTGTTTCATTCAGTTCCGGAGCAGTTTCAGGGGCTTCTTCGGTACGTTCTGAAAATTCTTCTGTTTCTTCTTCAGTTCCTTCGGGCGCAATGGAGGGAGCTGTTTCCAGCTGTACGCCGGAATTATCTGTACTGCTTTCGATCACAACAGGTTCAGTGATTGGTTCTGTCAGAATCACAGTAGTTGTCTGGGGGGGTTCTGTTGCAGGGGTTGTTTCGGGATTGCTTGCATAGAAAATTTTGATTGTTTCTTCTCCGGACAGATTGAAAATTTCTCCGGCCTGTCGATTCAATTCGATAATATAGCCGGTTTCAAAGCTATAATTCACAACAGCTTCTGTGCTATAGCGTCCGCTGAGGCCGAGGGAATCGAGTTCTTCTTCGTATTCCATCAGCGTTTTTCCGGAATAATCCGGAATCTGTACGGAGGCCGAGCCTTGACTGACGATTACTTTTACGACAGCACCGCTGTTGAAAGGCTGTCCGGCTTCGATACTCTGCCAGATAATCAATCCGGCTTTATACTCATCACTGTATTGATAAGAGGGTTCAAGATATAACCAGCCATCTGTTTCGAGCTGTTCTTTTTTGAGTTCATAATTCATGCCGATCAGCAAAGGCATCTGACTATCGCCCTGAATTTCAGTAACAGGTTCGGCTTCTCCGGATGATTCTGTGACGATATTATTTTCTGTCACAGTTTCTTCTGCTACAGTTGTTGTTTCTGTCGTAGAATTTACAGAAACCGTACCGCCCCTGTTCATGATACTGATGATAATAATTGCCATCACGAGTAAAATACAGATTGTCAGGACTGCGGTAATCAAAGGCATTCGATATTTTTCAATAACACTTTCCTGTTCTGTATCGTCATCAGTATCAGTATCTATATGTGAGGGGGGAGGATTTCCCCGCTTTTTTTTCTTTTTTACAGATACAGGGGGGGCTGGTTGGGGAACGGGGTCTTCCTGAGATTCTTCTGTCTGTTCAAACAACTGTGTGACAAGTTCCGTGATTGTCTGGGTACGAAGCTGAGAATCCAAACACATGCCTTTCATGACAGCTTCTGAAACATTTCTGGGAATATTATGATTTAATTCATATGGCGGAGAAAGATTATCCTGCTGGAGACGGCTGGGAGCATCTACGGGCTGACAGCCTGTCAGCAGTCTGTACAGCACGGCACAGATGCCGTAAACATCTGTAAAAGAACCCTGCTGAGCACCGGGGGTATACTGTTCGGGAGCAGCATAGCCCTGAAAAATCTCCGGAGGCAGTTCCAGATTCATAGTTCTGACATCATAGATACTGAATCCGCAGAGTCTGAGTTCTGTTTTTGGAGTGACATAGATCGTATCAGGACTGATTGCCCTGTGTATGACACCATTGTTATGCATCAGACTCAGTGTGGTGAAAAAACTCGGAAACAATTCTGAAACCTGCTGCCATGTAAGTTCACCGGCATTCTCTTTCAAATACTCAATCAGCTTGATTCCTTCGAGATATTCATAGATAACATAAGCAGTATTATTAGCTTCGATAATATCCAATGTAGGAATAATATGCTGTAAATTCCGCATCTGTGCGAGTTTTCTGTTCAGTGACTTGAATTCTTCTTTCAGAGCTTTATAAACAACATTATGATCAGCATCCACACTGACGGAAGCCCGTCCGCGTATCCGTTTACAGAGTCCGACAGGATAATATTCACGAATCAGAACTTTACAGCCGATGGAAGAATTATAGCCGATATAATTCGCTCCCTCACTGTTATGACCGATTTTGACACCGATTGTATATCGGCCGCTGAGTTCAGTTCCAGGCGGAACATAATCAGGGTCATAGGGGGTATCTTCTTCATAACCGCAGAACGGACATTTTTTTAATTTTTCCGGTTTCAGATCCATGCATTGATAGCAGCGGTTTTTAATTTCCATTCTGACCTGTTCCCCCTTTCTTAATTTTTTAAAATTAGTCCTACTTATTATTTTAACAGTTTCAGACGATATTGTCAACCTTTTTCCGGTTTTGTCAATATTTTATTTTCAGATTTGTATTTATTTTGTAACATTCTTTTAATTTTCAGCAATTTTTTGTTTTTAAATCTGAATCAGATTTTGATTCAGCAATTCCTGAGCGGCGAGCAAAATGCTGATTCTTCCGCTGTTCCAGCTCAATCCGCCCTGTAACCATGCGGCATAGGGTTCACGGAGAGGGCCATCCGCAGAGAGTTCGATCGAAGCACCGTTTGTGAATGCTCCTGCCGCCATGATGACTTGATTTTCATACCCCGGCATATCCCATGGTTCAGGAGTGACATAGGCATCAACAGGAGAGCCTTTCTGAATTCCCTGACAGAAAGCGATTAAATTTTCAGCTGTGCGAAGCTCTACTGCTGTAACAATATCGCCTTTGGGGTCGTTTGTAGCCGGAGTGCATCTGAAGCCTAACATGGTAAATAATTCCGAAGCAAAAGCCGCTGTTTTGAGTGCATTTGCGACAATATCCGGAGCGAGATACAAGCCCTGAAACAGTTCCCGATTCATACCGAGTGTACAGCCGACTTCCTTTCCGAGTCCGACACAAGTCAGCCGATAGGCACATAATTCGACAAGTTCCGACTTTCCGGCGATATAACCGCCTGTCCGTGCGATACCGCCTCCGGCATTCTTGATCATCGAGCCGATGATCAGATCTGCTCCGATTGCAGGGGGTTCAATTTCTTCGACAAATTCGCCGTAGCAATTATCGGTCATGATAATAATTTCCGGATTAGCTTTCCGGATTACTTCACAGAGCGTTTTCAATTCTTCGATTGTAAATGCTGTTCTTAAATCATAGCCTCTTGATCTCTGGATATAAGCAATTTTCGCTCCTGATAAATTTTCAGAAACGGCTTTTAAATCCGGTTTACCCTCCGGAGTCAGACTGATGATTTTATATCTTACTCCGAAATCTTTGAGCGAACCGTTACCGGCCTTACCGGTGATACCGATGACTTCATGAAGCGTATCGTAAGGCGTTCCGGTGACGAAAACAATTTCATCATCCGGCCTTAACAAGCCGAATAAAGCGACACTCAGTGCATGTGTACCAGATACAAAATTATGTCTGACAAGAGCGTCTTCCGTGCCGAGCACCTGTGCCCAGACGGCATCCAGAACGTCACGACCCAAATCGCCGTAGCCATAGCCGGTACTCGCTCCGAAGCAGGCTTCACTGACTCTGTGATCTGAAAAGGCTTTCAGAACTTTTGCGGCATTATGTCTTGCAGTGCGGTCGATTTTTACAAAGCAGACAGAACAATTCTGTTCGGCCTGTTCAGCAAGATTCTCCAGACGGGAATCAATTTCAAAAAAATCATGTATTGCCATTATCGAGTAATCCTTTCGTGATACTATCCTGAGCATCTTCGGTACGTTCGAGCACATATTCTGTATCAATGACTTTAAAGCCGATTTCACGATAGAAACTCTCACGAATATCCAGTGCATACAGAACGGCTCTTTTATCGAACTGTGCAAGCCATCCGGCGAGCCATCTCAGGAACATTCTGGCATGGCCGAGGCCTCTTGCTTCGGGCAGAGTTGCTACCTGTCCGACAAGTACATGATTATCAATATCAAACATGATTGTTGCTGTCGTACTGTTTTTATATGTCAGTACATGACTGACACCGTGGCGGCATCTGTGAGAAGTATCTGTGAGCCATAAGGCATAATCTTCCAGATTGGGGAATCCTGCATGAAGAATCTGATAGACTTCTTCCAGAGACGGATTGAATTCAACAGCATCTTCTTCAAAATCAGAATTTTCGCTGTCCGGCTGAAGTTCAAAAGTCGTCCGGTGAAGCGATTGATAATCTTTCAGAAGATAAGATAATTTTTCTCTGACGGGTTCATTGCATTCGATTCTGAACGGCTTATGCATATTCAGAAAAACGGCTAAATTTTCGAGTTCTGATTCATCAGCACTGACGATCAGGACAGTACTGTTAAAACTCAGCATCACACCGTCTTCGCCGACAGTATAGAACTGACAGAACGGATAATCAATGCCATAGGCTTTATAATACGAATACATTTTTCTGCCTCTCCAAGTTTTCCGGAGCAGATAAGTATTCAGATCGCAGTCTTTTGTAATTTTTTTAATCATAATTCATGCATTCTTTCCAGCATTTTTTCAGCCAGCTGATAAGTTTGTGTCATATCACTGATCTGTGCCGTACAGTAAGGCGAATGGAGATAACGGCACGGAATTGATAATGCAAGTGTTCTGACTCCGTTTCGGGAAACATGTACCGAGCCGGCATCATTACCGCCTGCGATTCGGGATTTTGTCTGACAGGGGATGTTTAATTTCTGAGCTTCGCTGAAAGCAGTTTTATATAATTCTTTATCATAGATTGTCGCTCTGTCCATGAACAATGCGACAGGGCCTGCACCCAGATGACATACGGCATTGCCGTCATGTACACCGTCAAGATCAGCGGCTGTAGTAGTTTCCAGAATCAGAGCGAAATCCGGATTGACAGCATAAGCGGCTGTTTTACTGCCTCTCAGGCCGATTTCTTCCTGTACGAAAAAGCCGAACCATGTATCATAAGCGATTTCTGATTCTAATAACTTCAGCATAGCGGCACAGCCGAAGCGATCATCAATCGCTTTTGATGCGACTCTGTTTCCGCCGAGTTCCGTCCATTGACTGTGATAACATACAGAATCGCCCTGTAAAATATGCAAATCTAAAGTTTCGGCTTTGGATTTTGTACCAATATCAAGAATCAGATTTATCTTTTTTGGTTTTTCTTCCCGTTCTTTTTCGCTTAACTGATGAACGGGCTTACAGCCGATGACTCCGGATCTGTCAGCTTCGGGAAGATACATAGCTCTGCCGATGGCGACATCAGGATCAACACCGCCGACTGTATCAAGCAGACATTTTCCATCCGGAAGAATTTCTGTAATAATAAAGCCGACTTCATCCAT
>Ga0326513_10000722_pt1 | contig 28059 bp, 48 predicted proteins | sample 2_2465_0518_D_FD_203654 | JGI IMG/M metagenome (GOLD analysis project Ga0326513, IMG submission 203654) | Bovine rumen microbial communities from UC Davis, California, United States - 2_2465_0518 | ecosystem: Host-associated > Mammals > Digestive system > Stomach > Rumen | place: USA... | reverse complement strand
TAGTGGACCCTCCGTACGGCGGCGGCTTTGCAGATAACGGCGGGTGTAAGGGTTGGTTTAGCAAGTATCACCAGGAATCGGGGGGGGGGTACTACAATCGGTTCGGCGGGAGGTTCGACAAGTACAAACACGCCGAGGCGAGTGGCATGGAAAGCACAAGTACCACGGCGAAACCAAAAAAATCATATCGTGGGATGTAGCCCCCGGGGAAGACTACTTCGAAGAGCTTTTCCGCATCTCACGAAACCAAATTATATGGGGGGGAAACTACTTTAATTTACCGCCGACGCGTTGTTTTTTAATATGGCGAAAGCTAACTATATCGGAATCGTTCTCGATGGCTATGGCGGAATACGCCTGGACCTCGTTTAACGACAACGCCAAAGTATTCGAGTATACGCCTCAAGCTCGCCCCGGTGACGATCGCTTTCACCCTACACAAAAGCCCGTACCTTTGTACGAATGGATATTAAACAAATACGCAAAGGAAGGGGACACGATATTAGATACCCATGTAGGCAGCGGGAGCAGCTTAATAGCTTGTCATAACACAAACCACAAATATGTAGGCTTTGAGATAGACGAAACCTATTACAACCTGGCAAAGAAACGCATAGAGCGGGAATCTGCACAACTTAATATATTCGACTTAATGAATCAGCAAAAGGAGGAGTAATTGTATACCGACGAAGTATTTAAAATAGTGGACGAGGAGGAGGACCCGTACTTGCTCCCGCTCCAGGACAAAGTAAAGCGGTCGATAGAGATCATCAGACTCGCCGCCGAAATGAGTAAGACCTTCTACCATGCCCCGATGATCGTTTGTTATAGCGGGGGTAAAGATAGCGATGTATTACTCCACTTGTGCGAGCGGGCATTACCTTTAACGGAGTTCGAGGTCATCAACTCGCATACCACGGTAGACGCTCCCGAAACGGTTTACCACATACGGGAAACGATAAACCGTATTAACGGAGGGGGGGGGTACGGCGTCTATAAGATACGCAAAGGATAAAGACGGAAACCCCGTAACCATGTGGAATCTAATACCGCAAAAAGGAATTCCACCAACCAGGCTGCAGCGGTATTGCTGCAAGGTACTAAAGGAAACCTCGACGCCTAACCGTATGGCGGTTTTAGGGGTACGGAGTGCCGAGAGTAGCGGACGGGCGGGGCGTGATGTTTTCGGAACGGGGGGGGGTACACTCGAGCAAGCTACATTTTTTTCGATGGCCCACACCTCGGAGGTGTACCGGGAAAGCCTAACCCGTGGCGAGGTGTGGGACTGCACACTAATAAAAAACATGAGGGAAAACAAAGACACCGTAGTAAATCCTATATACGAATGGACGGACGCGGATATATGGGACTATATCAACCAGGAAAACATAAAAACGAATCCGCTCTACAAGCGGGGCTATAGGCGGGTCGGTTGTATAGGCTGCCCTATGGCGGGTTATCACCAAATGCTTAAAGAGTTCGCCGATTACCCTACCTACAAAGAAAACTATATAAAAGCATTTCAGCGGTTAATAGATCGGAGAAAAGAAAACGGCAAAATAAACAAAGAGGGCGGACATTGGGGAAACGGCGAGGAGCTTTTTAATTGGTGGATAGGTACATATAAGCACGAAGTAGAAGGACAATTAAGCCTTTTCGGAGGTAGATAATGACGAATCAAGAGAAGTTTAACGAGGTTTTCGGGTTCCACCCCGCGGACAAACGGGAAGTATGCCCCAAATGGTTAACTTGCGAGGGGTTAGAGAACTGCAAAAGCTGCCCGTTCAATAAAGAGTGGTGGGATCGCGAATACAAAGAATGTTTCGAACTGCGGGAGGATCTATGACGCCACAACAGACGAGCGATTATATGCGGGGGCTAGAAGACGGGCGGGACTACGCTAACACATGGATAACAACCCCGCCCGAGGACTACGGGGAGTACCTTATTACCTTTACGGCACTCCTCGGCGATAGGCGGAGTAAAAACCTAGTAGATATTGCAGAATATGACGGCACATGGTTAACGCATCACTTGAGGAGCCTGGGCTATAGGGATATCGAGGTGCTAGCCTGGCTACCATTGCCCGAGCCGTGGAAGGGGGAAAGCGTGAAAATAGAAGAGGCTAAAGCGGTCTTACTTAACGCCGCGTGGTTAGGAACGGACGAAGACCGCGAGAGAACGGGAAGAGGCGGAGAGGTGGCTAGTAGAGCGCGGGTATACCACGGACCTCATGTAGTGAAAGAAAACTTGCAAGGCGAGGAATAAATGCAAGAAAACTTGCATAACATCGGCAAACACGATAAAATAAAGGGGAGTGTAACCACTTCCTTTTATTTTGCTATGAAATACATTATACACGCGCACTCGAGCCGAATGTGGTATGTAGACGGCTACCTAGTGCCTAAACTAAAAGAACAGGGGATAAACCCCGTTATATACGAGGACAAGGGCGGAGAGGGTAACCTATACGCGACAATGAGCAGCTTTATTGACGCGGGGGACGCCTGGCACTTGCAAGACGATGTTATTATATGTCACGACTTCGCGGAGCGTACAAAAGATCCCGATACTATAACTTGTGGGTTCTGCAGACTACGGGACAGTATACCCGATAGGAGCGGACGCCGAGGCGTTAACGAAATGTGGTTTAGCTTTCCGTGTATATACATTCCCGGGGAGATCGCGAGAGAGTGCGCCCTATGGTTTTACACGGAGGAGATAACAGACATACACCTAAAGCGGTTAAAGGAACTACGCAAGGGCGACGACTCCTTCTTTATGGCGTTCCTTTGGGAGAAGTACCCTAACCTCGAGGTGGTAAATGTAAAGCCTAACCTCGTGGACCATATCGACTACATGATAGGCGGGAGTATTGCAAACCAAAGGGCGCTCCGAATGGATATAGGCTCACTAGCCGCATTCTATGAAGACGACAAAGAGGACTTAATGTTATGGCTCCAAAACCACGCGTAACTAAAGAGCAGATAATAAACGGGGTAGACAAATATCTAAAGACCGCCGACCCTCCGATAATAGCCGAGTACGCCCATTCCCTCGGGATAACCAGGCAAAGGCTATATCAGATAGCGGACAAAGACGAGGCAATACTTGACGCTATAAAAAGAATCGTCGAGGCGAAAGAGGTAATGCTAGAGAAAAAAGGCCTAGCCGGGGAATACTCCGCGACTATGGCTATATTTAGCCTTAAACAACTAGGGTGGCGAGATCGCGTAGAGGAAGAGGACCGCGAGGCACTTGATAAACTAGACGGCATACTCGCAAAGGTAAAGGATGCAGCTATCAGCGAAACAAAATGAATACATACTAAACGCGGATAGAAGATGGAATCTAAAGATAGGAGCGGTCCGTAGCGGTAAATCGTTCGTTGATGTTAACTATATGATACCGTACAGACTTCGCCAAGTACACGGCAAGAGCGGGCTTAACCTTATCCTCGGAGTATCGCGGGAAACAATCGAGCGTGATGTACTGCAGCCTATGCGGGAAACCTACACCGATAGGCTAATAGGAACTATCAACGGACGGAATATAGCCAGGATATGCGGAGAAGATGTTTATTGCCTGGGCGCCGAGAAAATAACCCAGGTAGCAAAAATCCAGGGTATGAGCGTTAAGTATTGCTACGGGGACGAGGTGGCGAAGTGGAATAGGGAAGTTTTCGCAATGCTGCAATCGAGGCTTGATAAACCCTATTCGCGTTTCGATGGCTCCTTTAACCCCGAGAGCCCTAACCATTGGCTTAAGGAGTTTATTGATAAGCCCGATATAGATGCCTACATTCAGCATTACACGATATTCGATAATCCGTACTTGTCGCCCGAGTTTGTGGATAACATATGCAAAGAGTATCAAGGGACGGTATTTTATGGGCGTTATATCCTGGGCGAGTGGACGCTTGCCGAGGGGCTCATATATCCGATGTATAAAGACGCTTTCGGAGATCCCGAGGGCGAGGCGGAGGAGTACCGACTTTCGATAGACTACGGAACAAAAAACGCCTTTGCGGCTTTGATATGGGAACGCCACGGCGGGACATGGTACGCGACGCAAAGATATTACTATAGCGGACGGGACACGGGCGTAACAAAAACCGACGAGGAGTACGGGCAAGAGCTAGACAAGATCGTAGCTCCGATAATCGAGAAAACGCCCAGGCGATACGCGTACGGGGAATCCTTCACGGGAAAGATTAAAACAATAATAGATCCCTCCGCCGCGTCGTTTATCGCATTGTTAAGAAAAAAGCCGTACTATACCGTAATACCCGCCCGTAATAATGTTATGGACGGAATAAGGGACACGGCTACGGCTATGCAGTTAGGTTTAATAAAGATATCGCCCTCGATAACCGAATGGCGGGAAGAGGCCGAGGGCTATGTATGGGACGACACGGCGGCGGACGACGCCCCGGTTAAGATTAACGATCACTTAATGGACGCTACGAGGTACTTTGTTTTTACTGAAAACCTCGTGCTTAAAGCAAAAAGGAGGCATATGTAATGTTAACTTACGAGGACCTTTTACGGAGCCGGGATAAAATGGACTTTACCGCCCAGGCAATAACGCGGCACAAGGGGACGGCTCTTTATAATCTGTCCGTGGTAGCGGACGAGTACGACCGCCAAATGAACCGCACGATAACACAGTACCGAAAGCTACTCTATACCATATCGGGAAAGCAAGTACCCGATAACTACTCGGCTAACTATAAGTTATGCTCCAACTTCTTAAACCGCTTTGTTACCCAGGAGAATCAGTATTTGCTCGGAAACGGTGTAACCTGGACGAATCCCGAAACGGCGGAACGCCTGGGCGACGACTTCGATATAAAGCTACAGGAATTGGGACACGAGGCGCTCATATCGGGGGCGGCCTTTGGTTTTTTCAATTACGATCATTTAGAGGTATTCAGCCTCCGCGAGTTCGTCCCGCTTTACGGGGAAGAGAACGGCGCACTAATGGCGGGGGTCCGCTTTTGGCAGATAGACAACACTAAACCCTTGAGGGCGACCCTATACGAGATAGACGGCTACACGGACTACTTGTGGATAGGCGGCAAGGGTCGCATACTGCACGATAAACAGGCGTACATAAACACCACGATAACCACGGCGGCGGATGGTACCTATATTTACAACGGAGAGAACTACGACGGGTTCCCGATAGTTCCTTTGTTTGCAAATAAGCATAAGCAGAGTGAGCTCGTAGGGCTCCGCGAGAATATCGACGCGTACGACCTTATTAAAAGCGGGTTCGCTAACGACCTCGACGACTGCAGCCAAATATATTGGACTATCAATAACGCGGGCGGTATGGACGAGATCGACCTTGCACACTTCCTCGACCAAATTAACCGCGTCAAGGCGGCGGTCGTAGAAGGGAACGACGCAAAGGCGGAGGCTCACACGATGGACATACCGTACGCCTCGCGCGAGAGTTTGCTAGACAGGCTCCGCGCCGATATGTACGAGGACTTCATGGCGCTTGATACAAAGAATATAGCGAACGGAGCAACCACGGCGACGCAGATAAAGGCGGCATACGAGCCCCTTAACAATAAGACCGATCAATACGAATACCAGGTTATAAGGTTCTTAAAGGGAATCCTGGACCTCGCGGGGATAGACGACACGCCGAGCTTTACGCGTTCTATCATTGTTAACACCCAGGAGGAAATACAAATAGTACTCCAGGCGGCGAGCGAGTTAGGGTCGGACTATGTGACTAAAAAGATTTTAACCCTACTCGGGGACGGCGACCGGGCGGAGGATATTATTATTCAGCGGAACGCGGACGAATTGGACCGCTACAACGCGCCCGAGGAAGAGCCCGAGGAGGAATCGGAGGAAACGCCCGTAAATGGATAAGGCGCACAGGGAAACCGACGAAAAGCTAAAGGCTTTGGAAAAGCGGATAGCAAAGGAATATAAGCAAGCCGAGGAAGACCTAACCAAAACCCTCGAGGCGTACTTTAAGCGGTTCGAGAAAAAGGACGAGCGGTGGCGGGCGTGGGTTGCTAACGGCGATAAGACCCTAGAAGAGTATAAGGATTGGCGCGTCGGTCAAATGGCTATAGGCGAACGATGGGAAAAGCAACGCGATTTAATGGCGGAGCGGTACACCCAGGCGGCGGACATAGCACGGCGGGCGGTTAACGACGCCCTCGTGGATATCTACCGCGATAACTATAACTATGCAACCTATGAAGTAGAGCGGGGGTCGGGAATCGACACGGGTTTTACCTTGATGGACCGTGAGGCGGCGGCGCAAGTACTAAAGGACGATAAGCTATACCACGATCCCGGGAAAGAGCGCACCCGACTAATCAACGCGGGGCTTGAGAAAAGATGGAATAAAGAACAAATACAAAGCGTAATGCTCCAGGCATTGTTACAAGGTAAGAGTATAGCCAGGATAACGGACCACCTAACGAAGACCGTAGGCGAGAAGGACCGTAAAGCGTCAATACGAAACTGCAGAACGATGGTAACAGGCGTCGAGAATGCGGGGCGCGTAGCGGGGTACAGACGCGCCGAGGGTATGGGAATCGAAGTAGAAAAGCGTTGGGTAGCGGTATTGGATAACCGCACGAGGCACACCCACCGAATGTTAGACGGGGTTGCGGTTCCCGTGGACGCGACCTTCCCGAATGATTGTAGGTTCCCGGGAGATCCCGAGGGAAGACCCGAGGAGGTTTATAATTGCCGCTGCACCCTTATAGCCGATATGCCCGGGTATAGGGTAGACCTATCTACTAGACAAGTAGCGGGCGGTATCAGCTACGAGGAATGGCAAAAAGGGAAAATGAAACCCGAGGACATAGAACGAGCCGAGAAAAGGTCCGCAGCAATAGCGGGGTCGTACCGTACGGAGTATAGGACATGAGCTTTCACATAGACGACAATACGCCCGAGGTTAAGCGGGTTAAGGACTCCGCCGTGGAGCGGGCATTGGAAAAGGCGGGACTCCTCGCCGAGGGTTACGCCAAAACGGAACTAGAGAGCAACCCGCGGAGGATAGATACGGGACGGCTCCGTAATAGTATCACCCATATGCAAGAGGACGAGGAAACGGAGATAATCGGAACTAATGTAGAGTACGCCCCCTATGTGCATTACGGAACGCAACGGATGGAGGCTAACGAGTTCTTAAAGAACGCGATAGATAAACACACGGCGGAATATCGCGAGGTTATCCAGGGCGAACTACGCAAGGGGTAGCGCAAGAAAACTTGTAACATGGTTATCATATGCAAGAAAACTTGCATTAACATAAGATATGCGGTAAAATAGTACGCGGAAATAGAATAACCTCGGGGGCGTCCGATCAACGCAAGGCGGGGCCAAACACCCGCAACCCGAATAAAGCCCGGTTTGGAGAGCGTAACCACTCTTTAAGCACGGGTTTTTCTGTTTCCACGACAAGGACTCACCGTAGCACACGGGTTAAAGGCGAATGGAGGACTAATAATGGACATAGCGGAAATCATCAGAAAACAGGCAAGCGAGGACGGGACTATACCCGCCGAGGCGGTCGAAACAATCGTAACGGCCCTTAAAACTGCAATCGGTAACGAGTTCGTCGAAAAGGAGCGCTACAAGAAAAAGCTAACCGAAATAGACGCCCTCAAAGAGCAGCAGCAGAACGCCGAGGATAGCGCGACGAGCGCCGAAAAATGGAAGGTTAAGTACGACAACCTCAAAGAGTCGTTCGACACCTACAAGGCGGAGGTAAAGAGCCAGGCGACCACAAAGGCGAAGACCGATGTATTTAGGAATCTTCTTAAGGAATCGGGGATAGATCCTAAACGCGTTGACACTATCGTAAAAGTATCGGGCGACGAGATCGCGTCTATAGAACTTGACGACAACGGCAACGGTACAAACCTCGAGGGGTTAACGAAGAGTATAGCCGATAATTGGGCGGACTTTATCGTAGTCGAGGGAAAACAGGGGACCAAAACCCCTACGCCTCCCGATAACCCCGCCACAACCTTTACTAAAGAGGATATTTCCAAAATGTCCGTAGAGGAAATTAACAAGAATTGGGAGGCTATAAAGCCTACCCTCGCAAAGTAAGGAGGAAAAAGAAATGGCTGTATCAAGTTTTATCCCGGCGCTTTGGAATGCTAGACTTCTCCACGCGCTCGACAAAGCTCATGTAGCAACTAACATTGTTAATAGGGACTACGAGGGCGAAATCAAACAGAGCGGCGACACCGTGCATATTAACACAATCGGCGCCGTAAATGTATCATCTTATGAGCATGGTACCTCGATCGTGTACCAAGAGCTTTCTACCACAGATCAGACTTTGGTAGTCAACCAGGAAAAGTACTTCGCTTTTCAGATCGACGATGTAGACGCGGCCCAGGCAGCGGGCGACATCATGGACGAGGCAATGGGTAGAGCGGCTTACGCCCTCGCCGATACATCGGACTCTTACCTTCTCGGCGTGATCGCTGCGGGCGGTTCAAGTGATAACTATGTAGGTTCCTCGGGCTCACCCGTGGCACTTGCCGCTAACAATATTTACATAAACATTGTTAAGCTGCGCACGGCCCTCGATAAGAAGAATGTACCTACAATAGGTCGTTCTATCGTGGTTCCCCCGGACGCTTACGCTCTTCTCCTCCAGGACGAGAGATTTACGAAGGTGGACGCGGTGGCCGAGAATGTGCTTACTAACGGACTCGTTGGTAGAGTAGCGGGCTTTGATGTTTATATGTCAAACAATGTCGCGAAATCTTCTAGCACCTATCTCATTACCGCCCAGGTTCCCGAGGCTACAACCTACGCCGAGCAGATCGTAAAGACCGAGGCGCTCCGCCTGGAGAATAGCTTTAAGGATGGTGTAAAGGGTCTTCATGTATACGGCGCGAAGGTCGTAAGGCCCGAGGCTATCGCTACCCTTTTCGGAACTATCTCATAAGGAGTTAACAATATGTGGCTTGAAAAGGACGGAAATAAAATAGAGCTTGATAACCCTATTACTATAGACGCGTTCAAAGATAACGGCTACATAGAGGTAAAGGAGCGGGTTACCCCCGCTCCTAAACCCGAAAAGGTAGAAAAGCCCGTAAAGAAACCCACGAAGAGGACCGCAAAGAATGTTAAGTAAAGTTTGTAGATATCTTAAAAATTGGTTCGTTAAGACTTATTACATCGGAGCCGTAACCGTATCGGACGGGGCGGTAAGTGTAAACGGCGAGCCTATATCTATGAACGAGGGCGACTACTTCGCGCTAGTGCGCACTCGCTATGTTTACGGCGTGTATCAGTACGGCGACGAGATAGAAGACAGTACCTTTGACGGTGCCGTGTGGGTTATGGATGTTCCCCCGGAAATCCTCGAGATACTTCCCGACCTTACGGCATGGGAAACGGCAAACGGAGCCGAAAGCCCCGCCGCCTCACCTTATCAGAGTGAATCTTTTGGCGGGTATTCCTATAGCAAGGCAAACGCGGGCGACGGGAAAGTAGGGGCTAGCGTTTTCGATGTGGCGACATTTAAGGCGGTACTAGATCCGTTTAAGAAGTTATGAGCTTATTAAGCGAGGCTATGGAAAAATGCACAACGCTCACCCGCACTAGCGAGCCCGACGGACGAGGCGGCTTTATTGTCACCTGGAAAGACGGGGTGAGCATAGACGCGGCGATAACCTATGATAGTTCTATCGAGGCGAGGACCGCGGAGGCGCAAGGCGTCAAGGCATTATATACCGTCACCACGGAGAAGAAAACGACTTTACTTTTCCATGATGTTATCCGTAGAGAATCAGACAAAAAGATTTTCCGCATTACCTCGGACGGTAACGACAATAAGACACCCGCTAGCGCGGGGCTTAATATGCGCCAAGTAAGCGCGGAGGAATGGGCGTTAGATGGACAAATGGCAAGCACAACTTAACTTTTGGAATGGGTTTGGTGTACCCGCCTACGAGGCTAACACCGTACCCGACGCGAAAGGGCTTACATATCCGTATATCACCTATAGCGCGGTCGGCGGAGGCTTCGAGGAGCCTATTGTAACGAGCGCGTCGATATGGGATATGAGCGCCACCTGGGCGAGAGCCGACGCCTTAAGCGATTTAATAGAGCATACCATAAGGACTATGGGCTGCCCCAAGATCGACGGCGGACGAATGCGGGTAACAATCGGGGAAACAACTTTTGCTCAAAATATGGGCGATCCCGATAACGACAAGATAAGAAGAAAACTATTAACCGTAACTTTTGAATTTATGAAGGAGGTATAAACAGATGGGAAGATATACAGTTATTCCCGAGAACGCCTTTGATGGGCTCCAGGTAGACGCGGGCGTACTCCTCAAGAGGTTTAACATCGAACAGGCTGCAGCGGGCGAGGTCGGCTTTACAGACGCGGACATCATATGCGCAACCTCCGGCGGTGTTAACCCTACTTGCGTTCCTACCTACTCGGACTACGCCGAGGATGTGGATAACGCGCCGACTAACCTTAAGGAGTTTAAGCACCTGGACGGGTGGGAGTGCAAACTTGCGACCACTTCTCTCGGCAATAGCCCCGAGCTTATCAAGCTTTCCCTGGGCGCCGCCGATATTGATTTAACTAATACCGGAAAGATCGTACCCCGCAAGAGTCTGCAGCAGACCGACTTTACAGATATTTGGTGGGTCGGCGACAGGGCCGACGGCGGCTTTGTGGCTATACAGATCCTTAACGCACTTTCTACGGGCGGCTTTTCGCTGCAGACCACAAAGAACGGCAAGGGTACAGTTTCCCTTGAGATAACGGGTCATGTATCAATAAACGCGCAGAATGTAGTACCTATGGTATTTTATTCTATCGACCCCGTTAGCGGTGGCGTTCATGTAACAGGCGTTGGCGTGGTTCCCTCCGCGCTCGAGCTCGAGGTTGATGATACCGAAAGGCTTACCGCCGTTATTACGCCTAGCAACGCGGACGACAAGGTAGTAGCCTGGGCGTCAAGTGATACCGATGTGGCTACCGTAGATAGCGAGGGAATCGTTACCGCAAAGGCAGCGGGAACCGCAACCATAACGGTAACTACTCACGATGGTAGCTTTACCGATACTTGCTCCGTAACTGTTACTTCATAAGAGGAGATCCTAAACAATGAAAACACTCGCAACTTGTAAACCAACGGAATTTGTAAGACAGACTAACCTCATCCGTAAGAGCGTCGCAAAGTGGTTAACCGATACGGATATAATGAATATCCGCAAGAGGCTCCCTCACAAGGAAATAGCCGCAATCGACGCCACGGACGAGGAGAGGTTAAGCGTAGACGCACGGAACCGCGAGGCGGCACAAAACCAGGTTAAGGAAAACCTCAAGGCTATCCTGGACGCCGTACTCGAGATCCATGCGGACGAAACGCTCGAAGTGTTAGCGCTTTGTTGCTTTGTCGATCCTAAAGACATCGACAAACACACCATGAGCGAATACCTGGGAGCCCTTAACTCGCTACTCAATGACGAAAATGTAATAGGTTTTTTTACTTCGTTGGGGCGTGTGGGGCAGATCAATATTACGAATGTTTAGAATCGTTAGATGTTCAACTCCTCACACTTTTAGGGAAAGGCTACATAATTAACCATTGTGTAGCCTTTACTAAAAGGCAAAACGAGGAAAAGATTTTCCGCTCGTATGTGGCCGATACCCTAAAGGTTATCGCGGAAAACACAAGTAATATTAACGGCGGTAAGGTTATTAACATGAGATATGACGACATACTAGCCCCGCCGGAAACACGCACCCAGGAAGAGATCGTTAACAACCTAAAGAGGAAGTTAAAAAATGGATGCAATGACCCTCGTAGCGAGGTTAACCCTCGATAGTAAGGATTATGATAAAGGATTAGATAACGCGAAGAGTTCCGCTAGTTCCTTTGGTGAAAAGGTAACGGGCGGGTTTGGCTCTATCGCGTCGGGTATAGGTAATGTCGCCAAAGTGGCGGCGGGAGCAGCAACGGCGGCACTAGGCGCGGCTACTACGGGAGTAGCGGCTATAACAAAGGCTGCCGTTTCGTCTTATGCCGAATACGAGCAGCTTGTGGGCGGCGTTCAAAAGCTCTATGGAAACATGGGGCAAGGTTTGGACGAGTACGCAAAGAGCCAAGGCAAGACCACGGCGGAGGTTAAAACGCAATGGGAGGCGCTCGAAAAGGCACAAACTACCGTACTTAATAACGCTAACAACGCATACAAAACCGCGGGCATGAGCGCTAATCAGTACATGGAAACCGCAACCTCGTTTAGCGCGGCGCTCGTTAATTCCCTGGGCGGTGATACCGTCGCCGCGGCTAACGCCACGGATAAGGCTATGAGCGCGATTAGCGATAATGTTAATACTTTCGGCTCCGATATGGAATCCGTGACCGGGGCTTTCCAAGGGTTCGCGAAACAAAATTACTCCATGCTCGACAACCTCAAGCTCGGGTATGGCGGAACAAAAGAAGGTATGCAGCAGCTAATCGACGACGCGAACGAATACGCCAAAGCGAACGGGCAAGCGGCGGACTTATCAATAGACTCCTTCGCGGATATCGTCGAGGCTATAGACCTAGTTCAGCAAAAGCAAAACATAGCGGGAACCACGGCCCGCGAGGCTATGACGACTATAGAGGGGTCGGCTGCAGCAACTAAAGCGGCGTGGGCGAATGTTTTAAGCGCAATCGCGGGAGGCGGCGACCTCGGCTCGGCTTTGGACGGGTTGATAACCTCCGTTTTCGGCGAGGGCGGTGATACGGGACTACTTAACCAGGTCCTCCCGAGAATACAGACCACATTCGAGGGAATCGGCGACTTTATCGCAAAGGCGAGCCCCTACATTTCCGAAAAGCTCCCCGAGCTAGTTTCGGCGGTAGTACCCTCGTTAGTATCATGCGGGGCGGAACTTCTCGGCGCTATCGGCGAGGGGTTACTGCAGACCGCACCCACTCTTTTACAGACGGCGAGCGACCTTTTCGGAATGCTTATAGATGGCTTGTCGAGTTTCAATATTAGTGATGTTTCACTATTCAGCGACGCGGCGGCACTTATCGGGAACTTTGCCGAGCAATTAAGCGCGGCTATCCCTACGGTTATACCTATCGCTATAGACCTCGTAACATCGTTTATAAGCGAAATCGGCGCCCATGCGGGCGACATAGCATCGACCGCAACCACGATCATAAATAACCTCGTTAATGGGCTCGTATCGGCTATCCCGAGCATTTCCGCGGCACTCCCGGAACTGATTAACGCGGCGGTAGAAATGGGTAACGCTATCGTCGAGGCACTCCCCGATATTATCCAGGGCTTACTTGACGCCCTCCCCACGGCTATAGATAGCATCATAAGCGGGCTCGTCGAGTGCATACCTACCCTCGTGGACGGGGCGATATCGCTAGTAGATGGGCTCGTCGCGGCATTACCCACTATCATACAATCGCTTGTTAACGCCCTCCCGTCTATCCTTGATAGCCTTATAACAGGGCTCCTAACTGCAGTTCCGCAGCTTATAGACGGGATAATACAACTTAACCTCGCTATCGTGGCGGCAATGCCTACGATTATACAATGCTTAATTGAGGCTATCCCTTCTATTATCGAAACTTTGGTAAGTACGATAGTGGAAAACGGTCCGCAGTTCCTCGAGGCGGTAACCTCTATCGTAACCTCGATAGGCGAGTATATAGGCACTAGCGCTAGTACTTTCGTTGGCGTTGTTACCGAATTGGGTGGCTCCGTCCTCGCGTCGTTAGGCTCGTGGCTTGCGGAACTTCCTACGACTTTAGCGTATTGGGCGGGTAGAGCTATAGGGATGTTCTATACGACATTTACCACACTTCCCGAGAAAATAGGAACCGCCGTAACCGATGGAATAACAAAGGTTAAGGAGTGGGGCGCGAAACTTAAGGAAGAGGTACCCAAGATCGCTAAACAGTTCGTTGATGATATGCACACGAAGTTAAGCGAACTTCCCGGCAAAATAAAGCAAGTAGGACTCGATATGGTTACTTCGCTTTGGAATGGAATTAAAGAAAAATGGGATTGGTTAAAATCCCAGGTATCAAACCTCGCGGCGTCACTTGTTAAAGGCGCTCAAGATCAAGTTAACAAGGGCAAAGGCGCCGAGGGTGGCGAAGGTGGAGAAGGCGGCGAAGGTGGCGGCGAGGCGACCTCCGCACTACAGGCATTAAGCGCGGGCTATTCCTTTAGTAGTATCGTCGGCACTAATAGCGGCGCAGCGCTTGCCCTTGCGGGAGGCGGTACGGTGGACTATTCGCCTAATGTGAATGTCTATTTACAGGGCGACGCGGCGAGATTATTCAAGGTAGTAAAGACCGAAAACAATAGGCAAGTTAAAAGGACGGGTAATGGGTTATGACATTCTCGATTGATAACACGGCATATGACGGCAAGGTATGGCGCAAAAAGTACTCCGTTAACAGTAAGGACCTTTTTAACGAGTGGGTAGACGGAAACTATATAACCCACAGAAATGTATATAGACGGGTCGTAACGGGGTCGGTAGTTCTCACCTTCACAAGCTCCGCGGACCTTGACGCGTTCGCGGACCTCATGGCGGAATCAGTTACCCATGTGGTCGAGTTATATGTGAATAATCTCCAGGAAACAAAGACAATTAACGCCTATATTGAAACCTCGGGCAAGATGGCTCTTAACTATCAGAACACCCCGGGGCTTTGGAGCCTTACCCTAAACATAGAGGAGCGGTAAATATGTTAAGCGTACCTAGCGAAGTACAAGAGCAGCTAAAACAGGACGGCGTACACAAGGAAGTAGTTATACACTTCCCTAACGGTGAATATCCCGATATCACTAACGACGACCTTATATCGGAGTCGTTAAAGTTCGAGGAGTCGGTATGTTCACAAGCTCAATTTAGATATGGACTCGCCGAGGCGTCGTGTTTGCAGTTCGAGTTTGTTAATACCCAGGTGCAGACGCCCGCACTTAATACCCTTTTTCCCGTGGCTTATCGCGAGCCTACGCGGGAATTAACGAACACGATAAGGGTAACCCGTACGGACGGGGAACTTAACGCGGGGCTCGATTTAGTGATACAAGAGCAAGTAGGCGGGGGCGCTATGTCCCTTCCCCTAGTCGTCGGACACGATCCCGGCGCGACAAGCGTTACCCTCACGCTCGCCCAGGCTCGGACACTTCTTAACACGAATAATCGGATAAATGTTACCTTCAATTATCTAATGGGCGCACCCTATACCGACGGGCTCGTAAAGGTCGAGGAGTATGTTAACGACGAATGGGTTACCATATCGGAGCCCGTGGCGAAATACGGGAATATAAAGGGAATGCAAATAGAGGCGGGGGTAAGTTATGACTTATCGACGCCCTATGTTAAACGGGTGCAAATACCGCCGTTAGATAATGTACCGTCGCGGGATATTGATAACAATAACCTCCCCGTTATCAATATCGAAAAGGCTACGGCGGCGGGAGTCGTCGGGCTCGTTATGAAGATGGATAGCACGGACGGCACTTTTACCGCGTCTACTCCGTGGTCTTTTGATGTCCCGAGCGGTACAACGGCGGGTACACTCGATATTGGGACGGGTTACGAGTCATACTATGAGCGAGTGCAGACAACACTAATCAGACAGTTTTACGAGTCGGGGAAAGAGCCGACGGGGACGATATACTACGAACTTAATACCTCAAATTATAGCGGGTTCTTAAATGCTACCGAAACGGTTAGCGGGGTGACGACTACCCTTACCCATTACGAGGACGAGGTATCTAATTCCTGGACTATCCCCTACGGCGTATTCACCGTCGAATCATGCCCGCGGAATCATGGAAACATGGCGAGGCGAAAGGTTACCGCGTATAGCCAAACAATCGACAGTAATACAGACCTCCCCTCGTTTGAACGATACAAAAATAAAATCGGATGGCCTAACGCCGTATCGACCTACGACGCAAAGGAACTTACTCGAGCATGGTTCCACGATTTAGACGGGCTTACGATCGCGGATAGCAAAGAGGGACGAGGACCGATAACACCCCCGAGCGAACTACCGCTTTCGGGACATGTCGATAGGTCGTTCAATTACCCCGACACTTACGGGGTTCGTATTGGAACGAAGTTAGGTCAAACCGAAACCCCCGCCCTCATGCTATACCCCGCGTTCGAAGTGCTTACGCTTAACAAGAGCAATCATCAAGCGTTTGGATATAAGCGGGTAAGAGATAACATAACCGCGGAGGAGTTAAGACCGCTCTTAACAACTATCCTTGCGAAATTCGACGAATACGGCATACCGTACGAATTGGACCCCGAAGATATGATAATGGAGCACCTCGGCTACCTCGCCAACACGATTAACGAGGGCGTAGCATATATGGAGGAGTATTCGGGATGGTTGACGGCAGAACGCTATTACAGAGGCGGCGACTTAAAAGAGTATATGCCCCTCCCGAATGAATATTACTCGTGGTCGTGGAGTGGCTACGGCGGAGCCCCGACTATAACACTACGCCGGGCGACTTATATATGTATGATACCTCAACGGAGCCTGGAAACACCCCCCGAAACCATAACCTCATACGCTAATATAGACCCCGTTTACGATATTTACGCATTCGAAAACGAAACGGATATATTACCCCTTGCGTTCAATTCAACGCTCGATAAAGGTACATCATACCCGCCCAGGCGCTACTATTATTCTAATTCGTTCTCGTACCGTGCATTACTTGACGGGTTCCTAGAGCTTACCGCAGATTATGCCCGCCCGTCACGATATGGCGGACTAGAAAAAATCACAATGAACGACGATAACCCGTACCGTATCGTACCGTCCGACTACTCCGATTGTTGGTGGGAAGAGTACGAAGTAGAGCCGATAGGGGCGATAAAGTATAAGTTTACGGCTAATAATGTGGAGCAAGAGGTAGTCTATACCGTCGGGGACGGGACCTCTATTTATGATATGGGGAGCAACGCCTTTATTGACGCGATGGCGAGTAAATCCGTAGCGGCTATTAACGCGTTCCTCGATACTTACTTTGTGCCTAAATTGCAGTTTATACGCTTTGTCCCCGTCGAGTTAACTATGCGGGCGCTACCCTTCCTCGAGGCGGGTGATTGTTTGGAGATCGAGGCCCAGGACGGGACAATCATAAAAACATATATCATGCACCAAAATATAGACGGTATTCAGCTAATAATGGCGGACATCTCATCGACGGACGGCTCCGTTATTGATACCGATACTAACGCGGAGGTTGAGCAAGAATGAGCCTATCAATGAAGTATGGAAAAATAGATAGCTCGCAAGATAAGACCGTGAGCGGGGGCGGCGGCTCTTCTAACATCGTCACGGCGTCGGCTACGGCGTCCACTCTTCCCGAGGGATCGTCGGCAACGGCGAGCGCGTCGTTTAACACATCGACACAAAACCTCGCCCTAACTTTCGGAATCCCTAAAGGCGACACGGGCGCCCAGGGTCCCACGGGTCCACAAGGCCCCACGGGTGAAACGGGAGCCACGGGACCGCAAGGCCCCACGGGTCCGCAAGGTCCGACGGGTCCCCAGGGTCCGACGGGAGCCACGGGAGCGGGCGTCCCCACGGGAGGAAGTACGGGGCAATTCTTGCGGAAAAAATCGGGAACTAATTACGACACGGAGTGGGTTACGAGTTCGAGCGCGTATAGCGAAACTACGCTATTTGACGCCGCGGTAACCGCTGCAGTAACGGGGAAAACACTTTCGCAATCAATACAAAACTTCAAACAGATAATCGTAAAAATGACCTGGGCGGTATCGAGTTCGAGTGATGATGTAGACGCGTTTACTACTATTCCCGTAGCAGAGATCACGCTAAACCGAAATAATAGTATTTTTGCAAGAGCAGCAGCGGGCTCTAATGCGGCATACCTAGCATATTTTATAAAATTTACATCAAATACGGGCTTTTCTACTAGCGTAGCAAATAATACTTATGTTATACGCCGACTTAAGGTTATAGGCGTTAAATATTAAGGAGGAAACAATGGGCGAGAAATATTATGTAGTACGGGTTAGATATCTTAAGGACGGCACCGTTAAAAAATCGGAATTGATGGAAAAGGACGACGAAAACGCAGCGCTCGCGAAGTTCCATTCCAACCTCGGACAGGATATGGAGGACGAAACACTCGCGGGCGGTATGTGCATAGTGATTAACGGCTACGGCGGCGAGGTCGCGTCTTCATATTGGGAGGCGAAGTAATGGAGGCTACGGAACTTCTACACGAGATAGAACACATCGGCGTTATGTTGATGGCTCTTTGGGGCTTTATCAAACTTGTTAAAGAGGCGGTAGACAGTATTAACCGCCGCCACGATCGTGAACAAAAGTGGGACAAGTACGAGCGAAACCTACAAGAGGAACGGGATAAAATCTACATTAAGTACGACGCCGAATTATCGGATATGAAGAGCCTTATAGACGCTAACCACGCGGACACGGGGGCAAGGCTCCAGGAATTAGCCGCAATGATAACCGTATTAACCCGGGGACAGTTAGCCGCCCTCGAGGGCTTGAAACAACAGGGGTGTAATGGAGCCGTCACCCAAGCGAAAAAGGAGCTTGACGATTTTCTCATGCAAAGGGCGGTAGATATATGACTTACTTACTCGGCGGAATCGGACTAGGGGTAATAATCGGAATCGGCTTAATGTGGTACACCACGATAAGGCATAGACGGACCCCGAGCCTCACGAAATATGTTATTTTTTCCCTCGCGGTGCTAATAACCTACATCGTGGCGGAAATGATCGTAAGCACCAAAACGGGCGTTAGTCATCCCGACTTGAGTACGCTCGTGGGTTCAACTTTTGGCGGTGAGGTGCTTTTCTGCGCCTTAATAAAAATATTCAAACTAAAGGAGGGTAATAATAATGAGTAGTCAATTTTTGCTATCTGCGCTCGCTATCATATCGGTATTAACGAGCCTAACCGTGGAGGCGATAAAAAAGATCCTGGACGAAAAACACAAAGAATATTCTAGCAACCTTTTAGCCGTGATCGTGGCGGCGGTGCTTACCTTCGCTATAAGCGTGGGTTATGTACTGTACTACGGCATACCCTGGACGATACAGACCGCTATTACCATGATAGCGCTTATTTTCTTGTCGTTCCTTTCCGCGACGGTTGGCTATGACAAAATAAAACAGTTATTGGAGCAGATATAATGTATACCGACGAATCCTTTTTATTCACTATAAAACCCTATGTATTAGCCGATATGCGAGCAAGCGGCATACTAGCATCACTAACCGCCGCCCAGGCGTTCATAGAATCTAATAAGGGCAATAGCGGGCTCACGGCTAAAGCTAATAATCTTTTTGGTATAAAGGGCAAATACAACGGGCAAAGCGTAACCATGTTAACGACGGAGTATGTTAACGGCTCACCCGTCAAGGTCAACGCGGACTTTAGAAAATATCCAACTTGGGCGGAAAGCATCGCGGACCACTCGGCGCTATTTAACAGGCTAGACCGTTACGCAAACCTCCGCGGGCTTACTAACTATAAATTAGCTTGTCAATTTGTCCAGGCGGACGGCTACGCCACTTCCCCGACCTACGCGAGTACCTTAACGAATACGATAGAACAGTATAAATTGTGGAAGTGGGACGAGGAAGTAACGGGGGTAATAGATCCCAACCCCGCCACGGGTAACCCGTACTTTATCCCGGAAAAGAATATAAGGCTCAATAGCAAAGGTAACGGCGTTAGGTGGCTGCAGTACGCCCTCAATAGTAAAGGCAAGTATAGACTTATCGTGGACGGCGTGGCGGGTCCCCTCACAATCGGGGCGTTGATGGACTGGCAAAAAAAGCACGGGCTCCAGGTGGACGGCATCGCGGGACCTAAAACAATCGCCTCACTTGTATAAGACAGTATCGGCAATCCGTACCCCTTTCTTTTTGGGACCCTCCGGGGTCCCTTTTTTACGCGGAATTATAATAAAATTATAGTAAAATTATAGTAAAATTGTAGTAAATTTGTAGTAAAATTACGCATATATCACCACGGTGATACAATATGCACAAACGGACGGGGCGTACTTTGTGAATTATTCCATATTGCAAAGTATCACCACGGTGATATAATAAAATCATCAAGAGGCACACGGAAAGGAGTTAAACATGGAAATCATAACAGTTAAGGAAGTTAAGGGCTACAAAATACAGAAATACGCGGGAAACCGCCGCCACTACTTCGTAAATATCCGCGAAGGAAAAGGCTTTAGAGAGTTCCTCACATTCGAAACGATCAAGGCCGCGGTAAAGTTCATCGAGGAAGTATACTAACACAAAGGGGCGGGAAACCGCCCCCACACAAAAGGAGGCTACCATGAAAAAGCTATTTACTGCAGACAGGGAAACGGGAACCATAATAGACGAGGTTAAATCAGTTAACGAGGGGCTTAAACTTATCAAAGAGTACGAGAAAGAGGATAAAGCGGAGGGCAATTACGAGCCGGGCTTTTACGAGATCGTAGACGAAGACCACGGCACTATATACTCGGACTATTACGGGCTTAACAAGATGGGCGGAAACCTTAAGGCAATGAGGAACCGCCGAGGAATCAGCCAGGCGGAACTAGCCGATAAAAGCGGAGTGTCGTTAAGGCTTATCCAGGCGTACGAGCAAGGCTACCGCGATATTAACGAGGCGCAAGTAATGACGGTCCTAAACCTCGCCGACGCGTTGCGGTGTGATGTGAGGGACATTATAAACGGGTAAGCATGGGGGCGGGAAACCGCCCCTTTAAATCTGTAAAGATTATGTTTACTTCTTACCCGAGATCGTGGCGACCTGGTACGGGTAAAAAATCCGTGTGAAGTTTCGTGGGAAGATTTATTGTCAACGGGTTAACAATTCCCGTCATTACGCTATCTTTTGAACAGCTCGCAAACCCCGCAAACAAGGCAAGAAACCGCGTAGCCGTGCGGGTTTGGGCGGGTTTTTAATGCGGGTTCGAATCCCTCTTCCCCTGGTGCCTTACGGCTAGAATTTACAAGGGTTTGTAAAATCCCGTGTGAAGTTTCGTGGGAAGAATGTTATAATATTATCAATTAAATATCGTCACGATAAGCTCGTGAGCCACAAAAAAAGAGGGCGCCTAGTTGGCGTCCTCTTGTATTATGTTATCCAAATGGGCGTTTATTTTTTCGTTATAATATTCGCTCATGGATCTAATGTTATTTTGATAGACTTTTTTCATCACGGCGGAGCCCCTTTGCCACCCTCCAAAATCCTCGGTATATATATCGGGGATATCTAAAACCGCTGCAGTACTTGCGAAGTAGTGGCGGAGGTCATGTAAGCGGATATTAAGCCCTAGCTCTTTACGGAGATCGTAAAACCGCTTTGTTATCGTTTCGGGGTTGCATGTGATTATATACCCTTTCCCCTCGCCTATGATATCGAGAACCGCCCGGGGGAGCTTTAGGCAGCGGTCGCTATCCGAGGTCTTTGGATAGGGTTTATAAATCCACTTGTCGTCCTTATCCTGGACGATAGCCGCGTGTATATGCGCCACTCCGTCGGTTATATCCTCATATTTGAGGGCGCACATTTCCGACCGTCGTAAAGCGCACATTGCCAGGACGATACACTTACGCAATGACGGCGGGGCGTTGTTTAGGAGTAGCCGCACGGCGTCGTCCGAGGGCGATACGGGGCGTTTTTTCCTTTTCGCGGGTAAAGTAACCTTTAACACGATATCGGGGTTGTATAAGGCTATAGAGGGCGTTAAAAGCGCATATACATTTTTAACGGTCTTTGGCGAATACTTCGCCGCGAGTTCAGAGATATATACTTGAATATCCTCGGAGGTTATAGACCGTACTTTTTTACGCTCTATCGCCGCGAAATACCGCGCCCTCATTTTCGCATAGCCTCTAATAGTGGACGGCGACAAAACGCCCTCCTTTGCCTTTATATAGCCGTCTATCGCGTCGCCTATCGTGAGATCGTTACGAAGTGAACGCTTGCGCCGTGCTTTATATTCGTTCGCGAGCATTTCCGCCTCGGCTTTAGTCGGTGCCGTAAAGGACTCTTTGTGCTGCCTCCTGTCCCCGTCTGTGAACGCGTACGCCTGGGCACGCCACATTCCCGAGGGTAGTTTACGCGCTTTCATAGCTAAACCTCTTTAGTAAGCACTCTAACGGGTGCTTTTATTTTTGTAAGCCCTAGCAGATAGTCAAGGCTCACATTGTAGTAAATACATAGATACTTCGCGAACTTTAGACTAGGCGTATTTATATCATTCTCCCACCGGGATAGGTTACCCTTTGTCAACTTAAGCCCGTATCGCTTGTTAAGATCGTATACGACCATATCAAGGCTCATATCGCGCTCCGTGCGGAGTTCCCGCAGCCTATTACCCAAACCCTCGATATTTTCCATTTTTACACCCTCCTTACGAACTAATTATAACACAAAAAATAAAAAATATTATTTTAGGGGTTGCAAAAGTGAAACATACAAGGTATAGTATGTCATGTGGTTGCGAAAATACAACGGAAAGGGGGTTAGATATGGGAGCGCTAAAGTTTAAGGCGTGGCTCGCGGCTAATGGTATAAAGCAAAAAGAGATCCGCGAGCTTTTGGGTATATGCCCGACGAGCGCCTGGAAGAAGATTAACGGGAAACAGGACTTCACACTAAAGCAGATAAAAACAATCTGCAAAACCTACCACATAACGGCGGATATTTTTTTATAAGCGAGGTTGCAAGAGTACAACATGATATGGGCGGCGATACGCTCCGGGATGGAGCGGAACGGAATTAACTCAATAACGACCCTCGCGGAGGAATCGGGGATAAGCAAAGCAACCCTAACCCATACCCGCCGAAAGGACCCAAATAGTTTCATATGGCGGGAAATAAAGCAAATAGACAAAGTACTAGGATTCACGCCGCAAGAATGGGAGGAATTAAGGAAATGAGAAAAGAGGAACGGCGCAAAGAGTGGTTAACGGGTATTGTCCTCGGAATCATATTAACCCTACTAATGACGGTCAAGATACTAGCGGCACCAAATAACCCGATAGACGCGGAACGCGAGCGGGCGCTGCAGTACCTAGAGGCTAACAAGATCGTAATACCCGAGGAGGTCGAAGAGTGGGCGGAGTATTACGGCGAGCTTTATGACATATGCCCCGAAACAATCGAGGCTATATGTTGGGTTGAAAGTAGGTGTACGCCCACGGCGCAAGATGGCTCTAAAGCGTGTAAAGGCCTCATGCAGATTAAGCCAGGTTGTCATAGTGGGCGAATGACTCGCCTCGGGGTTCAAAACATATTTGATATAGGCGGAAATATCAAGGTCGGAACGGACTACCTCGCGGAACTAGGCGGGAGCTATGACATATCCGAGGCTTTAATGCTCTACAACGGCGATACATCGGGCGTGGATAGATACCGCCGCACGAATCAGATAAGCAAATACGCCGCGAAAGTTTTGGAAGTAAGCGCAGCACTTGAGCGGGCGCACTTCAAATAAAAAGTGATGGACCGCCCCCGGAAGGACGGCCCGCCACTCGCAGAACTGTCAACACAACAGTTAAGCCCATTTTACTACATGGGCGGAAAGAAGGTCAAATTGGAAATCGTAACACGAAAAAAGCTAAAGCGCCTAAAGAAGTATAAAAAGGCGTGTAAGCAAGTCTACCGCTTATTAACGGCGGTCCATGAGGACGAAAACGGCAATGTAGTCGCGTACCGTCAAGACCACTTGATTAAGTCTATACGGGATATCCTGGAGCCCCTCGAGGGCAAGGGATGGACGGCACCGTGGGAAGGGGGCAAAGGGTGAGAGATTATAACGACCTTTACGACTCCTACGAGGACGCCCAGGCAAAAGCCGAGGCAAGAATGCCTCATTGCATCATATGCGGGGAGCCGATTTATGGCGACTACTTATGGGACTTTGGCGACGGTCCTCAATGTGAGGATTGTGTTAACCGCTATCGAAAAAGTACGGATCTATACGGAGGTGATTATTGATGGAAATACAGAACTTACCCGCATATGCGGCGGAATATAAGTACATCGTAGCCAGGTGGGCGGATGGTGGCTTGTGGTTTTGGGGAGCATATGACGACGAGAACTCGGCTAAAGCTGCAGCGAGTGAAATAGGGGGTGTAGTGGTTGAGCGATAGTAACCTACAAGCGGTCGTCGAGAGCTTTAGCGAATCGGTCGTACTTCATATCGGGGCGTACAGTTCCTTCATTTTGATCGGAAACCGGGAAACCTACGAGAAGTATATAGACAAGCTATCGGCGAAGTTTCAAAAACAAATAGAGTACGACGAACACGAATTTAGGTTCCAACTCGAACGCGCCAAACGCATGAAAGTGAAAGCCCTGGAGAGTGGGGACGCCTACTTTATAAACATCACGGAAACAAGGCTTAAAGAGTGTGAGGCGAAGTACGCGGCCGTAAAGGCACGATACGACCTAACCACGGTAACGCCCAACCTCCGTGACAGGCGGGTAATAGATGTTTTTAAGCGGTTCGACACGGGTTACGGAATCAAGATAGACGGATGGGAAAGCGGACAGTTTTGGACTTTGGACGAATGGAGGGCAAAGCATGGAATTTAGACAGTTAAGGGCGGACGAGATCGAGGCGAGAATAGCCAGGATAACCAACTACGGCGTTAGCATTCTACTTTATAAGGACGCCCGGTGCGATATGCGAATACTCGACGAAACGGTAGGCCCCGAGAAGTGGCAAAGGTCGCACGAAGTAATTAACGGAAACCTCTTTTGCAATGTAGGAATACTTACGGATAACGGGTGGGTATATAAGCAAGATGTAGGCACGGAGAGCAATACGGAGGCGACTAAAGGCGAGGCTAGCGATAGCTTTAAGCGGGCTTGCTTTAATTGGGGAATCGGTCGGGAACTATACACGGCTCCTCGTATCGACTTCAAGGCGAGCGAGTGCAAGATAAAGGACGGTAGGTGCTACGACCGTTTCGAGGTCGAGGAGATCGAGTACGAGGATAACCGCATAACCCGCCTCGTAGTGGTTAACACTAACACCTTCGCCCGGTTCGTATGGGAAAAGGAAGAGAAGAGCGGAGAGCTAGCCACGGAGGCGGAACTTACCACGATAAAAGCCGTTTGTAAGAAAAAAGGGAAATCTTATAGCGGTTGGCTGCAGCAGCTCGGCAAAGACGAGAACGCCGTAACAGGCGAGGACGCGGGTAAAATGCTCCGCTACCTTAACGGACTCGAGGATAAAAAAGCATGATAGGGACCTATATACAAGCGGTTAAATACCTCGCGGAGCAAAACGCGCTAAAGCCCTCCGCCAAATGGGAAATAAAAGAGGCGAGGGAAAAGCGGAGCCTCGATAGTAACGCCTACTTCCATGTATTAGCCGATAAGCTACGGCAAAAAATGAGCCCGCCCTGGAGCATGGCGCACATAAAGAATCACCTTATAACTTCATACGGTCAACCCGAGTACGAGGACGGCCACATGGTTTACATTAAGGCAAACATACCCGAGGAGCGTATGCAAGAGTACGAAACCCTACATTGTTTACCCGTCAAGTATGAGGAGGACGCGACCTTTTATAGGATCTACCGTGGGTCCCATACATACGACTCGAAGGAAATGGCGCAACTTATCGCGGGAACCGTGGACGAATGCCAGGCGGTAGGAATACAGACCGCAACGCCCGAGGAATTGGCGAGAATGGCGGCGGCATGGAGTAAGAAGTATGCACAAGCGGACAAAGGCTAGCCAAATACCTAAAAAGGTTAAAGAGATCGTCTACAGGCGGGACGGCGAGCGCTGCCTTATATGTGGGCGGTGGGTTCCTCCCGAGTGCGCTTGCGCTCACTTCATATCACGGGCGAGGCTCGGGCTCGGAATCGAGCAAAACATACTAACCCTTTGCCACGAGTGCCACTACGCGCTCGATAACGGCGAAGTAGGACGGAATAAACTACGGGAATACCTGGAAAGCAAATACCCGGGATGGACGGAAAAGGAGGTTATATACACCAAATGGACGAGTTAATAGATACCCCTTGCATGGCTTGCGAGTTTAGGGACGAGTGCGACTATTGCCACGATTTTAAGAACTGCGAGGAGGCGGACAATGGCGAAGATTAGCAGAGATCGGGGGGCAAGCTACGAGCGGGAAGTGGCTAACATCTTCAAGGCCCGCGGGTATGACGCCTATAGAACGGCGCAGCACATGGGGAAAACGGGCAAGGCTCCCGATGTAATAGCCCCCGGACTTCACATCGAATGCAAAAGGCGACGGGCGGTAGCGGTCTACGAATGGTACGAGCAAGCGGAGGCGGACGCCCAGGCGGAGGGACAGGGCAATATACCCGTCGTATTCCTCCGGGCGGACGGTAAGAAATCTTTAGCGTTAGTAGAGGCGGAAAGCGATTTTATGAAGTTCTATAGCGAATACATGAGCGGAAAGGAGTTAACAGATGGGAGCATTAAAGAACAAGACCACTAAAACACAATGCGACAAGTTAATAAAGTATTTGCAGACCCACAAGAGGGGCATAACAACCTCCCAGGCGGTAACGGTCCTCGGGATCTATCGTATATCGGCTCGTATTGCCGACTTAAGGGCAAGGGGTTACGACATAGTAACTATTAACCATACGGAGGTCACGGAGAGCGGAACGGTTAAGAAGTGGGGACAGTATGTACTCAAGGGGGTAGCGTGAAAAAGACTATTGTTTTCTATCGCGAGTGGGGAGAGCTAATAAGCAACCTCCCCACGGAGATAGCGGGCGACTTAATAAAAACAATCTGCGCCTATTGTTTCGGCGGTGACTTCGAATCACCCGACCCCGTAGTTAAGGCAATGTTTGCAATGATACGGAGAAAACTAGACGCGGACGCGGCATCATACGCGGAGGTATGCAAAAAAAGAGCCGAGGCGGGACGCCTGGGAGGGACAAAAAAGCAAATGCTAGCAAATGCTAACAAAAGGGTAGCAAACGAAAGCAAAGCAAAGCAAACGGGGGGTGATAATGATAATGATAATGATAATGATAATGATTTAAACCCCTTACCCCTTTTAGCAACCCCTGGAGCATACTTCCCAAACGACCCCGAGTTAGATAAAGCCTTTAGTGATTTTATCGAATATCGGAGGAGTAACGGAAAGCCCGTACAGTTTGAACGGCTTAAGCAAAAGTTATGGAAGGAGGGAAAAGGAGATCGCGACACGATGATAAAACTTTTGGACGAATCTATGGCCCAGGGTTGGACCGGGATTTATGCCAAAAAGGACGAAAAGAAAAAAAGTAAATTCAGCTTTGACGGAGAGCGCGGAACCGACTACGCCGCACTTGAGGAAGAGTTATTAAACAATCAAAGGAGGATAAAGGCTTGAATAAGGCAATAATAACGGGGCGTGTAACAAAGGAGCCCACTATAACGGATAAGGTGGCAAAGTTCACCCTCGCGGTTGATAGGAAGTACAAAAAAGAGGGTGAGCCTACGGCGGACTTCTTACCGTGTATCGGGTTTGGTAAAACAAAGGAATTTATCGAGAAGTGGGTAAAGAAGGGCGCAAAGTATAACATCGTCGGGCATATCTCGACAGGATCTTACACGAATAAGGACGGCGTAAAGGTCTACACGACGGATATCATCATAGACGAAATCGAGTTCGGGGAAAGCAAAAAAGAGGCGGCGCCCGAGGATAACCCAGGCTTTGTTGATGTACCCGACGACATAGACGCGGAATTACCCTTTAATTGAGGCGCCTATGCTCGACTACGGATTTTATAACATGGATTGTATGGAGGGCATGAGGCAATATCCCGACGACTTTTTCGACCTCGCGATAGTGGACCCTCCGTACGGCGGCGGCTTTGCAGATAACGGCGGGTGTAAGGGTTGGTTTAGCAAGTATCACCAGGAATCGGGGGGGGGTACTACAATCGGTTCGGCGGGAGGTTCGACAAGTACAAACACGCCGAGGCGAGTGGCATGGAAAGCAC
>Ga0326513_10000721_pt1 | contig 28061 bp, 24 predicted proteins | sample 2_2465_0518_D_FD_203654 | JGI IMG/M metagenome (GOLD analysis project Ga0326513, IMG submission 203654) | Bovine rumen microbial communities from UC Davis, California, United States - 2_2465_0518 | ecosystem: Host-associated > Mammals > Digestive system > Stomach > Rumen | place: USA... | reverse complement strand
TTTCCGAACCCGAGACAGAACCCGAGCCGGAGGCCGCGCCGGTCGAGGAGCCTGTCGCGGTGTCTGTACAGCAGTTTTACGACCGACTGAAAACTATCAAGGATAAATTCTGATAAAGGAAAGGTGGCTAAAACCATGAAAGAACTGTTCGCAAAGCGCGCAACCGCGTGGGAAGCAGCGAAGCGCTTCCTCGATACCCACACCATGGAAAACGGCACCATGAGCGCCGAGGACGCTCAGACCTACGAGCGCATGGAGGCCGACATCCAGGCTATCACCGCCCAGATCGAGCGCATGCAGCGCCTGGAAGAGATGGAGAACAGCCTGAAGCAGCCCGCCAGCGCTCCCGTTGTGGAGCGGCCTATGAACGGCGACGCGAAGACCGGCAGGGCATCTGATGCCTATAAGAAGGGTTTCAACGCCTATCTGCGCAGCGGTGTGCGGATCTCCAATGACCTGTCCCCCATGCTGGAGGGCACCGGCTCCGCGGGCGGCTATCTGGTTCCCGAGGAATTTGAAAACCAGATCGTCGCCGGTCGCGATGAGCTGAACGTGATTCGTCCCGTGTCCAAGGTCATCCGCACGAACAGCGACCACAAGATTCCCGTGGTTACCGCTCACGGCGCCGCGACTTGGACCGCTGAAGGCGGTGCATTCGTCGAGTCCAAGCCCACCCTCGGCCAGATCACCCTGTCCGCATATAAGTTGGGCCATCTGGTGACTGTTTCCACTGAACTGCTGCAGGACAGCATGTTCAATATCGACGCCTTCCTTGCCGGTGAGTTCGCCCGTGCGTTCGCCATCGCTGAGGAGACTGCGTTCTGCGTCGGCACCGGTTCCACCAACAACCAGCCCGAAGGCATCTTCACCGCCAACGGCGGCGAGGTCGGTGTGACCGCTGCGAAGGCCGGCGAAATCAGCGCCGACGAGATCATCTCCCTGGTGTATGCGCTGAAGGCTCCGTATCGTCAGAACGCCAAGTTCCTGATGAAGGACGCCACTGTTGCCGCTATCCGGAAGCTGAAGGACGGCAACGGCGTGTACATGTGGCAGCCCGCTCTGGCCAACGGTCAGCCCGACAAGCTCCTGGGCTTTGATCTGCTGACCACTGCCTATGCGCCCAGCATCGCGGCGAGCGCGAAGGTCGTCGCGTTTGGCGACTTCCAGAATTACTGGATCGCTGACCGTCTGGGCATGACCATCCAGCGCCTGAATGAGCGTTACGCAGATCAGGGCCTGGTTGGCTTCATCGCCTCCGAGCGTGTCGACGCCAAGGTTGTCCTGCCCGAGGGCATCCAGGTGCTGCAGATGAAGGCCTCCTAATGGGGGCCTTCTGTTTTAACGAAAGGAGGGCCGAATCATGAGCTACAATGCTAAGAACTATACGGAACAGGGTGGCGCTGTGACGCACATTGGCGGCAAGCTTGTGTTTGATGGTGACAATGACGGTGGTCTGCTGCCCAACATGAGCACTGCTGATGTCTCCAGTGATACCGTCGCAAAGGTACGCGCCACGCTGAACTCCCTGATCACAAAACTGAAAGACGCCGGCCTGATGGTCGGTGACGCCTTCACCCTTGCCGTCACCAAGGATGTCACGGACAGCGGAAACGCCGACAGGGCCTACAATACCGGCAAGATCGCCAGTGTTGAGGAATCTGATGGCGTGATCACCATCACCCTTTCCGAGAAAGTTGAAGATCTGAAGGACTTCGATGGCGGCAACGGTTGGGGTATCCATAAGTGGCTCGGTATCGGCGTTTCCGCGGGTGTTTCGCCTATCACCGGTCTGGAATACAACGGCTCCAACCTAACCGACGATGACGTCGCGGAAGCCACTGCTGTCGGCCTGTCCGCTGGCTACTTCGTGCGCTGGGTCGCTGCTGATCTGGTGCTGGCCGGGGACAACAGCGAGAAGTCTGTCGACAACTTCACTCTGAAAGCCAGCGGCTATGCCGAGACCAGCTACAAGCTGGTTATCGTCGAGCCGAGCGCCTGATGACGAGGGGAGGCTATTGATATGGCGCTGGTTACGCTGAACGAAGCGAAAGTGTATCTGCGCGTAGATTCGGCGGACGAGGACGTTTTGATCAATAGTCTCCTCGTTTCTGCCGAAAACTACTGTGCTGATGTAGCCAGACTGACTGATGATGATTGGAAAGCCGTAAACGCAGAACCTACAGAGAATGACAGTCGTGAGTTGTCCGGGAAGCGCGCCATTCTTCGGACGGCGATCCTCTTTACCATCGGCTACCTTTTTGAACATAGGGAGAGCGCTGACCGCGACGATTTGACATTGACGCTTCGCAGCCTTCTTTTTTCTGTCCGGGAAGGTGGTTTCTGATGAAAAGGAAAATCGCGCGATTCAATAAGCGCATCACGATTCAGAAGAACACCACCGTCGTTGACAAGTATAAGAATCATACGCCGGCATGGGTGGATTACTACAAATGCAGCGCGTATGCCAGCACATACAATCACGACCAGGAAGCGCAAAGCGCCGGGGTCACCAAGCAAGAGCAGGCCATCAATTTTGAGGTCAGATACTGCTCCGAACTGCGAGATCTGACGAGCGATGATTATCGCGTTGTGTTCAACGGATGCATTTACGATATCATCGCGATTGATATGATGAACTACCAGAGCGAGACAATCGTCATTCAGTCGAAACTCCGAGAGGTGGTCAAATGAGCGCCAACACGATTCAAATAGATCAATTTGCCAGTGCCATCAAGGACATCCTTAAGGACTACACCGACGAGGTTACCACAGTGGCCAAGGAAGTCACACGTGAGACGGGCAAAAAAGTGCAGAAACAGATTAAAGACACCGCACCTGTTGGCCCTGACCGAATGAAGGGTGACGTGAAGATCAAGGGCGGCAAGTACGCCAAGAGCTGGCGCGTCAAGTCTGTTCTGGAAACTTCCACAAAGCTGGAACTGGTTGTGCATTCACCGACCCGCTACATGCTGGCCCATCTGCTGGAGCATGGACACGCGAAGCGCGGAGGCGGTCGTGTCGCGGCAATTCCGCATCTCGCACCCGCGGAACAATCCGGGACTGAGTACATGGAAAAAGAAATTGAGAGAAGGCTCAAATCGTAACGGGGGTGAGAACGTGACCTATGATGATATCGTAGCCATGATCGAGGAAACCGGCATCCCTTCTGCGTATGATCATTACGCAGAGGGCGAAAGCCCGAATCCCCCATATATCCTTTTTCTATTACCATCATCGGATAACTTCTTCGCCGATAATTCCGTATACCAGCAGTACGAAGAACTGGCGATCGAGTTGTACACCGACACAAAACAACCTCCGATAGAGCGGAGAATTGAGAATGTGCTCATCCGCCATGAGCTCAGCTGGAACAAAACAGAAACATGGATCGACAGCGAAAAGCTGTATGAAGTCCGGTATTCCGTAGTCATTGATTACGATGCTACGCCGGACGAAGAATAATCCGAGAAGGAGGAATACCAACATGCCCAATGCCGCTACGCAGAATAAGGTCAAATTCGGCCTTGAGAAGGTCGCGATTGCGGTGGCGACCATCAATCCGGAAGACAATACCGCTACCTATGCTGCGCCGATTATGAACCCTGGCGCCCGGAGCATCAGTCTGGATCCCCAGGGTGAACTGACGAAGTGGTATGCGGATAACATCGCCTACTACGTTGTTAACAATAACAACGGTTATGAAGGCGATCTGGAAGTCGCGCGTTTCATTGACGAAGTCATGGCCGCGATCTGGAATATCGCCAAGGCGAACAATGGCATCCAGTACGAGGACGCCAACACCGAAGCTGTCCATTTCGCCCTGCTCTTTGAGTTCAAGGGCGACAAGCAGAAGGTTCGGCACGTGTTCTATAACTGTGTTGCCACCCGCCCCGCCGTGTCGTCTTCGACTGTTGAAGATAGCAAGGAGCCGCAGACCGAATCCTCTACCATCACAGCATCTCCTATCCACGTCTCCGCACTGGATAAGGATGTTGTACGCGGTAAGTGCTATCCCGGTGACGCCGCTTACGACGGTTGGTACACTTCGGTCACCCTGCCGACTGGTTCCAGCACGCCGAGCGACGATGACGATGAACCGGACAATCCGTAATCTGGCTGTATAAACTGCTCGAGGACAAGCCCCGTCGGAACTCACCGGCGGGGCAATATTTGTTGGAGGGATAACAATGTTTAAGATCATTTCTATCGGAGATAGCAATGTTCCGGTACTGGCTAAGGCCTCGACCAATGTGTACTATAAATCGATCTTCCATGAGGACCCGATAACGGTACAAAGCCAGGAAAACGTCGATAACGCTGAGCGTGTGTATTTCAGCCAGAAGCTCACGTTCGTCATGGTCAAGCAGGCGGAAGCGCAAGCTGCAGTAAGCGCGGGAACCGCACCAAGCGTCCGTGACTATATGCAGAAGCTCACCGAGGACGATTATCTGGACTGGCTCGATGAGTGTGATTTCATGGACTTGCAAGAGTCCTTTGATGAAGTCATCGCGGTATATACCGCCAGTAATAAGACAACTTCCAAGGCAAAAAAATAGCAAGGCCGACGGAGCGGCCTATCAATACCGCCGTAATGGTGCTCCGAGCCCTCCAAGTCGGGCTGACGTTGCCGGACCTGGACTACCTTGATTATGGAGAACTGTTGGATATTCTGACAGAATCAAGTAACGATCACGAGACCTATCAGGAAATCGCTACCCAAAGCGATTACGATAAATTCTAAAGCGAAAGGGGTGAGATAATGGCTCTGAACAAGGCTATTCGTGGCCTGACCATTGAAATTGGTGGCGATACTACAAAGCTATCCAAGGCTATCGGGGGCATTGACAGTCAGTTAAATGGCACTCAGGCAAAACTGAAGGATGTCAATAAACTACTGAAAATGGATCCGAGCAATGTCACCTTGCTCACCCAAAAGCAAAAAGACCTTGAATCTGCCATCAGCTCTACGAGTGATCGCCTGAAGGCATTGAAATCTGTTCAGACGGATTCCCTGTCTCCGGATGCCTATGACGCCCTTCAGCGTGAAATCATTGAAACCGAACAGAATCTGGAAAATCTGCAGAACCAGTATAAGGAGTTCGGTTCTGTTGGCGCGCAGGTGCTCAAAGACGCCGGTGAGAAGATGGAAGCCGTCGGCCAGAAGGTGTCCGATGTCGGCCAGTCGCTCACCGCGAAGATAACGCTTCCTCTGGTCGGCGTTGGGACCGCCGGCGCCGCCGCGTTTGCAGAAGTCGACAAGACCATGCAGCTCACCAATAAGACGATGGGCAATACCGCCGAGGAAGCGGATCTGCTGAATAAAGCGATGAAGGACGCTGCGGCGAATTCGACCTTTGGCATGAGCGATGCCGCTACAGCCACGTTGAATTTCGCCCGCGCAGGTCTGGATGCTGAACAGGCCGCCGCCGCTCTGGCTCCCGCGATGAACCTGGCCGCCGGTGAAGGCGGTAACCTGGATACCGTTTCCGGCGGCCTGGTCGCGACGATCAATGGCTTCCACGGCAGCTTTGAAGACGCGGGCCACTATGCTGACGTTTTTGCCGCAGCGTGTAACAAATCCGCCTTGGACGTGGACAGCCTGTCAAACGCCATGTCGGTTGCAGCACCTGTTTTCTCCGCGGCCGGATACAACGTAAATGACGCTGCCCTATACATGGGCGTCATGGCGAATAACGGCATTGCTGCGGACAAAGCCGCGAATTCTCTGAAAACAGGCCTTGCCAGGTTGATTTCCCCTGCAAAGTCTGGTCAAGAGGCACTGAAAAAACTGGATTGGTCCATCACTAACGCAGACGGGACCATGAAGAGTTCAGTTCAAATTCAGAGGGAATTGCACGACAAATTCTCCGAGCTGTCCGAAGCGGAGCAGATCGCAGCAGCATCCGCCATTTTCGGGAAAAACCAGATGGCGCCCTGGCTGGCGTTGATAAACACCGCCCCGGAAGACGTCAGAGATTTGTCCAATGAGCTGGACGGTGCTTCATTTTCAGTAACCGATTTTGCAAAGAAAATGGCAGAATCGGGCATGTCGTTGGACGACATGAAATCGAACATGGAGAAACTCGGCGTCAGCTCCGATGACTTTGATGATATTTTGAAATATTCCGCTGGTGACGCCGACTCTTTCGCGGACTCCCTGTGGGAAGCCTGTAAGAAGGGCGTTAAATATGAAGACGTGGTCGCGGCTCTGGGCGGCGATCTTGACGCACTTGGCAAGGTCATGTCTGAAACAGTCGGCACTACCGATGAAATGGCAGAAGCCATGATGAGTGGCTTCGGTGGCTCCATCGAAAAGCTGAAGAGTTCCATCGATGTTCTGATCACGTCCATCGGTGAAGCACTCGCACCGACCATTCAGAAAGTAACTGAGTTTATTCAGGGCCTCGTGGACAAGTTCAATGCCCTGACACCCGAACAACAGAAACTCATTGCTACAATTGGTATGGTAGTCGCCGCGATCGGACCCGCGCTTGTTATCGTTGGCACGGCTATCAGCAAAATAGGCGTAGCTATGAAAGGTCTATCCAAATTGTCTGGATCGCTGGCCAATGTTACGAAGATTACCAAGACTGGTAGCGGCATGTTCTCAAAACTCAGTGCTGTATTCAGCGGTACATCAGGCGCGGTTCTCGCGGTCGGAGCTGCCATCGGTGTGCTGGTCGCCGCGTTCATCCATCTGTGGAAGAATAATGAAGAATTTCGGAAGAAAATGATCGCGATCTGGGAAAAGATAAAGACCATCGTCAGCACTTTCGTCGATCAGTTCAAAAAAGACGTAGCGGCATTGTGGGAAGCAATGCAGCCTGTGATAGAGAAACTGAAAGCAGCATGGGATGCATTCTGCGAAATGCTCGCGCCTGTGTTCGAGTTCGCGTTCGGTCAAGTCGCGACTATACTGGAAACGGTAACCGGTATCATCAGCGATGCTATCAAGGGGATAACTGCACTGTTTAAAGGTGATGTCACCGGCGCACTGGACGCACTGGGTAGCATTTTCGATAGGGTTTGGAACTATATCGGGGAAACAGTCAAGAACGTCGGAGAAGCCATCAAGGGCGTCCTGGATAAAATCTGCTCGTGGTTCGGCACTGATTGGAATACCGTGTGGACCGGTGTAAGAGATTTCATGTCCGGCATATGGGAAAGCATAGCCGGATTCTTCACAGGCGCGTGGGACACCATTAAGGCCGTCTGGGAGCCTGTGGCCGAGTTTTTCACCAGTCTATGGGACAAGCTGCATCAGGACGAGAAACTCGGAGGAATCCTCGACGCGATCGCTGCGCCCTTCCAGGCCGCATGGGCGGTTATTGAGGGCGTATGGGGCGCAGTAACAGAATTCTTCTCGGGCATCTGGGGCGCAATTACCGGCGACACAGGACTGGGTGAAACGCTCGAAGCAATGTCCGGCCCCCTTGTTGGCGCCTGGGAAAAGGTCAAGGAAGCCTGGGGGACTGTTACCGAGTTCTTCTCCGGTATATGGGAAACGATCCACCAAAACGAAACGCTCGGTAGTATCGCGGATGTCATCAGCGCCCCCTTCCAGACCGCCTGGACAGTAATCAGCACCGTATGGGAAACCGTAGCGGCGTTTTTCTCCGGCGTCTGGGGCTTGATCACTGGTGATGAAACGCTGGCAGGGCTTTGGGAGAAACTGAAAGAACCGTTCTCGACCGCCTGGGACAAGATCAAAGAAATCTGGGGCAAGGTTGCCGATGTGTTCGCTGGTATCTGGAAGAGCATCACCACAAACGAAACACTGGTCGGAATCGCTACAAAAATTTCCGGTTTTTTCACTACAGCGTGGGATAATATCAAGAAAGTGTGGGAAACGGTTACCGAATTCTTCTCGAATATCTGGGCGACGATTACGGCAAACGAGACATTGGCAGGAATCCTGGACGCCATCAAACAGCCGTTTGAAGACGCTTGGGGCGCCATACAAACCGCCTGGGATGCCGTGAGTCAATACTTCGCCGACATATGGGCCGCCGTGACCGGCGACGCTACACTGGCCGAAGTGTTGGACGTAATAAAGAAACCCTTTGTGGATGCCTGGACCGCGATAAGTGGAGCCTGGGATACGGTCAGTAAATACTTCTCTGACTTATGGACGGCCATCACAACCAGTGAGGCACTGGCAACCATAACGTCTACAATCTCTGGTTTCTTTACTTCGGCGTGGGATACGATCAAAACAGTGTGGGATGCTGTATCCAAGTATTTTTCCGACCTGTGGGCGAAAATCTCTACCGCCGAAGGGCTGAAGGGAATCTATGATTCCATTACAAAATGGTTCAGCGACACTTGGAAAGAAGTGACCGCATCGGTTACCGCCGTTTGGGAGGGCGCCAAGAAATGGGGCTCGAACATTGTCGGCAACTTCACTGTCAACATCAAAGCCGCCTGGAATCTCGTTAAAAAATCAGTGACGGGATTGTGGGATGACATTACTAATAAAATCACTGAAATCTGGGAAGGCGCAAAGAAATGGGGCTCGAACATTGTTGGTAATTTTACGACCAATATCAAGGCCGCATGGAATCTTGTGAAAGACTCCATAACCGGTCTGTGGGACGATATCACTAACAAGGTTAAAGACCTGTGGGAAGCCGCTCTGAAATGGGGCACGAATATCGTCAACAATTTCAAGAGCAGCATCAAGACCGCATGGACAACGGCAATAGAAGAAATCAAGGGCTATTTCAATCAGATCCCGGAAGCTATACAGGGGATTGTCGACAAGGCTCTTAGCTGGGGCCAGGATCTGATCGACAACTTCAAGAATGGAATAACGGAAAAATGGGAAGGCCTGAAATCGAAGGTCGAGAGCGTCGCGGACAGCATCAAAGATTTCCTTGGTTTCTCCGTTCCCAAGGAAGGCCCGTTGTCTGACTTTGATACTTATGCACCAGATATGATGGATCTGTTTGTCAAGGGCATAAACGACAATATGCATCTCATTACGACTATGATGGGGACTCTTGTCAGCAACATCAAATCCGCGTTCAAGCTTGCCGGAAGCGGTGCTTATACAGAATTTGATGAGGCTCTAAACGGATACTCAGGCACTCAATTAGAGGATGCCATTAAAGGTCCTATACAGGACGCTGTAGACGCCATCAGCCGAATCGACTGGTACGGCCTCGGCAGAACCATCTATGAGGGCATGACCTATTACACCAGCTGGATCAGTGAAGCATACAGGAATGCTTTTGACCTGTCGAATATGCATGTCAAAACTCCGCATTTCTACGTATCAAGCTGGAGTGAGATTTCCGGGACATATTATCCGAATTTCTCGGTCAGCTGGTATCGCAAAGCCTATGACAACCCGATCATGTTTACCAACCCGACCATACTGGCAACCGCCGGTGGACTGAAAGGCTTCGGCGATGGCCCCGGCGGCGAGATTGTGTTGAGCGCTGACAAACTCCGCGAGATTGTCGGTGGCGCCGGTGACATCAACATCAACGTATACGCGCAGCCTGGACAGGACGCGCAACAAATCGCGCGGGAAGTGCAGACTATTCTGGCGCGTGAACAACGGCAAAGGAGTGCTGCCTATGCGTAATTACTTCACACTTGACGGCACTGACAGCCGTACATTTGGAATTTATATCAGCGGGCAGGGTGTTTTTGACAGCCCCACCCGCGATATCAGTTTCATCCAGGTCCCCGGCAGAAACGGGGACCTGATCGGACTTTCGACCAGATTACAGAATGGAACACTCACATACAATGAGTCGTTCATTATTGAAAACTTTCAGTCGAACCTCGCAGCGTTCCGGGCTTTTGCATTGATGGCCGCAGGATACCGGCGTCTTATCGATACGTACAATCCGGACGAGTATCGACTGGTAACCTACGCAGGACCGTTGTCAGTATCCCCGACCAAAAGGAACAATGCGGGGCAGTTCAGTCTTTCTTTCAACTGCATGCCCCAACGATTCCTTCTGTCGGGAGACCGGCCCCTTACCTTCACGTCCTCCGGAAACGTTATGAATCCTACCCGTTTTGACGCGCAGCCGCATATTCGCGTATACGGCGCCGGTGTTCTTGGAATCGGAAATACCAACATCACTATTGCATCACACAGCAATACCTACATGGATATCGACTGCGCGACAGGCCGCGCCTACTATGGCGCGACCCCACTGGACAACAAGGTGACGCTCAACACGATCGATTATCCTGTGCTGAAGCCGGGGCATAACGGTGTTGCCCTTGGAAGTGGAATCACAAAGGTAATCATTACGCCGAGGTGGTGGACTGTATGAAACCGATTCTCTATAGCCGTGGTGAAACCACCTTCGCCAATAACGGACTGGGGCGGCTCGCGGATTGCGTATCCTGTACCGTTACAGAGGAGCGCAACGGCATCTATGAGTGCGTATTCACTTACCCCATCAGCGGGGAAATGTACTCAAAGATTCAGATTGGTTGTATTCTGGGCGTTATTCACGATGACGCGAAGGACATACAGCCCTTTGATATCTACGCCAAGGGAGCCCCTATGAACGGTCTGGTGACGTTCTACGCGCATCATGTTTGCTATCGATTGGGAAACATAATCCTCCGGCCATTCTCTGTCAACAATATTATGTCCGCCTTCGCGGCCATACCAACCCAGACATACAATCCCTGCCCATTCACATTTTGGACAGACAAAAGCGTAAATGGAAACTGGGAAGTGAAAGTGCCTTCCGTCGTGAAAGCAATGCTCGGCGGCGGTGTCGGCTCAATCCTTGATGTGTATGGCAAGGGCGAATATGAATGGGATAAATTCGCGGTCAAGCTGAGATTGAATCGCGGCAATGACAATGGCGTATCTATCAGGTATGGGGTAAATCTCACTGACATCAACCAAGATTTAGATATTTCAGGTGTTTACAATGCCGTAGCGCCATACTGGAAATCGGAGGATAGCGTCGTAACTCTGACGGAAGGGTATGTCGCTGCCAGTTCCGTGCAGCCTGGGGACGAAATCATCCCTGTTACAATGGACCTGAGCGGTTCGTTCCAGGAACAACCGACGGAGGAACAACTTCGTGCTGAAGCCCTTCGAGTTCTAAATAATTCGGAGGCGTGGATTCCGAACGAGAACATAACTGTCAAATTTATTGACCTGGCGCATACCGAGGAATATAAAGACGTGGCTGCACTGCAGCGCGTTCGGCTCTGCGACAAGGTATCGGTTTACTGCGGCCCGCTGGGCATTCAGGCGGTTAAGATGCAGGTCATAAAGGTCGTGTACAATGTCCTGACTGAATCGTATGATGAGATTGAACTCGGAAAAGCAAAGACATCATTTTCCGATATGCTGACGGCTAAATTCGAGCAGGCGGTTCACGACCTGCCAACCACGAGCGCCATCCAGTATTTGCTTCAACAGGCAATCGAGAACGCTACAAACCACATCACCGGTGCGCAGAACAGTCACATAAGATTCATCTATGACGCGAACGACAACATGACCGAAATTGTAGTCATGGATACAGACAGTATCGCCACAGCCACGAAGGTATGGCGATGGAATTCTGGGGGCCTCGGTTACAGCTCCAACGGATATGCAGGCCCATATGCACTGGCCATGACGCAGGATGGCGCGATCGTCGCTGATTTCATTACCAGCGGCACTCTCACCGCCGGTCTGATAAGAGCGGGCATCTTGCAGGATGCTCTTGGAAATAATTTTTGGAATTTGGAAACCGGTGAGTTTCAACTTTCCGCATCCACAACGGTCGGGGGAGCCACGGTCGCGTCAATCGCCGAAGGGAAAGCGTCGGCTGCTGAATCGAGAGCAAAGAGTGCCGCGCAAGGCTATGCCAACACAGCACAGGCTAATGCTATAGCTTCCACAACAACCCTGGACAACGCCCTTAATCAGCAGGGAGTTTTCAATCGGCTCACTAACAACGGTCAGACACAGGGTATTTATCTTAAAAGCGGGCTGCTGTACATCAACGCGACGTACATGGATACGGGGACGCTCAACGCTAATCTGATTACAGCTGGCGGTATAGATGGTACAAAGATAGCTGATGGCGGCATCAGTGCCGCGAAAATAGTCGCCGGAGCTGTCACCGCTGACAAAATCGCTGCCGGTGCTATCACTGCGGCGAAAATAGCGGCCGGAGCGATTTCCGCGGATAAGATAGCAGCTGGGGCGATTACATCGGCCAAGATTTCCGCTGGTGCAATAACTGTAGATACTATCTCTAATGGGGCTGTGTCCACCGTGAAGATAGCCAATGGTGCTATCTCTTCTGATAAAATAGCAGCTAACGCGATTACAGCCGAGAAAATAGCGGCAGGCGCGATTACTGCATCAATGATTACAACCGGGACAATGTCTGCGGATCTGATAAGTGGAGGAACATTGAGAATCGGCGGCTCTGGCACTGCTAAGGACGGAGTACTGGTCGTTTATGACGTAAACAATCAAGTAATTGGCCATTTTAATAGATTTGGTATACAGGTATCAAATCTTGCCTCGTATCCGGATAAACACAACGTTAGATATGAACTTTCAGATCAAGGATTAGAAGCGTGGTTTCTAAATAATGGTGTTGATACGGGCGTAGGTGAAATCCGGTTCTATAACGGTAGTCTAATTGTTCAGTCTATAGGATCGGGTAATGATTTGATATTAACATGTTCTGGGACTGGGAAAATAAAAGTTGATAATGCCGGTGTTACAATCACGGGTAATATGAGTGCATCCGGCACAAAATCTCGCATTGTTTCCACAGACCAATACTCTGATCGCCTTCTTTATTGCTACGAAACCCCGTCGCCCCTCTTTGGCGATGTAGGAGAGGCAGTTATAGGAGATGACGGACTCTGCTACGTGACCATCGACCCCATTTTTGCCCAGACCATTACAACTGATAATTATCAGGTATTCTTGCAGCGCTACGGTGAAGGAGATTGCTATGTGCGAGAACGCAAAGGCGGATGGTTTGTTGTTGCCGGCAATCCAGGATTGTCCTTTGGGTGGGAGATCAAAGGCAAGCAATCTGACGTCAACCAGCTCCGCTTAGACCGTAACGACGAGAAGTTCGACATACCGAATCAGACCTATGGTGAGGACGCTGCGAAGCACATTGAGGATATCAGAAAGGAACGTGAAGCTGCATGAAGATCATCACATCAGTAACCGTATTCAACGATGCTGTCGGCATGAGAATGTCCGCAACCTACAGCGAGGTTGACGATGAAACAGGCCGCATTGTCAGCGATAACAAGAGGTTCGACAGGGTGGTGACGGACAATACCGCAAAGGCCGACGCCCAGGCGCTCCTTGACTACGCCACATCATCCCTGCCCGAATGATACACCCCGCGATAAAAGGAGTGTGATGAATAATGCTCACTCAGACCTATGACCTGAACCTCACCCCCGGCGGGGTTCCGCTTCACATTGATGTCAGTCAATATGACGCGGCGTCCCGGACGTTGGTGTTTAATTTGTTCAGTGCAGACGGCGTGGTCAGCTTCCCCACTGGCACGGCAGCGGAGATCAGAGGCACAAAGCCGGATGGAAACGGCTTCTCCTATGCAGCATCAATCTCCGGAAGCACGGTAACCTTTGTCGTGACCGAACAGATGGCGGCAGTAGCCGGGAAGGTCCATTGCGAAATTGTACTGTATAAAGGCACACCCGCGACCACCGAATCCCCAGCTTCTCAGGATTACCAGCAGCTTGCCACGGCAAACTTCATCCTCCGGGTGGAACGTGCCGCACTGGACAAGGATACACTGATTTCCGGCTCCGAGATACGCCAGCTCGTTGATGTCATTGACAATTCGGATGAAATCATTGGCGCGGCTGAAACTGTGCAGGAAATCGTTGACAACCTCAATAACAACTGCGTCGCTTATAACGTCGCCCAGAGCCTTACTTCCTCGCAGAAAGCGACAGCCAGAAACAATATCGGCGCAGCCAGGATCCGTGTCTCCGGACACACGCTGATCATTACAGGAGGGAGTGGCGCGTCATGATCGAGAGGGTAGCGCTCCCTCGCCTGACTGTCAATCTCGGACAGTTGGGCGAAAATGAACATGTGCGCGTCAAGGTTCCCATCTCTGAATACACGGAACAGTACCCCGGCGCGCATTTCACTCTGCTGAACCGGCTCCCCAGCGCCGACTCATCGTACCCTGTCCCCACCACCGAGACCGATGAGAATTACCTGTACTGGACAGTCACCAGCACTGACCTGGTACAGCCGGGATACGGAAAGTTCCAGCTGATCGTGCTGCAGGGATCGACTATCGCCAAGAGCGTAGAATTTGATTCCTTCGTGGGCGACGCCCTCGACGATACCGGCGAGACCCCGGAGCCCTGGGACGGCTGGCAGGTGCGATTCGCCGGTGTCGTGGCCGAAGCAGAGGCAGCATCCGATAGTGCGTCTGGCAGTGCCTCGGATGCCGCAACAGCGCAAGAGGCCGCAGAACGTGCGCAGATGGCCTCTGAAGCGGCTCAGAGCGCATCAGAAACGGCAATGGCAGAATCCCAGGCGGCGCAGAATAAGGCCGAGGAAGCGCAGGCCAAGGCCGAGGAAGCACAGACTAAGACCGAGGAAGCGCAGCATAAAGCGGAAACGGCTCAAGAGGAAGCCGAGAACGCTCAGGACAAAGCCGAAACCGCTCAGGGAAGCGCCGAAACCGCACGTGACGCGGCGGCGGCGTCTGCCGGTGCGTCGTTGCAGTCAGCGAACACGGCAGCACTGTTGGAGACCAGTGCAGGCGTTTTCGCCCGGGTCAGCGAGGGCTATGCCAAAGGTGAGCAAGACGGGACGCCGGTGGTTGATGGTGAGTTTTTCCACAATAATGCAAAATACTATTCCGAAATAGCCGAACTACAGGCCATGCAAGCCGCTGACGCCTCGCGGGCCATACAGGCACTGGGCGTTCTGGCACGTACACTGGCGCCAGGAAGCGCCGCCACCGTGACAAAGAACGTAGATCCGGAGACCGGCTCTGTAACGCTCACTTTCGGCCTTCCTACTGGTCTGACGCCTTCACTGTCCATCGGCACAGTGGAAACGGTAGAGGCAAGCGAGGATGCCGGCGCGACGATCTCCGGCACCCCTGAAGCGCCAGTATTGAACCTGACGCTCCCGCGCGGTGAAATCGGGCTGCCGGGGCTTGGCGTTGAGGTGGTCAACCACACACTGGTAATAACTAAGAATGCGAGGTGATGAGCGTGGACTACATGGACAAAATGACCGTCGATGGTGTAGAGTTCAGTTTTAAGGATATCGGTGCGACACGATTCGATGACGCCCAGCAACTGACCAATGCCCAGAAGATAGCCGCGCGAAATAACATCGGTGCTACCGGCGTCGATGACCTTCTCAGCGTAGACAGCACTCTGTCGCAGAGCGGGGAAGCCGCAGACGCCGCCGCTGTCGGTGCTGCGCTTAATGGTAAGATTGACGGCGCATACGTAGACGACGAGGGCTATCTGGTGCTGACCATCAACGGAGAGCCCGCCGGGGAGCGCCTCGGGCCGTTTATTGGCGGTGGCGGCGGAGGTGGCGGTGGCAGCAGTGGCAACAACGCTGTAATGGCCATCACGAATACCACGGGTTGGACCACAAAGACCATCGCGCAGGGACGCCCCTGCCCTGTATCGTTTACATGGAGCTCTTTGGAGAATGATTTGCCGACAGGCAACGGCAACCTCCGTATCGCTGTTGGCAGCACCATCAAGAGAAGCATGAACATCGAACAGGGAAGCGTCGAAATCGACGTATCATCGCATCTCTCCGCAGGGACGAACACGGTATCTCTGACAGTGTCGGATATTTACGGCAACACCCGCAACATCCGCATGACCGTCAATGTCGTGCAGCTGACGCTGACCAGCTCCTTCAACCCCGAGGAGCCCTACACTGGCGCAATCAGCTTCCCCTATATCCCGGTCGGTAACGTCAGCAAGACCGTGAAATTCTTCATGGACGGCACCCGCATCGGTACAACTACGGTCACAGTATCCGGTCGCCAGCAGACATTCAACATCCCCGCTCAGTCGCATGGAGCGCATACATTCTCCTGCTACTTTGAAGCGGAGATTGACGGCGAGACCGTCCAGTCGGACACACTGCGGTATGAGATCATCTGCCTTGGCTCCGGTAATGTCACGCCTATCATTACCAGCACCTTCAATGAGAATACTGCCGCCCAGTACAGCTCCATCGATATCGGTTATATCGTGTATAACCCCGCCTCGCTTACTACGCCGATCACCATCAAGGTCAACGGCGAAACAGCGGATTCCCCGACCGTGGATAGAACTCCTCAGCTGTTCAGCACCCGCGCAATGGAAACCGGGACGATGACCATTCAGATTTCGACCGGAACGCAGGGCGAGAGCGACTATGCATCCCGAACGTTCACGCTCACAGTCACTGAATCGCAGATTCATGTTGAAGCGGAAACCGAGAACCTCGCGATGCATCTGACGTCATATGGCCGTTCCAACAACTCCGCCGACCGGGAAACCTGGATGTCGGGCAGCATCGAGGCGACGCTGAGCGGCTTCAACTGGACGAACGACGGCTGGCAGCGTGATGAGAACAACGCCACTGCTCTTCGCGTCTCCGGTGACGCAAGGGTGACCATCCCTTACAAGATTTTCGAGACGGACTTCAGGAACACCGGCAAGACCATCGAGGTCGAGTTTGCGACGCGCAATGTCATGAACTATGACAGCGTGATTCTGTCCTGCTTGTCCGAGGGTCGCGGTCTGTCCATCACGGCACAGAAAGCGCAGCTCATCTCCGAGCAGAGCGTGATCGGGATGCAGTTCAAGGAAAACGAGCACGTTCGCATCAGCTTCGTGGTAGAGAAGCGCAGCGAGCAGCGTCTGATCTACTGCTATGTCAACGGCATCGTGTCCGGCGTGGTGCAATACCCGGAGGACGATGACTTCTCGCAGACGACCCCGGTCAATATCAGCATTGGAAGCAACGATTGCACCATGGACATCTACTGTATTCGGGTGTATGACAATGATCTGACGCGCCAGCAAATGCTGGAGAACTGGATCGCTGACAGTCCGGTCATGGGCGACCTGGTAGACCGGTACGCCCGAAATAATGTGTATGACGCCTACGGTCAGATTACGATCGAGAAACTGCCCTCTGATCTGCCGTATCTGGTGCTGCAGTGTGATGAATTGCCGCAATACAAAGGCGACAAAAAGACCATCGACGGCTACTATGTTGATCCAGTCAAGCCCGGCAAGTGCTTCACCTTCACTGGCGCTCAGTTCGACGTACAGGGTACATCCTCCCAGTTTTACGAGCGCAAGAATTACAAGGGGGAGTTCAAGAATGGATTCATCCTGCCGAACGGAACAACCGCGTCAAAATACCAGCACGTAGCCGGTGATATTCCGGTCAGTGTGTTCTGCTTTAAGGCCGACGTAGCGTCCTCAGAGGGTGCGAATAACGTCGAGCTGGTCAGAGCCTATGACAATGCCTGCCCATACAAAACGCCCGGCCAGAGAGCCGACAGCGCCGTGAGACAGGGTATCGACGGTTTCCCTATCGTCATATTCTGGGACAACGGCGATGAGGTCATGTTCATGGGGAAATACAACTTCAACACCGATAAATCCGCCGAGGAATTCTTTGGATTCCAGGAAGATGATGAATCCTGGGAAACCTTGAACCACGGCTCCGACCGTATCCTGTTCAAGTCCAATGATTTCACATCCATGGGCGTGGACGATGACGGTAATCCCATCCCCGCGTGGCTGAACGACTTTGAAGCCCGCTTCCCGGACACTGACCCGCCGTTCCAGAATCCATCGCAGTTGAAGGATTTCTCTGACTGGATCGTCACTACCGATCAGTCTGCCGCCACCGGTGACACGCTGGCCGAGCCCGTGACCTATGAGACAGGCGAGTATGATCAGCAGGGCAACCCGATCACCGTTACATATACCACGGATTCAGCGGCATATCGACTGGCGAAGTTCCGAGCGGAGCTGGGGAACTATGTGGAGATGGACAGTTGTCTGTTCTTCTACCTGTTTACCGAACTGTTCCTGATGGTGGATAACAGAGCAAAGAATATGTTCATCTCGTTCATGGGAAGCAGCATCAATTCAGGGGGTGAAACCGAGTGAACAAGAAAATAGTGTTTTTGCCCTATGACTTTGACACCGCCATAGGCATCACCAACGAAGGTGTCCTCGCTTTCTCCTACAATCTGGAGGACACCGACCACACCGCCGGCGGCTCGAACATCTACAACGGGCAGAACAGTGTATTGTGGAACAATGTGCGTCAGGCATTCCCAAAAGAGCTGAAGGCGATGTATCAGAGCCTGCGCTCCCAGGGTAAACTGTCATATGACCTGATCGAAAAGGCGTTTGAAGCGCATCAGGGAAAGTGGCCCGAGGCTATTTTCAATGAGGACGCATGGTTCAAATACCTGGCTCCGCTGGTGCAGAAGGGGGACGCTTCCTATTTGGGGATGCTCCAGGGCTCCAAGGCCGAGCAGCGTAAATGGTGGCTGTATAACCGCTTCCGCTACATCGATTCCAAGTACAACGCCGGTGACGCGCTGACCGACGTCATCACGATCCGCGGCTACGCGAAATCGAATGTGGTGATTATACCCTACGCCGACATCTATGCGGCAGTGAAATACGGTTCCTATCTGGTACAGACCCGCGCCAGCAGGAACACGCCGTACACCATGGTCTGCCCGATCGACGAGCTGGACGATACTGAGTGTTACATCTATAGTGCGTCCCAGCTTGCCGACGTCGGTGACTTGTCTGGATTCAAGGTGGGATATGCCAACTTCTCCATGGCGACGAAGCTGCAGAGTCTGAAGCTGGGCGACAGCGACCCGGAGTATGTCAACGGTAACCTGAAAGAGCTGTACCTCGGCAATAACGTGCTGCTGAAGACCATCGACTGCCGCAACTGCACCGCCCTGGGCACCGGCAATGTCATGCAGAGCGTTGATATCTCCGGCTGCGTGAACATCGAGAACGCATACTTCGATAACACCAAGATCACGGGCTTGACACTCCCGAACGGCGGCATCCTGAAAAAGCTGCACCTTCCCAACACTGTTACCAATCTGACAATCAGAAACCAGACGGTAATCAATGAGTTCGTGCTCGCCGAAGGCGCGAACATCACAACCCTACGACTGGAGAACGTAAGCAGTGCCGTTGATGTTTATGGCCTGCTCGACGATCTCGCCGCTGGTTCTCGTGTGCGTCTGATCGGTTTCTCGTGGGATATGGAGACATACGCTGCCGCCGCTGCTCTGTATGACAAGTTGGACACCATGCGCGGATTGAGCGAGAGCGGCGGCAATATGGACCGCGCCCAGGTGTACGGCACCATTCACATCGATGCTTTGACCGGCGCACAGCTGGCGTCACTGCAGGAACGGTATCCGGACATCACGGTCGACTTTGACCATATCACCAGCACCTTGTATTACAGAAGCTACGACGGAAGCACGCTGATACACTCCGAAACAATCCTTGACGGTGGCGACGGTACGTACACTGGAACACCGTCCAGGTCATCCACAGCCCAGTACAATTTCACTTTCGTTGGATGGTCGAAGAATCAAGACTCGCAGACGGCGAGCGCGGATGCCACGAAATCGGTTACAGCTGACCGCTCCGTTTACGCCGCGTACAGCCGCACAACGAGAACGTATACAGTCACGTTCGCGAAGCAGTCCGCTGATGGCGGTGGTACGCTCCAGACCGTGAACAACGTGCCTTATGGTGGCAGTGCCAGCTACACCGGCAGCACACCGACAACTACTAAGGGCAGTGCAGCGGAGTATCCGTTCGAGGGCTGGTCCCCGGCGCCGACAAACATCCAGGGCAACACCACATGCTATGCTGTGTTCGGTTCACCGTTGGAGGTGGCAGAGATCGAGGATGACTGGGCGACCATCATCTCCAAGATCGAAGCCGGTACCGCTACGTACAAGGTCGGCAACTGGAAAGAGCTTGACCTCGGTGCTCAGGGTACGGTGAAGATGCAGATTGTCGGCAAGGGTGTGGATCCGCTGGCCAGCGGATCCGGTAATGCTGCCACGTCGTGGGTGAGTATGGAACTGCTGAAGGATACTCACAGGATGAATCCTGATCTTGTGATCGTCTACAAATATCCTGAAGTACCGTCGTGGACGGCAAGCGGAAATACCTGGACATCACAGAACAGGTATAATATTTCCAAGGCAAAGGCTACATGGACGATCAGCGCAACGTCAGATGGAACCTTGTCGATCTTTTATAAGACATCCAACTCCAACAGCAGCAGGAACAAGATCACCACGCTGACTGTAAATGGTACAGCTGTAGCGACGGATTATTGCAATACCAGCGGAACAACAGAAACTGTTGCGGTAAATAATGGTGATACTGTGACTGTGTATTGTGAATACGATCAGCTCACTGCATCGCAGAATTACTACGGCACGGTCACGTTCTCCAGCACCGGTACATTTACGGTTTCCGCTGACGTTCAGGATGCCCCGAACCGTGTTGTCGATTACTATACAACGGGCACTGGTACAATTGGCAGCTACGATGATACTGAGATGGATACCTATCTCGACGGAACCATTAAGCCGCTAATCCCCGAGGCTGTGCGGAGCCATCTCAAGTCAGTCACGAAATACACTTATGTGTACAATACTGCTGGAACCAGTGTCAAGAACGATACGAGCACGGAGGAGGTTTGGATACCGTCGTATAGAGAGATATTTGGTGGAACGAGTTATGAGAGCAATGGCCCGGCTTACTCCGCTGTCTTTGCCTCGTCGAACGACAGAATCAAGAAGAACGTCTCGTCAGGGTCTGCGGCCTGGTGGTGGTTGCGTTCTGCCACCAGCAGTGGTACCTTCTACTACGTCAACAATTTTGGCTTTACCAACAGCAGCGGCGCTTACGGCTCGGGCGGGGTGGCTCTCGGCTTCTGTATATAATCCAAATATCTTAACAATCTGGCCCCCTCCGTGGGGCCAGAAGGGAGGAGGATGGCCATGCGCCAGCCAAATGGGCCGTAGGCCCACCCTATCCGCCGCGTAGCGGCGAAATTTTTTTGAAATTTCGAGGTTTTCCATCTACCACGGCATTTTCATCCGTGGTATAATGGCGCGGTAGAATTCCCGATGGAGGTGGTGCCTTTGTCTGTCATAAAGTCAAAGCGTAACGAGTCGGAAATGGAATTTGTGCATACCGCACGGCAACTGCAAATCCATACCATTCAGAAATGCGTGGGCTTTCCGAAGCGGTACACTTTCTATGTATCCCAGCCTATTGCAAACTGCGCGACGAGAATCCACGAGTATGTGAAGTGCGCTAACAGTATCTATCCCACCAATCAACATGAGGTGCAGATGCGGCGCGACTATATGCTGCGGGCTAACGCCGAGTTGAACAGCCTGGTTGCGCAGATCAAGGTAGCAAATGAGCTATTCGGTCTTGAAGCGGACAAGATGAAATACTGGATGGACATCGTTGAGCAGGAAATCAGGTTGGTAAAGGGTGCCATAAAAAAAGATAGAGAACGCTATAAGGATTTACCATAATAGCGTCTTTATAGGTTATGTGCTGTACGTGGGTCTGCGGCCTGGTGGTGGTTGCGTTCTGCCAACAACAATAATAACTTCAACAACGTCAACAATAATGGCAATAACAACAACAACAACGCTAACAACTCGGGCGGGGTGGCTCTCGGCTCCTCTCCGGGCAGACAAAGTAACCTGTTACGGTGAAATCCGACTTGGGTGGAGAGAAGGAGCGCATAACCTTCCTCTCGAAAGAGGGGTAAATAGATGTCCTGATGGGTGCGGGCGGACGCTGCTTGCATGGCGGAGCTTGGTAGTGATGCGCCGTTTCATGCCCGTTATCCCTATGCGACTATATGTAACTACCCGGCAGTCGTAGGGGACAGTGTTTTTTGATAGGAGATACCATGACGAGTGAAGAACGCCGGCAAGGCCGATATGAGAGGCGACAGGCACGGAGGGCAGCGCAAAAGGCCCGCCGTGTTGGTCTCTGTGATTCATTCGACTGGGTATTTTCCTATGATCATCTCTATCATTCCTACAAGATGTGCAGAAAGAACGTGGCCTGGAAGTCCAGCGTGCAGAAGTACATCACCCAGGCACCATTGAATGTACTCAACACCTATAACAGGCTGCAGGATGGAAAATTCAGAACCAGCGGATTCTATGAGTTCGATCTTATGGAACGCGGGAAGCTGCGTCACATCAAATCCGTTACTATTGGCGAGCGCGTTGTTCAGCGCTGCCTTTGTGACTATGCCCTTGTCCCCATGCTGGGACGAACTTTCATCTATGACAATGGCGCGTGTATGAAGGACAAGGGCTACACCTTCGCCTCAAAGCGCCTTACCAAGCATCTACACCAGTATTACCGCAAGCATGGCAATAATGGCTATGTCCTGCTTTTTGATTTCTCCAAATTCTTTGACCGAGTATCTCATGCTCTGGTCAAGAAGATCATCCGAGAGGAATTCACTGACAAGAGGATCATAAAGCTGACCGACCATTTCATCGATGCCTTCGGCGGTGACGCTGGTCTGGGGCTTGGTAGTCAGATCAGCCAAATCCTCGCCCTGGCATCTGCGAACCGGCTGGATCACTACATCAAGGAACGCGCCGGCATCAAGTACTATGCCCGCTACAACGATGATGGCTACCTGATCCACCATGACAAGAGCCACCTTGAGAAGTGCCTGAAAGCCATCAAGATCATTTGCAAGCGTCTCGGCATCACACTGAACACCAAGAAGACACAAATCGTGAAATTGTCCCGCGGATTCACTTTTTTGAAGGTCAGGTATTTTCTACTCCCCAGCGGGAAGGTCATCAAGAAGCTGGCCCACAAGTCCATCGTCAGAATGCGCAGGAAGATGAAGAAGTTTGTGCCAAAGGTCCGCGCCGGCATCATGTCCCACAAGGATGTGTATCAGTCCTGGCAAAGCTGGCGGGCCTATGCCAGGAACTTCAATGCCTATCACTCGATACAGAGTATGGGTAGACTGTACAACCGACTGTTTATCTTCACACCACCCCCGGAATATGGATAGCCAAATATCGACGTAGAAGCGTCGGCGTAATGCCGACGCTTTTTCTATGCCAAAAAGGAGGTCTTTGAATATGCTGAGCGACTCCACGTTCGACAAGTTCAAATACATACTTTACAAGCCGCCTGACGTTTCGTCTCCCCCTCTCATCGTTGTACTCCACGGCTCCGGCGAGATCGGCAGTTCACTGTCGAAGCTCAAGCAGCGAGAGCCTTATATTTCGCTGAGCAAGGCCACCTGTAGACCCGCTGCCTGTATTCTGATGCCCCAATTGCCCACTGGCACGTGGGGCGATTACAAGGTCTCTCTGAAAAAACTGATCGACCACGTTGCCGCCGAGAACGGATGCAGCCGCGTCGCCATCAGCGGCCACAGTCTGGGCGCAAATGGGGTTTTGGATCTTCTGCTTGCATACCCGGATTTCTTTTGCTCGGCTTCCGTCCTGTCTCCGTGTAAGGACATCGGGGATAATCTCAAATCCGTGGTGAAAGTGCCAGTGTGGTTCTTCGCCGGAGAGAAGGAGAACAACTACCGCAAGTACGCCATCAGCATGCACGACAAGCTTGAAAAGCTGGGCGGTACGGCAAAGCTCACGATCGTCACCGGCTATGGACACCCGATCCAGTTTACATGGGTGTCCGAGAAATACAAGATGTTCGACTGGCTGACGAGCTTCAAGGTGGGCCGGTTTATTTGTGACGTTGCGAAATACCAAGGCCTGATCGACTGGTCGAAACTTGCGCCCGTGCTCGACTTTGTCGTCATCAAGGCGAGCGGCAAGGAAAAAGACCCGTACTGTGACCGGAACATTGCGGCGGCGAAGAAGTACGGGGTACCCTGGCACACCTATCATTACCTCTACTGCACGACTATCGGCAAGGCTGTACAGGAGGCAAAGCTGTTCAGCGACAGTGTCGGTGCGAATGAACCGCTTTTCTGGGTGCTGGACTGCGAGACTGGCAGCGGCATCAAGGCAGCGGACGCCCGGAAAATCTGCGAAGCGTTTGAAGCCGAGCTGCGCCGCCTGAGGGGCAATAACATCCGGGTAGCGGTATACATTGCCCATGAGCTGTACACGTCCTGGGCGCTTGATTACAGCCGCTACGCCTATGTGTGGGTCCCCCGGTATGGCAGCAATGACGGAACGGTAAGAGGCAGCATAACGCCGGACCATCCTTGTGATATCTGGCAGTACACCAGCGAAGGCAAGGCTCCCGGAATCAGCGCCAGAGTTGACCTGAATATACTCACGGGAACAAAGCCGCTGGAATACTTTACGACACCCGCGACCGACGAGCAGAAAGACGGAGGTGGAGTTCAAATGTTTACGGGAAGGCAGCTCGCGGAATTCTGTAAGACAATCTATGCGAACAAGGATCGCTGGTGCTACTGGTACGGCACCTACGGTAACAAGTGTACCGAGAGCAAGTACCGGAGTAAAAAAGCACAGTATCCTGGACACTACACTTCTGACCGCACCAGCGGCTACATGAAAGATATCGAAAAGGGGCGGCGGTGTGCTGACTGTGTTGGCCTGATCAAGGCCTTCTTTTGGACCGGCGGCCGGTATGACGCTGACCCGGTGTATAAGGCCAACAACTGCCCCGACAAGAGCGCCAATGGCATGATCGCCATCTGCAAAAAGATCGGTCCCATCAAGGATATCCCGGATATCCCTGGCCTTGTGGTCTGGAAAGAGAACCACATCGGTGTATACGTGGGTGATGGATACACCATCGAGATGAAGGGCTTCGCCTACGACTGCCGCAAGGTCAAGGTTACGGACGGCCCCTGGACGAAGTGGGGCATGTTGCCGGACAACATGATCTCCTACGACGACCAGCCGACCCCGAAGCCGGAGCCGGAGCCCATCGGCGACCGCGAACTGCGTAACGGTGACGAGGGCGCTGATGTGAAGCAACTGCAGGAGAACCTGATCGAGCTGGGCTTCAGCTGCGGCTCCTACGGCGCTGACGGCGAGTTTGGTGACTGCACCGAAATGGCCGTCGAAGCCTTTCAACGGGCGCATGGTCTGCCCGATACCGGCATCTACGATGCGGCGACCCGCGAGGCTTTGGAAAAAGCACTGGATGAGCACGACGTACCCTCGGACGATCCGAGATGGGTGGAAATCGTCGGCGGCGACTGCTACATCCGGTCCGCGCCGAACAAGATCAACTCGAAAAAATTGGGCGTAGCTCACCGGGGGGATAGATATCAGTATCAGGGCCAGATCTCTGATGACGGCTGGTACTTGCTCGCATTCAAGAATCAGAATGCCTGGGTGTCCCCGAAGTATTCGAGGCTGGTGAAGTAAGATGCCGAACGTGACTTTTGAACAGCTGGTGGGCCTGCTGGCCGCTGCCCTGGTATTGATCGGCGCCTACAACACAATCATGGGCGCGATCAAAACTCACCGCGAAGAAGAAAAAAGGAAGACTGCACCTGTAAACTCATTGGAGGAAACAGTGAAGAAACACGAAGAACGGCTGGAACGCGACCATGAGCGATTGAACGATCTGGAAGAAGCCAATCGCATACAAATGCGGGCGCTGATGGCGATGCTGCACCATGAAATCGACGGCAACAGCGTGGACGGACTGAAACGCAGCTATGACGAAATCCAAAAATATCTCATCGAAAAGTAAACCGGACACATTATGTCCGGTTAACTGATTTTTGCCGATTTGTACTGATTTTTACTGATTCTTACTAACTATGAAAGGAGAATTCCCATGAAGAAGATTCTTGCTTTCCTACTGGCTGCCATGCTGCTGATCGTGCTGACTTTCACCTGCATTGCTGAAGTCGCCGCCGAGCCCGAACCCACCACCCACACGGTCAACCTGACCGCGCTGGCAGTGTCCATCATCGCACTGATCGGTGAAGCACTGCTGGCATGGATACTCAAGGCAATTGTCCCTCCTGCGAAAAAGTGGCTTGATTCGCACACTACAAAGAACCAGCAAACCATTATCTGGAACGTCGTGAAGCGCCTAGTGGAAGCCGCCGAACAGATCATAACCGGCGAAGGCAAAGGCGACGAAAAGCTGGCATACGTGGAATCCTGGCTGAAGCAATACGGCTATGACGTCGACAGGTTCGTGATCGAAGCCGCGGTTAAAGAGATGAATGAACGGTCGATCAAGAACATCGCCAAAGAGCTGGACATCCCTGACGAAGGGTGCAACGGGAAGGATTACTGCGAGATCAAATAATACACCGCCCCGCCGGAACCGGCGGGGCCTTTATCAGTTTTTGGCACTGTACAAGTTATCGCCGGGTTATCGGTATCAACGCCGGGATTTCGCCTGTGCAGCTCCGTTCAGAGGTATACTGTTCCCAACAACAGAAACACACCGACCGAGAACGGAGGAAAAGACCATGACCGAAAAGACCTTGAAGCAGATCGCCGACCTTAAGAACCAAACCATCGGAGTCGAGATCGAAATGAACAGCATCACCAGAGAGAATGCGGCAAAGATCGCTGCCGAGTACTTCGGTACTGGGCGCTACGAAAACACAGCCTACCGCAACGGCTACAGCAGTTGGAGCGCCTGGGACGCCCAGGGTCGGGAATGGAAATTCCAAAAAGACGTCAGCATCCGCGGAGATGACCTTCACAAGTGCGAAATGGTTACGCCGATCCTGACTTACAACGACATCGAAGCCCTGCAGGAAGTTTGCCGCCGCCTGCGCAAGGCCGGAGCCAAGAGCGACGCGACTCGCGGATGCGGGGTCCACATCCACATTGGGGCCAAGGGTCACACTCCAAAGACCCTCCGGAACCTCGCCAACCTGATGGCAAGCCACGAGCGGCTCCTGGCGGACGCTTTGAAACTGGACAGTTACCGGATGAGCCGCTACTGCCGGACGGTCGACCCGAACTTCCTCGAGCAACTGAACCGCAAAAAGCCCGACACAATGGCGGAGCTCGCGGACATCTGGTACACCAGCCAGAACGCCAGCCACGGTCGGAGCCAACACTACAACGAATCACGGTATCATATGCTCAATTATCACGCAACATTCACCAAGGGCACCATCGAATTCAGACTTTTCCAGTTTGACGCGCCAGCGGACGGCAGGCAGAACGGCATCCACGCAGGCCAGCTCAAAAGCTTCATTCAGCTCTGCCTGGCATTGAACCAGATGGCCAAGGATGCAAAGAGCGCAAGCCCCAAGCCCCAGCAGACCGAAAACCCGAAGTTCGCAATGCGCACCTGGCTGATGAGGATGGGATTCATGGGTGAAGAGTTCGCAACGGCCCGCGAATTCCTGACAAAGAACCTCGACGGCGACGCAGCCTTCCGGCACGGAAGAGCAACCGCTTAAGCAGAAACGGAGGACTTAGCCTCCTGTCACCGGCACCCGCCCCGCACGGCGGGCTTTCGGTGGTAGAAGGGTAAGCCCTTCAGAAAGGATGGAACGGAAGATGGGAAAACGATACTATCTGGCCTATGGTAGTAACCTCAACGTCCAGCAGATGCGATACCGGTGTCCCTCGGCACGGGTCATTGGTACCGGAATGCTGGAAGGGTACCGGCTCATGTTCAAAGGCAGTCTGAGCGGCTCATATTTGACCGTGGAGCCGTTTTCCGGCGGGTCTGTTCCCGTTGTAGCATGGGAAGTAAGCGCCGCTGACGAAGCCGCCCTGGACCACTACGAAGGATTCCCGCGTTTCTATTACAAGCGGGACATGAAGCAGGTAATCAAAAGCATCCGTAACGGCAAGGCCAAAGCGCTGGATGTGTTCCTCTACGTCATGCAGGATGACAGGAAATACGGAGTACCATCACAACGCTATGTGAACGTGTGCCGACAGGGGTATGCCGCATTCGGATTTGACCAGCGAATACTGACAAAAGCGCTGAACGCCAGCGCGATGGAGGTGTATCTATGAAAAACGAAATCAGGAAGC
>Ga0326513_10000720_pt1 | contig 28078 bp, 33 predicted proteins | sample 2_2465_0518_D_FD_203654 | JGI IMG/M metagenome (GOLD analysis project Ga0326513, IMG submission 203654) | Bovine rumen microbial communities from UC Davis, California, United States - 2_2465_0518 | ecosystem: Host-associated > Mammals > Digestive system > Stomach > Rumen | place: USA... | reverse complement strand
CTCATCTATTAAGGGAGCCATTTTGAGATTCCTGATTTGCCCGACCATCAAGCTCCTTTTATCCGTGGAAAAATTGCATAAATATGAACGTTTTTCCGCTCAATTTGCAAAATACCGCCAAAAACGAAAATAAAATAAAATTTTTATACGCATGCCAAGAAAGACCATAGTCAAGGTGGAGATAGCCACCGAGCAGCCCGACTGCTGTCAGGACTGCCCGCTCCTGGGGCTCGTCCCCAAAGAGCTCATACCACCGAGGAGCCAGGAGTCACACCTATGCATACCGACCATGCATGCCATGACTGCAAGGATGTCACGCTCCAAGCGCAGTGAGGCAGACAAGAAGCATCCAAGACGGAGATGGTGTGATGACCTCTGGGAGGTGTGGCGCATGGTCGGCTTCAAGGACGTGAGTGTGGACTCCTACAAGAACTACCGTGAGCCACTTGAGAGAAAGAGGGCTGAGCGGAACCAACCGCTTCAAATCATCTTCCACAAGAAACGAGGACCTAAACCGAAAAGCGAAAAATGAAACAACTGTCACAATACATCAGCGAACTGACCAGAGGTGTGGAAGCCAGGACCGGCACCAAGGTGTCCGACGACATCTTCCTCTTGTCAAACATAGAGGCAGCAGCCAAGTTCAGGCAGCTCCTCGACATCTTCTATGACAAACTTGTCAACACCGACATCACCACGATCGAGGTGGGTAGCATGGGGCAGACAAAGACCGTACTCCATCCCGCATGGACACAATTCGACAAGATGAACCGTACATGGCTGCAATATGCCGAGAGTCTTGGGCTGTCATTCTCCACCACACCGAGCAAGGTGAAGGAGGATGCCAAGCGTGGAACCCAGTCAGACCCGTTGGCTGAAGCACTTGCCAGCCTGAAGAACCTGGGCAAATAGGAGGACATGCCATGAGTGAATTCACCGACAAGAAACAAGCCGCCATTGATGCACTGAGGGGGATGCTGCCCGGCTGCATGGACAAGCTTATGGAGATAGACCCACGGATGGTGGAGTACTACCGGCAACTGTCCGAGGAGTCATCGGCCATTCCATTCGATGAGCATGACAAGCACAACTACTATGAGATTCTGGGAGGTATCAAGTTCCTGAGAATCCTGAAGACCTACCCGTTCAACGTGAGGAAGGTGCAGATGGTCATCATGCTGCGTGAGGGGACATGGAAGGAGGACAACGGCCATTGGCTGCACGTCCATGGCGGGCTGAAGTGCCCAGGCACCAACGGTCAGAGAGTCTACAGGTGGACACCCTTCCAGGTGTTCATCCTTGCTTCCGTCTTCGGTCCCATGGCATGGGTGGACACCCGCATAGACGAGCGCATGAAGCCGGAACTGCTTCCGTCGGAGAAGGTCGTCAACGGCAGCATCTTCGACTACCGCAGACTCTGCACCGACTTCACATTCTATGCTCCACGTAAGACCGACAAGACCGGCCTTGCTGCATTCATTCAGTTCGTCTATTTCTTTCTGGAGGATGACAATGCCGAGATATACTGCTGCGCCAACAGTTCGGAACAGGCAAAGATTCTCTACAGCCGTACACGGCAGCTTGTCTCACAATATGATGGAGGCAAGATGATTCGCTCCACCCAGACGGTGACCGACTGGCGGGAAGGCTTCAGGAACATCCGCAACTCATCCATCCGTCCGTTGTCTGCCGGTGGCAAGACCAAGGATGGTATGTTTGCCCAGCTCTGCTGCGCTGATGAGTTTGGATCGGCAGCCTACACCAACGGGAAGAGTGACATGCTTTCACTTGTCAACGTCATCCAGTCGTCCATGGGACCGAGACGGGAGCCGATGACATTCACCACCACCACTGCCGGAACCATCACCACGGGGCCGTTCATGGAGAAGCTCCAGGCCATCCACACCACCCTTGAGAGGGAGTTGGACTACATCGGAGGGAAGGTAGAGCCGTCCTTCGAGGATGACCGCCGTCTCTGCCTGTGCCTGGAGCCTGATGAGTGGGAGAAGAACGAGGAAGCCATCCTCACCTACCCCACCCTGCGCTATAAGGTGAACCCGATGTTGGGAATCATTGCCCAGCACTCGTCCTATGACGGATGGATATCAGAGGCGAAGGTGGACAAGACAAAGATGAATGAGTTGATGACGAAATATTTCAACGTCTATGCTTCCAACCGTGTATCAGACTGGGTGGCTCCCGACAAGATACGGCAGCTCCAGGTGCCTGTCCGTGTGGATGACTGCACGGCAGACCGTGGTTGGGTGGTCATCTGCGGTGCCGACTTCAGCAAGGGCGACGACCTCCATGCAGTGACCTATCTTGCCGTAAACCTTGAGACACGTCAGTTCTTCGCCGACATGGATGCGTGGGTGACATCCAAGACTCTTGAGGAAATCAGTATCCGACCGTTGTATGAGAAGTGGGTGCAGAACGGTTGGCTGCACATCTCCCCAGGAGAGGTTCTTCAGCCGTCTCTCCCTGTCGGACGTATCATTGAGCTGCACAACAAGGGGGTGAACATCCTCCGTATCGGATACGATGCCTATCAGGCAAAGGAACCAATCAATGCGCTCAAGGCATGGGTGTACGACTTGGGTCAGAATCCTGAAGCCTACGTGGTGCCGGTCTCTCAGACCTATGCGTCCTACAATCCCGCTGTGCTTGAGCTCGACTACTGCATCAAGGCAGACCCCGCACTCCTCCACTTCAGCCAGAATCCCATGTGGCCGTGGGAGTTCGGCAACGTGGTTCTTGACGAGGACACACGGATGGGCAACCAGAAGCCCGTGAAGAGAAACCGTGGTTCAGACAGCTGCAAGGTGGATAATATCCAATGTCTCTGCACCTGCTTTATTTTGTATGACCAACTTGACGGAGCGGAACACATAGGATAAGCCAACTCCCTGCCGATGAGCGGGGAGTTTTTTATTGTCAAAAAGTAAACCTTTGCCTTGATTCTGGGCGGTATGTATGAGTATAACCCCACAAATGGAATTTGACGGTGGCTTCGTAAAGCAGAGGAAAGAGCTGGAGAGGCTGATGATGACCGACCCGTCGATGGAGAAACGGGTGCAGAACATCATCCGTGACACCTTGAAGGCCGTGCGGTCAGTTGTGTCGAGTGATGCTGCTTCCTCCATGAAGACCGACCCACGTCAGGCATACAAGGCGGTGAGGACATCAGTCTACCGCCGGATTCTTGGCGGTAACGTCAACATCCTTGCCAAGAGGCATGCATCCAGGACGGGTGGAGCCTACACACCGCCAAGGACGCTCCAGGAAGGTCAGCGTGGAGGGAACCGCCGTAAGAGGTCGGAGCGAACTGAGCAGATAGACAGCTACTGGGGAGGTGACCGTGGTTTCATCCTGAGGTTCGTGAATGCCGGTACCAACGGACGTGATACCAGATATGGCAACCGTGGCTCCATCTCACCGAGGAACTTCTTCGGCAGTTCGAGCCAGTCTGCCATGGAACAGGCTGCCGACACCATCGGAATGTTGATAGACGAATTGATAGAAAAGCAACTAAATGCATGATATATGGCTGATGTAATCACCAGACTTAAAGTTGAGTCGAGCGAGTACGATGCGAAACTCAAGAGGGCAACGGCGGGAATCCAGGACTTGGAGGAATCTTGCCGGAAGGCCGGCACGTCGCTGAACAGCGTGAGCAACGACAACCTCAAGTTTGTCCAGTCACTGGGCAACATGGAAGCCGTGGCAAAAAGCACCCGTGGCAAAATCAACGAGATGACCCAGAGCTTCACGGAGCTCTCCATGATTTACAACCGCCTGTCGGATGATGAGAAGAAGGGCACGTTCGGTGTCGCCCTCTCACAGTCTCTTGACACCTTGAAGGGAAGAATCAACGACAGCAAGGCAGAACTGGACAAGGTCACCCAGAGTTTGAATAACACAGGTACTGAAAGCAAGAACACGGGAGGTATTCTTGGCGAACTTGCCAACAAGTTCGGACTGAACATTACTAAACTAACAGGTTTGGGTGCTGCGCTGGGTGCTTCCACTGCTGCTCTGAAGGTGGCGAAAGATGCTTTCTTTGCAAGTGAGTCCAATCTGGACAGTTGGAACAGGATGGTCTATTCTGCCCAGATTACTTATGAGGCATTCCTGACATCTATCAACACCGGCGACATTGGTGGCTTCCTCACTCGAATCGACACGATTGTCAAGGCTGCAAAGGAGGCATATGATGCCATGGACCATTTGGCGACACAAAAAGCCATCAACAATCCAAAACTGAGGCAACTTGAGGCTGAACGAGAAAGGCAGCAGCAAATGTTGAGGACAGGCCGGTATGTTGCCCCTGAGCAAGGAAGCGGATTGAAACCTTCTATGACACCTGGTCAGGTTCTCACACCTACCCAGATGAAAAACCTTGAAAGGCAACTTGAGGGAACCCAGCGAAGAATTGTCGGTCTCTACCGTGAACAGCTGAAAGACCAGAACAATGTCATCAGGAAATTGTACGACACACAAGCAAAGACACTCAACATGTCTTATAGCCAGTTCTTGAAGGGCATTTCTGATATGGAAACATTCGATAAGAATGTTGCCTTGTCAAGGAAATATTATGAGTTTGAGACAGCACATACAAAAAATGTAAGAACCTTGTCTCCGTATCTCGGAGGAGGTTATGAGGATAGAAAGGTACGTGACAATGCCGTCAACCCATACAAGGCATACATGGGGTGGAAACACTTCAAGGACGACGGAGAGTTGTTCGGCACCATTCAGAACTACATCAATGAACGGGCGGCTACAATGTCCGGCATTTATTCATCTTACGGGCAAATATACAGGACAATCGACCGTGCTGATGCAAGAATCGGTAAGATGACAGGTGGTGTCGGTGGCTCCCATGGAGGCCGTGTAGGTGGCACTGTTACACCGACCTATGTGCCCGTCGAAGGTTCCATCGATGCCCAGTATGCCAAGGTCCAGGCATTGCAGAAGGCATGGCGGGCAGCTGCTGATGACGACAGCCGGCAGAAAATCAAGTCACAGCTTGATGAAGCCAACAAGGTGCTTGACACCATGCAGGGCAAGGTCACAAGTGATGCTCCTGTCGGCTCAATGAAATACTACTCTAATTGGCTGAAAGAGCTCCAGGATGCACAGCAGCTTGTCACCAACAACTATGACTGGGAACGCTATGCCGGTCAGATAGACTTTGTCACGAAGAAGATGAGAGAGCTGCGTGGTGAGGCGGAGAAACAGCCGGAAATGGCAACTGGCCTGTCGGGTATGACTTCGACCGCCATCGGAGCATGGATACAAGACCAGCAGCAGTCACTCGATAATAAGGAGATAGGTTCTAAAGGGTACAATAACACTTATGCCAACATAGTTGACGCAACCACCTTCCAAAATGTCCTGACAACAGCAGCTCAAAGGGGAATTGACCTTGCTGCTATGGGTATCGACATGGAGAGTTTCTGGGACAAAATTCTTGGAGAAGAGAACATCCCGGACCAGGAATGGTTGAATCTACAGGAAACAATCAACTCTCACCTTGAGGCCATGAACCTCGACCCAATCAATATAGACGTTAACACCGGGACTGTCACACAGCAGGCAAAGACTCTCAACAAAGACTGGATGGCTGCTGCAAGTGCCATTCAGAGTGTCGGGACAGCCATGCAGTCTATTGAAGACCCGGCTGTGAAGGTTCTCGGCACAATAGCCCAGGCTATTGCCTCCATTGCCCTCGGTGCCGGTCAGGCCATCGAGGCAAAGTCGAGGGAGACAGGCAACAAATGGGAGTGGATTGCTTTTGCCGCTTCTGCCACAGCCACGATGATATCATCCATTGCAGCTGTGAAGAGCAACGTCAAAGGTTTCGCAGAAGGTGGTATCGTCCCCGGAAACAACTTTAGCGGTGACAACCTCTCAACGGCTGCATACGGAATCAACTCAGGCGAGCTTATCTTGACGAGAGCCCAGCAGAATTCCATTGCAAGCCAACTGCAAGCCAACAACTCAGGCGGTGAGATGCAGCCGTACCTCGATGTCGAGAAGATATGGCTCGGACTCAGCCATTACACGAAGAGAACCGGCAAAGGTGAAATCATAACATCCAGATAGCTATGGCACTCAGATATAAAATCCCGTTCGTCACTCTCCGTGGGCAAGAAACGCTTACGGTGAACATCTACGACCAATACTTCGGTGGGCGGGCCATCACATTGAAGGGTGCTGCACAGCCGTTTGAGACCCAGGAAGCTACCGACGACGACATCTTCAAACCTGTCAGACTTCAAAGCGGCTACCTGCGGATAGTGGATGACGGCTATGCTGACGGTACAACGATGGATGAGCCAGTGGACATCACCAACACAGGCACAACAGTCGGAAAATACATTAACGGCAGCACCTGGACCACTAACTCATATGCTAAAAGCAAGATTATACCTGTCACACCTGGTGACATTGTCATCATCTCAAGAGGTAATGACAGTGGGGGTGCTAATACAGGTGTCTGGGCATGGCTGAAGACCAACAGTTCGTCGGGAACAGCCGAATTCGCTGGCGGGCAGACATCCAGGCAGACTTGTGCGAAGAATTCGTCGCTGACTTTGACCGTACCTGGCGGAGATGATGCAGCTCATTATCTCTACCTATACACCAAGACCACGAGCAATTTGAACGTTGCCATGTCTGCCGCTGAGATAGGAGTCCATTCCGGCACCATCCCATTCAACTGGCGGGAACTTATCCCTGACACCGACACCGACAGGCCTGTGACCTTGACGGACTCAAACAACAACATCCTATGGATGGGAACCATGCAGGCTCAGAACTTCGGTGCGACCTTGTACGGCAATCCCCAGGAGAGGGAGTTCCCGCTGCAATGCCCGTTGACGGTCACTCAGGGAGTGGACATCAATTACTCGCAGACTCAGACTCAGAACTTTGCCTATCTGCTGCTTCAGATTATCAACTGCATCCCTGGCACATGCAGACCAACAGGAGTAGTGATTCAGGGAGGAGGTGACGTGAAGCAATGGCTGATGAAACACATCGACTGGCAGAACTTCCTGGATGAGGATGATGACGACAATGCCATAGCGAGGATGAAGATGTATGACTGTCTTGAGGGAATGTGCAAGTTCTGGGGGTGGACGGCAAGAACATTCGGAGACAAGCTGTATCTCGTCTGCCCTGATGATGATGCAGAGAAGCAGTTCCTCACCTTGACCCTTGAAGACCTTGCCGATATCGGAGAGGTCTCCCAGACACCTGAGGACTTCACGAACGTCACCATCTCTGACGGTTTCGCATCCGTTGACAATAAGGACTATCAGTTGAGAGGCTGTTCCAAGGTTGTTGTCAATCCAGGCGAAAACACCATGCCGGACTATGTGATTGATGCCATTGACTCTGACTTGGAAGAAGAGATGTCGGATAAGCCATACGGTGCTGTCATTACATACGGAGACAAGAAATACCGTAAGACAACGGATATTCTCAGCATCACCCGTCCTGGCTTTATTGCTTCTGCTGTCAGCGGGAAAGCCTCCTTCAACCATGTCGTCAAGTATGATGACTCCACCCACATACAGGATGACGAGCCGATTCCTGTCATAATCGTTGACAAGTCCTTCGTAGACAGTTCCACTTCCCATGTTACCATGCGTTCGGCATACATGCATGCGTTCACAAGTGGATTCTTCCAACTTCATGGAGAGACATACAGGGGAGGAGAACTGTTCGAGATAGACGAGGAAGCAGCCGATTACAACCCATGGATGAATGTGCGTGACACCTACATGAAACTTGGTATCGGTTGGGCGAGGGAAATGGCTGTGTGGTGGAACGGCATGGAATGGGTGAACAACGAGACCACCTTCCGTGCTTCGCTCGGCAGTCAGAAGAAAATACTCTTCTCCCGTTACGTTCAGGGCACATCACCTGACTACAGCTACAGCGACACCAGCTGCATCCCGGTGAATATGCTGAGCGGATACCTCTTTATCGACATTCTCGGTTCATCTAACCTTCCCCTTGTGAATGGAGAGAGCAGTTTCATGCTTCGCAATTTCAAGGTGGAGTTTACGAAGAACAGCAATGTCTTCAACAAAGTTGTGTTCCCTTCGATTCACACCGGCAGCTATACCTCCGTGTATTACAAAATCAGGAGAAGGACTCTGAAGAAAGTGACCTACAAAGCAAGCAACCTCAATGCCATTGAACAAGAATACAGCGTTGAGAACATCTTTGCAACTGAAAACAAAATGAAGCCTGGTTATGGTGTTATCATCACATCAAACGGAGGCTACGTGACCACCGTCAACTATGGGGAATCAGCCGAACACCCTGAACAGCACCTTGCCGACCGCATTGCCAACTACTGGGCATCGAGCAAGCGCAAGATCGAGGCATCTTTGCTCACCCATGACGGGAACAGCAGCACCACGGCAGCACAGGTTACCCCGATGCATCTGGTCACCGTTGACGGGACCACCCTCTACCCCATTTCATTCAGCCGCAAATGGCGGGATGACGTGGTGGACATCACGCTCATGGAGGTGAATTTGACGGAAGAAGAAACTGAAGAAACCGAATAATCCAGAAATAACATGGCAATCAACGGCAACAACATCATCGTCTACCAAGGCTCCACGGCCATCGCAGGCACCAAGAGCAACGAGATACGGACATCCTGTGAAGTCATCGAAATCAGTTCCTCTACCCAGGGCGAGTGGAAGGACTACATCACAGGACGGAAGGAATGGAGTGTCAACACCTCCTATCTTGTCTCTGGTGTGGCAGACCTCTCCAAGCTGCTCACGGTAGGAACCCGGTACACCCTTGTCATCAAGGGAAGAAATGAATCGAGCGGAGTGTCAGGTACAGCCATTCTCACAGGCTGCCGGATAACGGCGACCCGCTCAAGCCTGGTGCAGGGCTCCTTCGAGTTCAAGGGAGTCGGCCCGCTCTCATAGTAAACCCCAACCGCTAAAAACGCAGATTAATATGAGTTTGAGCACCGATAGAATTTTCTTCGAGGCCATCAAGGCCGACGAGACCGTCATGGACAAGATAGGCGGGAGAATATACAACCCAGCCATTCCCCTGCCCGATGAGGACCTGACCAATGCGCCCATCCCCTATGCCATCGTCATGTTCGAGGGCTTGAGGAATGCCGAGACCACCAAGGACGACTTTGAGTCGGAGTATGACTACGTGACCATCGGCATAGAGTTGGCTGCGAAGACAAGAGATGAGCTTGCCGACCTCTCCGAGCAGGTGAGGGCAGCCGTCAGGTCGTTCCTGGAGAACTGCGATGACGAGGAACTTGAACCGCTCATCCCCTACGACTACACATTTACGGCAGACAGGGTGATGTATGACCCTCTGAAGCCCTGCTGCTACACTACGATGCACTACGAATGTTACACTAATTCTTAACGATATGAGTAAAATCAAAGGCCAGAACTTCCGTGCATTTTACGGTGGCTCCGCAATCGCAGCAGCCACCAGTTGCACTGTCACCTTGACAGGTAACACCGAAGACTCCTCCACGAAGGACACCGAGGGCATGTACAATGCCGACTCCATCGTGTCGACTTCCTGGAGCATTCAGGTGGACACCCTTGACGACACCAATGTATCTGCACTTGTCACGGCATTCACTGCCGGTGCCGAGGTCACCGTCGGCTGGGACCAGACCGAGACGACTGCCGGAACCCAGAACCGCACAGCAGCAGAAGCATCCTTCTCACGTACAGGCTCAGCCTATCTCACCGATGTGACTCTCACCTTCAATGACAGGGTCAACATCAGCACGTCAGCACAATTCACAGGAACTGGAGCATTGAGTTAAGCCATGAAAAGAGGACAATATATCAGACTTTTCCTTTCGACATCAGGAAATCCGACCAAAGTGATAGCAGCAGCCAAGGAGATGTCGTTGCACCTTGGAGCGCAGACCGAGGAGAGCAGCACCAAGGACACCACTGGTGATGCCCTTGAGTATGAAATCACCGGCATGAGCTATGACATCAATGTCAGTGCCCTCGTTCTCGACGATGACGACTCCCTGGGAGGCAGCACCGCCAACACCCTGAACGACATGATAACCAATGTCAGCGACACCGTCCTGAACTGGCGCATAGCCATGGTGAGCAGCACCAACAACCGTACAATGGGAACCGTGCTTTTCTCAGGCCAGGCAAAACTGACATCACTCTCGATCCAGGCGCAGAACAGGCAGAACACCACCTACAGTGCCACCCTCACGGGCTACGGTCCCATCAAGGTCGGCGACAGCCAGTTCAGCCAGTCACAAGTAGGCACATAGTGTTATAGTTTAATTTGTTTGATTCCGTCGGTCGGCTGTGGCAGCATTGCCGACCGGCACTTTTAAAGACCTAATCATGATTAAAGAGAAAACAGTCAAGTTGTTGGACAAGGACGTGGCCGTCCGCTACTGCGCTGCATCGGAGCAGGGATTCGAGCAGATACGCAAGAAGTCCATCTATGAGATAGATTTCAACCTCCGTGAGGACCTGATAGCCCTGTGCATTGCCTCCATCATCGCAGCCTATGCCAGGAAGAAAGAGGAACCGCCCATCACATCAGACGACGTGATATATGAGCTGACATCAGAAGAGTTCCAGACACTCGCCATGGCAGTGGTGGAGCTGAGGGGCGAATGGTACCAGAAGCCGGAGGTCATCAAGGACGAGCCAAAGGAGGATGACGGCCCAAAAAACTGAGCACCGCCCATGAGCGTTTCATGATGCTTGTGGGCGAGATAGGCCAGCCGAGGACGGATTATCTCTATGAGATGACCTACATCGAAATCCTCCTCATCGTGAAGGGCTATTTCAGGCGCAACCACTCCGGGTGGGAACAGGCGAGGCTCGTGGCCTACAATGCCCGCTACTGCATGGGCAGCAAGGAACCACCGCCACCTGTGTCTGAATGGCTCCCGTTCCACTGGGAGAAGGAAACGCAGGCAGCACCGGCACCCACCGAGGAGGAGGTTGACGACCTGAAAGACCTACTCTCCGAAATGAATAAGTAAACCCGAACCGTCAAATGGGCGGTATATAAAAGCAAGATTTTATGGGATTTTTTTCAAGACTACTTCTCAGCACCCCGACAGGTACACTTCCAATACCAAGGGAGACGGCAGGTGTTCCGGCTTCTACCAAGTCGGACACCACCGCCCCCCAAACACATGGAGGTTCCTTTGAGCAGAACATTGTGCGTGTCGGCTCTCCACAGTCTGCCCTGACCATCTCAGCCGTTCACCGTGCCATAGAGGTAAGGGCGAAGACCATGGGACAGTTGGTGATGCAGTATCAGCGGAGGAACAAGGCCGGAGGCAACTTCGTGCCATTCATGTTCGGCGAAAGCAGAGCCATCAACTACCTCTTGCAGGTAGCCCCCAACCCTATGATGACAGCATCAGCCTTCTTCGAGCAGATGGAGATTTCCAAACTGACCAAGGGCAATGCCGTGGTGTACATAGAACGTGACGGGACAGGACTGCCCACAGCCTTCTGGATGGCTACCCAGGCAGGTTACGACATTGCATCGGGAACCTACAACCTGGTCTATCTGAGCGAGAGAGGCTACAAGACCAAGTTCAACGTGCCGAAGTCGGACATCCTGCACTTCCCCAACACCTACAAGTATCCCGACAGCAACTGGGGAATCCCCACCATCACCTTCGCCGTCAACACCATGTCACTCATTGCCACGGAGAACCATCAGGCACTCGACACGGCGGCAAAGGGTGGACGTGTGAAGCTCATCATCGGCGAGGAAGCGAGAGGCTCACAGGGTCTTTTGGCAGGCGGTCTCTATGACAAGCCCACCCTGAAGAGATACGCAGACGAACTGAACAATGATCTTTATGCCAAGGACGTGGTAGCCATGCGTGGTCTGGACAAGATAACCAACATCAGCATGAGTGCCCAGGACCAGCAGATGATTGAACTGCTCAAGATATCACAGGACGACATTGCCAGGTTCTTCGGAGTCCCCCGGCCGTTGCTGATGATAGACGGTAACAGTTCGTACAAGACACCTGAGGCAGCCACACAAGAGTTCCTGACACGAACCATCCAGCCCAACATCAGGGGAATAGAGGATGAGTTCAACAGGAAGCTGCTGAGTGCATACGATTTCGGCGAGAGGCGGTATCACCTGTGTGAGCAGCCACTTCTGAGACTTGACAAGAAAGCACAGGCAGAGATAGACGAGATGAAGCTGCGGACGGGAGTCATGAACATTGATGAGCTCCGTGCCCAGTACGACCTGCCGACCGTAGAAGGCGGTGACAAGTTCTACATCTCGACGAACCTTGCCGAACTTGGCAGCGAGAAATTGAGGGGTTCAGCACCCCAGGAAGGAGGCGAGTCATGAAATGGTTGACGATGGAGTACATCAAGGGTCACTCCAAGATAGACTTCGATTGCGAGAATGAGTTGCTGGAGCTCTACGGCAAGGCAGCCGAGGAGACCACGCTGAACTATCTGGGCAGGAGTTATGACGACCTCATGGACACCTACGGCGAGATACCTGCAAGCATCATCCTTGCATCCCTCCAGCTGGTGGAGGTGTCATACATCCACCGCTCACCCATCACACCGACCAACATGAGTCTGGTGCCCTACACCTTCGACGTTTTGGTTAAACCCTACATGATACTCTAATGGCAAAGCTCCCCGACATAGATTTCGTCGTCCCGTTCGTCTTCCCAGGCGACCCGCAGTGGCAGTCCACATTCCACATGATGAGACTGCGCCACATGCGCTTCGACGGGGACAAGGCCAACGGCGAGAGGTTCAGAAGCTGGGGCATCGAGCGGCTTCTCCTCCGTTCGGTGGCAAAATGCCTGCCGTGGGTCAGCAAGGTTCATGTCATTCTCGCAAGCGAGAGTCAGGTGCCAGAATGGCTGAATATGGACACCGTGAACGTGGTCTTCCATTCCGACATCATGCCGGAGGAGATGCTGCCCTCCTACAACAGTTCATCCTTCGAGCTGTTTCTCCACAACATTCCCGGCTTGTCAGAGATGTTCCTGTACGGCAACGACGACATGGTTTTCACCTCACCGATGAAGCGGAGTGACTTCTTCAAGGCGGGCAAGCCCGTCTGCCGTCATTTCGAGAGGGTAATGAGGAAAGGAGTCTTCCAGCGTACCATCCGCAATGCCCTCGAACTGGCAGCATCGGACGCCGGCACCTCCGTCCCCATCGGAGAGGTATGGACGACTGGCCACTCCATTGCACCGCTGCTCAAGAGCGTGATTGAGGACGTGTGGACACGTCAGGGAGACCGGCTGATGAAGAGCTGCTCTCCCTTCCGTGACACGAACAACATCAATGGCTACGTGTGGCAATATGTCAACGAAATGCGCCACCTCAATGTGGAAGGGCTTCATGAGCATGTCTACTTCACCCGTGACAACGATGTGCAGACCATCTCCGATGCCATTGAGAAGGGAAGCGGTGTCGTCTGCTTCAACGACTGCGGTAGGGGTGATTATGGGGAGTACAGGAAATGGGTGGAAGCAGCACTCACCCTGAAGTTTCCGGGTAAATGTAAATACGAAAAGTAATGGGATACACAGCGACCATAAGAAGAGACCGAATCAAGATTCAGAACCGCTCGAAAGCGGTGGAGGGCAAGTTCGCCATGGACACCTCCGGCATACAGTGGGAGGATACCTGCTGCGTGTGGGCTGCGGTCACCTGGGTAAAGGGAATGCGCTCGATGAATGCCGGAGCCCTCGACGTTTACGGAGTGGTGATGGTGAGGATGCTGTACACACCGCTTGTCACCAACCGCAGCCGGATAGTGCATGAGGGTGTGACCTACCAGATACTGCCGGAGACATTTCATGCGGACCGCCACACCAACGAAATCCAGTTCCAGGCACAAACCATCGTCAATGACTGATTTCCTGATAATCAACCACAACACCCCTGAACTGACAGCAGCCGCAGTCAGGTCGGTTATGAAACATACGGAGGACAGCCGTGTCACCGTGTGGGACAATGGAACGGTCAGACCGATGCAACCAATTAATGGTGTCACCATCATTGACAACGCACATGGACAGGTCATCGATTATGACAGGTTTCTCATGGACTACCCCGACAAGGTTCAGACAACCATCAATGACTGGGGTAGTGCCAAACACTGCAAGACCATTGACTATTGTATGGACATCTTCCGTGACGGATTCATTGCCATGGACTCAGATGCTATTCTGACAGCTGATCCGACACCGATTGCTGACCCTTTCGTGGTCTTTGCCGCTGAGATTCTCTTCAACCCGTCGAACAAGCATCAGCAGATTGCAAGGGCATTGCCCACCCTCTGCTGGCTGAACGTCCCGCTGATGAGAAAGCACGGTGTCACCTATTTCAACGGACAGCGGATGTGGAAGCTGACGCCAGGCAAGGGAAAATGGTATGACACCGGGGCATGGCTCCTGGAGCAGTGCATAAAGAAGGAGCTTCCCTTCACCGAGTTCAAACTTGACAGGTACTGTGCCCATCTTGGAATGGGAAGTTACAGAAATAAGGACTGGAGGAATTTCCTGAAGAAAAATGAAAGGTAAACCCCAAAACGGCTTTTGCACGTAATATAAAAATCAGATATGGATGCAAGAAAAAAAGAAATCAGGACCATTGACTGCCAGCTTCAGTGCAGAGAGCAGGCGGAAGATGCGCAGGGCGAGTCTCGCACCATCCGAGGCACAGCCATCGTTTTCAATTCTGAAAGCCAGCTGCTCGACGAAGGAGGACAACGATTTAAGGAAATCATAGCTCCTGAGGCAGCCACCATGGAATGGCTGATGACACAGGACATCAAGATGAACATGCTGCACGACCGCAACCTCACCATCGCACGATGCAACAAGGGTGTGGGAAGCATGCGCCTCTCAGTAGACGAAAAGGGAGTGCAGTTCGAGTTCGATGCACCCAAGTGCGACATCGGCGACCGCTGCCTTGAGCTGGTGAGACGTGGTGACTACAGCGGATGCTCGTTTGAGTTCTGGCCGAAGAAATACGATATCCAGGAAGTGAGGAACGAGGATGGGACGGTAGACCTGACCATCGTGCACCGTGAGTTCGAGGCCATCGGGTCACTCACTATCGGCATGGACCCCGCCTATATGGCCACCTCCGTCAACGTCAGGGAAATGACCGCCCATGAGGAGCCTGCGGAGCCAGAACAAGCGGCAGAACCTGAAGAGGAGAAACCCGACTTCACCGACACCGAGAACAGGCGCAGACAACTGCAAATGATGAAACTCAGTATTTTCTAATAAAAACCTCTTAAAATTTTAACGAGATGAACAAAAAAGAACAACTCCAAGCCCGCAAACGTGAGGTGCTTGGCAAGCTGGCTGAAATTGATGCCAACGTGAAGAACGCAAATCGCCCCATCAACGGCGACGAGTCTCTGCAATGGGATTCCCTGATGAGAGAGTCCATCATCATCGACGAGGAACTGAAGACCATGGCCACTAATGCCGAACTGGCCAAAATCCGTGAGAACGAGAACAAGTCAGCCATGCTGCGTGAGTTCTTCCAGGACGTACGTCAGAAGAGAGCTGCCGAAGCTGCTATTCTCCAGAGCAAGGCCGGTGACAACGTGACCAACACCATCGAGGCTTCAGGCGCAGTGCCCCTCAAGATTGAGGACATCATCGACACACAAATCGAAGGTCTTGAGCTCCCGAAGAACCTCAAGATGCTGACAGGTGTGGTTGGTGACGACGTGTGGCCATTCAGCATCAACGACTTCACCGTCACTGAGGCTGGCGAGGTGGCTGCCATCTCCGCTCAAGGTCTCGACTTCGACTCCATCAAGGCTGTCAGCCGCCGTGTGGCTGTTGCCGGTGCCATCAGCAACAAGGCCATCGACAACGCTGCCTTCGACCTCTACAGCTTCGTGCAGATGAAGATTCAGAAGGCACTGGCCGTCTATCTTGCAAGCAAGATTTACAGCCACGCTGCCTGGTCAGGCAACAAGGGTCCGTTCTCCCTGGTAACTCCCGGCACCATCTCCCTGGGTGATGATGCTTACAGGAACATCCTCCAGGCTATCGCAGGCATTGCCAAGAAGGGCTTCACCGGCACTCCTGTCATCACCATCGACAAGGTGACCGAGTATGAACTCAAGGCTACTCCTCTGGTTCCTGGTGCTGCTGCCGGCTTCGTGATTCAGGACGGCTTGCTCGCAGGCTATCCCTACACAACTTCTGGCTACATCAACAAGACACTGGCTGACGGTGTTCTCGTTGACGAGGATGACCGCTACATCGGCATCGGTTTCTGGGACTACTTCGCACTGCAACAGCACGGTGACTTCCGTCTGACTGTTGATGCTACCAGTGCTGCCGTGGCTGCCAAGAACGAGACCGTCATCACTCTCAACACCGAGATTTCGATGACTGAGCTCTCCGTCAAGGTGAACGGCGGTGACGGTACACAGTCACCGAAACCCCAGGCCTTCGCCCTGCTGAAGATTGTGGAGGGTGCCAGCTCTGCCGGCTCGAACTAAAATTCTGTTTTCTTAATTGAATGTTTAGGTTAGTTGTTGAGGGGGAGACTTCGGTCTCCCTCTTTTCGTTGTAAACCCCAAACGGCTTTTTTGGCTTGTATATATATAATTGCAATTAATATGACTACTCCAGACACATTGAACATCACCTTGGGGAATGACGTGATACTGAACGTCACCCTTGAGCATGAGGGTGAGACACTCATCCCGGAGCTTATAGAAGACCTCTCCGTCAATCTCATCAGCGGTCTTGGCCGCAGAACTGCCCTTGAGCCCTCACTTGGCCCCGACTACATCGTCATCAACCTTCCCTGGGTGGAGGGCCGTCTCCCCGGCTGCTACTCGCTCGAACTCAAGGGAACCATCAACGGCCTTGCCTGGTCATCCGTCGGCAAGAATCTCATCCGCTACACCTCTGCCACAGTGGCAGGCAGCAGCACTGTCGTGGTCAGCGGCGACACCTACGACGTGACGATGGAGGCCGGCTACTACTACACCGACTCCCCGATTGCCAGCGTGACCGCATCCATTGATAACGGTGTGGGCACTCCATCCGTTAAGGCGACCTACGTCCGCAAGGTGCTCGACCTCGACTTCCACAACCTGAAGGGCAACGGGATAGCAAGCATCGAGCAGACCACTGAGTCCATGGAGGATGGTGGTCTTAATGTCGTGACCATCACGGATGACCTTGGCAATGAGTCGCAGGTCGGCATCAGGAACGGACATGGAATTGTCGGACCGCAGGGTATTCCAGGAGAGTCGGCAATATTTGACCCGACGACGGGAAACATCTCGCAGATGCAGCAGACCACTGGCGACAGCATCACCGACCCGATGAGCCAGAAGGCCATCACGGATGCCATAGATGCAACGAAAAACGGGATAGATGACACCTATATGCACATGGTGATGGAGATGGCTGATGCCGTCACCCCGTCCATGGGCACTGCCGAAAGCAACAGGTCAATCACTGTTACTGGCACTGATGGAGTCGTTGCATTAGACCCCTACGGTTCCCAGAATTCAAAGGTATGCTATGCCAAGGCCATGATTAAGCGTGGCTCCGTCGTCAAGGTGACGATGACCGCCAACACAACGGGCAGGTATCTCACGCTTGGACTTGCCGACGAAAATCCCGCAGAACATACTTACAGCGGAAGCCAAAGCCTCCGTGGCTTGCAGCTGACCAATGTGATTGTCATACCTACAAGTGACGGTACGACTACCCATTACTACATGGTGGAGAAGGATGGCTATCTTGTATATGGCTGGATTAGCACTTATATCACCTCAAGAGTGTGGACGGTCTATGACCCGACGGCAAAGGTGGCAAGTATAGACAGTCAGCTTGGAGAGATTGATGACGTACAGGCAGGGGTAGACCATATCATCCACGACATCATTGTCGTGCCTCTCACCGTGGACGACGCAGACGAAAAAATCCAGCATCAAGTGTCCTCCCAGACCGCCAGCACCACAGGCAATAGATATACAATCCTATTCCAAGTGCAAAAAGGATGGGATGTGGCTGCACAAAGTTCCTGGGGTTCAGGTCTCAATGTTGCAATTTACAACACAAGATACAATGCCATTGTTGCAGCAAGCGGGCTGCTCCAATCATTCAACAGCGGCTATTCCACGGCAGACATTGCTGGCACAACAGCAGCGGTCGGATGGTTGGCGGTTACCACACGCAAGACTGACAACACAGCTATTACTGCTGCGGATTTGGAATCATTCCTTGAAGCACTGTCTTTGACCGTCACGAAAGATTCCGGCATCCTCCATGACATCAAGGAATTGCAGGAAGCTGTCCTCGATGAGGATAATTCATGGCTTTCCGGCAAGAATGTGGCCATCATCGGCGACTCCATCAGCACCAACGGCAATACTGGCGAGAATAAAAACGTGCCGGAAATTGAGATAACATCCGAGGATGTCGGTGTTGAGCTGCACGCTTACATCACTTACAACGACGTGCAGAACCGCAACCTGTCCATCGCAGGAACAACTTACACCATGTCTGACGTTGGCACGGAGGTAACCTTTACCCCAACGGCTGAGGATGTCGGAAAACTTGTCGGCACGCCTGTCAACTACAACCAGGCAAGCACGACGACATGGTGGGAGGTTCTGGCTGATAAACTCAACTTTAACCCTATACCAGTTTGCTGGTCAGGTTCATCCATCACATCCCACAATAAGAACTCCAACGAATGGAAAGCAGCTCACGCATGGCATGAGTCACAAATACGAAAGTGCGGAATCAGGACTCCAGGCACCATGACAAGGACAGCACCAGATGTCATTATCATCTACCGGGGCACAAACGACATGAGCAGCGACACCCACAAGCCTCATTCCAAGCTGACGGAGAATTTCTTCAAGGGGCTTTTTACCATCCCGTCTGATGACTTTATTTCATCTGGCAGATATGGATTCAAGGAAGGCTATGCTTTGACGATTAAAAAACTCCGTGAAGCCTATCCTTTGGCAGTCATCATCCTTTGCACCTTGAACGTCTTCAAACGAGACAACAAGGACGCATGGCCTGTTAACAATGGAGTCAATACACTGCCGGAGTTTAACGATGCCATCCGGGAAGTCGCTGATGCCATGGGCTGCGGTGTGATTGAGTTCGACAAGGACGGCATCACGTTTGAAAATTGCTACCCGACATATATCAGTGATTCAGCCACCATTCCGACCCACCCGAACGACCGAGGTCACAAGAGGATGGCAGAGAAAGCAATGGCAGACTTGATGAACTACATAGCTAAGATAAGCTGATGACATACGACATCAACAACGACGGAATTGTCAACGTGACCGATGCAATGGCCATCGTCAACGAGATAGCCGAGTCAAAATCGGAGGCAGAACGTGACACTTTGTGCCCAGACTACTACGGCGCAAAGGGTGACGGTCTGCCACTGTACGACTGGCCCGTCAGGTGCTTTAATGGTTTCGTCGATGTGGATGACGTGGAGGAGGAGGAGATAGCAGATGTGTCCGTCTTTGCTCCTTCCGAGCGGATAAAGACATGGTTCGACGGTCTGCCTGACCTGGTGACTTCGGAGAGTGTCTTTTATAACTTGAGGACGGACACTTTTGTACTGCGCCATAACGGCAAATATTATGCCTATTGGGGCAAGGGCATCAAGCTCGACCTGAAGCCACTCACACCTCGCATGGACATCAACGGACTCGACGAGTCCAGGCTGTGGGAGGATTGCTCCATCGGCCATTTTGGCTACAATGATATGGAACCTTACCCTAATGTGGTGTACAGCGACCTCACCGACCGCAAGAGTTACATCTGGAAGGACGGGAAACTGACTGACATCGACACCATCATGACCGATGACTACACGGCCATCATGGACTGTCTGGTTGCCAACAAGGGCAGCATGAGGCTGCGTCCGAATGCCTGCTATTACGTCAAGATACGGAAGCAGTTCGGTGACAACTCAACCAATCCACTCTATAACGTTGACGACTTCCATATCGATGGCAACGGCAGCACCTTGTTTGTCCGTCGTGCTGATGCAGGTGTCATTCCAGACGACAAGGGAGGAGTGAAGAACATGGATGTGTTCCGCTTCAGCAATGCCAGAAATGGCAAGGTGCAGAACATCCACATCAAGGCTCTGCGTGACCGGGACAATGGTGCCCCATCGGGACATAAGAGGTTCAGCACCTCCGACAGTGGGCTGGTGGCATTCTCAATCATCAGCAACAAGGACAAGGGGAGATGGAGCTGCAACATCACCTTCAATGACGTTGACTGCCGGGGTATGTATGAGGACTTTGACATCCGCAACGGCAGCGACTTCTGCATCAAGAACTGGCGGTCGCTGGACGTGTGCCAGAATTTTGCGGTTTGCAAGCACTTGATCGTCGTGCTTGCTGACGTGACACAGGCTCCATTCGTGGGCACCGGGATGCACCTGAACTACTTCGGTGTCCGCAACTGTTGGGTGTTCAACTCGACCTTCCGACAGGGAGGTCCGTTTACCTCCGTCATGCTCACCCACCATGCCAGCACTACGGCAGACGGCATCCACTATATCTGCTGCACCTTCGAGGCCAACAGGATAGCCCAGGGCACGAACTACCAACACCACACCTATGAGCAGTGCATCTTCCGTCAGGTGTGGCGGGGTATCATGACGGATGAGAAGTTCGGTAAGTCCACGGCCTTGATTGTCGGCACGAAGACCAACCTCACCTTCGAGGGGTGTCTTTTTGAGGTGGACGGCGCACGGCTTATCTCAACGGCTGCGGATGATAGTCTTATGTATAGCTTCCGCAACTGCGACATCCACGGGCGAAATACGGAAGATAAAACGATGATGACCGGCTTCTCAGGCCAGCTCAATTCCGTCAACAACTGCATTGATTGGGATGGATGGGAGATAGAACTGAAATGAATTAAATTCAATAAAATGAAATATTTTACTATTGAAGAACTGACGGCATCTCCAACTGCCAAACGGCTGGGCATTTCCAACAAGCCCACGGCAGAGATAACCGCCTCCCTGGAGAGACTTGTTGCAAATGTCCTCGACCCTCTTCGTGAGGCATGGGGTGCACCCATCGTAGTGACCAGTGGCTACCGTTCCGTCAGGCTCAACAAGGCGGTGGGTGGTGCCAAGACCAGTCAGCACTGCTATGGTCAGGCGGCAGACATCCGAACACTCAGCGACAGGCCGGAGGACAACAAACGGCTGCGTGACTTGCTCATCAAGCTCAACCTCCCCTTCGACCAGCTCATCGATGAGTATGGCTGCGACTGGATTCACGTCAGCCATAGGGCATCAGGCAACCGTGGACAGCTGCTCACAGCAAAGAGACAGGGAGGGAAAACAGTATACATTGCAGGCATTAAATAGGATAGATAACAATGACAGGATTTTTCAACGAAATCGACACGATGATGCGGTTTATTGCCGTCGTGGCTGTGGTAGTCTTTTTGGCTATGATGGTAGACTTGGCCGCAGGTATTTATAAGGCTTACCTCCGCAACGATGCGAGGAGGTCTGAAGCTCTGAAGCGCACAGGTTACAAGTTCTGCCTGTATGAGGGCACCATCCTCATAGCAGCAGGTGTTGACGTGTGCATACACATTGCAAAGTTATATCTTTGGTTCGGATGGGAGCTTGTCTACGGTCTCCCGCTCATCACCCTGGGCATCGGTATCTTCTGGTGCGTTGTTGAGTTCTTGAGCGTGAGGGAAAATGCCGACGAGAAGACCCACAGCAACATCAGCAAGGCCGAGCAGCTTGCCCAGCAGTTCCTCAAGATATTGGAACTTGCCAAGAAGGGCGAGGTGCCGGTGTCCGTCACCACACCACCAGAAGAGCCGAAGGAATTCGACCCGATAGACAACAGCACATTATGAACGGCAGGAAACTGAGTGACATGGCATGGATGACGGCTTTTGCCTTCTTCATCATCTTCGGCTGCCTCCTGATGTGTTCGTGTGGCACTCCGAAGACAGTGACGGAGTACATCACCATCCATGACACGCTGCACACCTACAAGACGGACACCATCAAGGATATCAAGGTGGTGACCAGGGTGGACACAGTGCGCCAGGTGGAGAACCACACCTACACCTTGAACAACGTGGGAGATACCGTCAAGGAAATCCACCATTATCATGACATCGAGCGCACCATCGTCGTAGACTCGACGGAGAGGTACCGTGCAACGGTTGACTCACTCCGCAAGGCTCTGGTCATCATGGCCAACAAGGAAGTTGTCAAGACCAAGAAGGTCATCAGCTGGTGGGAGTATGGGCTTGCAGCACTCATCGTCGGCGGCATTGCCGTGTGGGTATTGAAATCAAGATTCTTTTAGCCAGCGGGCGAACAGGTAGTTTTTCATAATTCATATTTAAGTTATTAGTAGTGATTTTCATGATTATTGGTTAATAAGTCGATTATTCCTCCCCACCCGTGACGGGCAGGGAGTTTTTATTTGCATATATAATCGGCCACCTTCATCACCGCTTCATCCATCATTTTCTGCGAATAGGCAATATAATGGCTTGTCACGTCTGCCCATGAGTGCCCCAGACAGGCTGCAATGATGTCACGCTCCACCCCGCACTCAGCAGCCACGGAAGCCCACGTATATCTCGCAACGTATGTGGATAGGCCATCGTAAAACGGCTGCACCTCATGCTTCCGCAACTTGCCCACCTTATCCTTGACGATCGTGGTGACTCCTATTTTCTTGAGTCCGTCATTAATCTTGTGCAGATAACCATGATAATCCTTATATCGGTCGCACATATTTTGGCTCCACCTCCCGGCAGATGACGATGTCCCCAGGACGGTAGGACTCAAAGCTGCCGTCGTTCATGGAGTCACCCCTCACCTCAAAAGCAAGCCAGTTCCCAGTCATCTCCCGGTCCGGGGTGAAGTCAACGATGGGAAGACTCTCCATATACTCAGGGTCTCCGTATCCCGTCAGATAGCCACCATAGGCATATTGGGTGACCAATGGTATGCCAGCACGTCTGCCCATGTGGGCGGGAGTGGCTTCGGTGTTTGGTGGATTGTCGCCCATCAGCATCTTACCCTCACCTGTCAGGAGCCACTCTCTATTTAACTCTGGAAAAGTGCGGATAATGCTCAACATCTTGTCAGTTGTTGGAGCTTTTCTAAGTGCTTTTATATAGCCATTTGACACACCAACCATCCTTTCAAAGCTGCGGATACTTATCTGCTTATATTTAATAAACTCCACAAGTCTTTGTTTTACAGTTGTTTCCATAATTCTACTTATTTAGATTGTTTATAAATAGTAAGTTTTGTCGAAAATAATCCGCAGAATATTTGTTTATGTGCGGATAATACTCTATCTTTGCAACGTGATTTACTTATCACGGCAAATTTAACCAATATTTTTTTATAAACAAAGAAAATGGACAAAAATAATATTGAACTGCTTCGTTCCATTCCAGATGGAGGTACACTGAGCTTGCCGATTTCATCTTTCGGCAGCATCCCTGCACTGAGGAATAGAGCTTCAGAACTTAACGCTCAGGATGGATGGATGCACTATGTTGTCCGTCTCTCTAAGATTGAAGGCAAGGTTATCCTTGCAGCTATGGAGAAAGAAGAAGAATACTAAAACCTAAACGAATTATGAATATCCAGATTTTTAATCATCCCAAATTCGGGGACATAAGAACATCAGGCACTCCAGACGAGCCAATGTTCTGCGCTGTGGATGTCTGCCGGGCACTTGGATATGCAAATGGACGAGATGCTATTTCCAAGCACTGCGAACAGGATGACGTAGCGAAATGCGACACCATCGACAGTCTTGGAAGGACTCAGCAAGTTTCATTCGTCACGGAGTCTGGTCTTTACTCTCTCATCTTTGGCAGCAAATTGGAGTCTGCAAAGCAATTCAAAAAATGGGTGACCTCTGAAGTTCTGCCCACCATCCGCAAGCATGGAGCCTACATGGATGACAAGACGATCGAGAGAACACTCACCGACCCCGACTACCTCATTCAGCTGGCAACGACCCTGAAGGATGAGAGGCGGGCACGTCAGGAAGCAGAAGAACGTGCAGCACGTCTGCTGTGCGACAACCAGCAGAAGGATGAGAAAATCAAGGAAGATGCACCAAAGGTCATCTTTGCCGATGCCATCACCGGGAGCAAGTCTTCCATCCTCATCGGACAGCTTGCCAAGACCCTCACCCAGAACGGGTACAAGATAGGTCAGAACCGCCTGTTCGCCTGGCTCCGGGACAACCACTACCTCGGCAGCTATGGAAGCTACTACAACATTCCCTATCAGGTATATATCGAGCAGGGATTGTTTGAGGTGAAATATACCTCCCACTCTGAAGGTGCATCGATGGTGACCTCTGCCACTCCAAAGGTGACAGGCAAGGGGCAACAATACTTCATCAACCTTTTCCTCGGCAGGTCATGAGCGGGAAATGGTTGACACTGGGCAACGCTGCTGATTACCTGGGAGTCAGCAAGGACTTCATCAGGGACATGATAAGCGACGGCCTCCCATGCTACAAATTGAGGAGCATGATATTCGTGCGGAGTGACGAGATAGACAAACTTTTAAATAAATCGAAGATATGAAAGAAGATACTTTAATCAGAATAGTCGGCAAGGTGGCCGACAAGTTGAGCGACGGACAAGTAATCGCCATCACGCTCATCGGCATGGTACTGGGTCTTGTCATCAATGCGATGATTTGGCCATAGGTGTCACAGGAGCCACCCCTATACACGCAGCGCATTGTGTTGTATAATTACTCTTTTCTTCGCCATTATAGTTTATGCGGACTGTGCGGGGGTGGCTTTTCAGCGAAAATTTTCCAATCAATCAATTATATCCAACCTCTTTTTATTGGGTGTATAGTGACGACCCATCAGCGGATGGGGATTTGCTTGACCTTAATGTATGATTATCGCAACTGCCCTCCTGGGAAGGCCGGCAGCTCTTACTTGAATGTTTGTCATATATGAATGAGATTAGTTTTTAAATGGTTGAAAAGTAAGTTTTTCTACTGCGTCCACAGCCGCCGGGAGGTTCCTGTGGTTTTGATGTAAGCGTCAGCATGACATAATTTTCCATTTCAATAATTGGTATTAGATTTAACTTTAAATTTTCCACCCCCGCCGTGAGGTTCGGGTGGTTTTAAAAAGCCCGATAAAGCAGCCCGATGGGCAAGGCTGCAACGTCCTGGATGAGCGGTGGTTCGATTCCACCATCGGGCACTAACTTAAACATTAGAGACAATGATAAAAGACCTATTACCCTCCATGTACGACTTCCCCTCCAACGAGGCGAACTGTGGCAACTGCACCCGCAAGGGAGGCCACTGCGCCAGGACGGAGAAGCAGTTCCCCAATGGGTACATTCTGAACTCCCAGACAAAGGAGATAAGCGGTATAATCTACAGCTGCCCGAACTATACCGGGCCATTTGAAAAGATGCCACTATAAATTTTGGAACTATGAAACTATTAAACCCATTCGCTTTCAAATTAGAACGAAGAGAAAAACGATTTTGTGAAATCGACGCAAAGCCAGTCTATCAGAATGGCGAGTATAAAACCTACAATTTTTCAAGCGGCACACACGCCATGGAATAAAGTGTATGACGTAATCGCTACAACATATAACAACTTGAAGTCATGACCGACTACTCCAAGCAACTACATCAGGAAATGACGACGTTTCAACACCGATACGGCGAGAATCTCTACAAGATTTACACGTCGCTCATAGACTACCTTGCAGGCTATCTTGATTGGACGGGGCACCCAGTGACAGGATGGTCATACTCAGCAGAGCAAAATGAGTCATTCCGAAAGATGTCACAAATCGCACTATCAGCCATAGCTGACGGGCAGGATGCAAACGGATGGTATGATCTATTCGGTGACATCTTTATGCTTCACCTTGCCGACAAGGACCGACGCGGCCAGTGTTTCACACCAGAAGGAATTGCAAACCTTTGCGCTAAAATATCATTCAACAACGCCGAAATAGAATCCGCTAAAATGCCGTGCGGATTCTTCGGCACACGTTACATTCTGTCAGACCCTGCGTGTGGGAGCGGAAGATTGATGCTTGCAGGCTCCTATCATTTTGTGAAGACATACGACAATTATCCATTTGCCGTGTGCGAAGACATCGACACCATTTGCGTCAAGCAGACAGCCATCAACCTTGCCCTTCACGGATTTTATGGTGAGGTAGTCTGCCACGATTCACTTCGAGAGCCTGATAATTTACGGTTCGGCTATATAGTAAATGAAGGTATGTACCCGATACGTGACGGACTCCCCTCATTAAGATACAGCGAAGACCCAAAGCATTTTATTTGCACAAGACATTGGTCGCAGATGAAAGGCACACCCAATCAAGCGGATGAAAAGAAAAAGCCCATTCAATTAACATTGTTTGACCTATGATTAAGAGAATCACAGAAGAAGCCATTGCCATGCTCATGCAGAATGGCATCAAGGACAAAAAGCAGATTGAGACCTTGCGGGATGTGCTTCTCATCACGTTGAGCAAGTACGAAATCAAGGAAAAGGAAACTTCGCTTGTGGTATATGACAGCACCGATGCCAACATCATACAGCGTTTTTTTGTGGCAAAGACCACATGCGGACTGTCGGCACGCTCGCTCACCTACTACAAGCAGATACTCAAAAAGTCGCTCGAAACTATTGGAAAACATTTGAAAGACATCACCGCCGACGACATAAGAGCCTACCTGACGATGACAAGGCTGAAAGGCTCATCCAACGTGACACTGAACAATGAGCGGCGTGTGCTTTCCTCATTTTTCACCTGGTGCAACGATGAGGAATTTCTGCCACGCAACATCATGAAACGAGTGGATAAAATCAAGGTCGAGAAGAAAGTCAAGAAACCATTTACCGAGGAGGAAATGGAAAGACTGAGAACTTTTGCGAAGACCGACCGCGACAAAGCCATCATCGAATTTCTCTACTCCACCGGATGCCGTGTCAGTGAGATGGTGGCATTGAACCGTGACGACATCGACTATGAGAGCCGAGAAGTAACCGTATTGGGCAAGGGCAACAAGCAGCGCAAGGTGTTTTTGTCATACCGCTGCATTGCCGCCCTGCAAACCTATCAGAGCAAGCGGCTCGACAAAGACCCTGCGCTTTTTGTAAGTATGCCATCCAATAGATTTCCGCATAGAGATTCACAACGGCTACTGGCCAGTGGCGTAGAGGTCATGATACGGACGACGGGCAAGCGGGCAGGCATCGACAAGGCACACCCACACCGCATCCGTCGCACGGCTGCGACATTCGCCCTGCGTCGTGGAATGCCCATCGAGCAGGTGAGCAAGATGCTCGGCCACGAAGACCTGAAGACTACAACCATTTACGCCAACTCGACCCTCGACGAGGTGAAAGCATCACACGATAAATTCATTTAGCCTATGTCATACGGAGAATTGACACTGCCGCCCATCCGACCGATACGCAACAAGCAGACGGGCAGATTTATGAAAGGACACACGCCAGCCAACAAGGGCAAGAAGTGGAGCGAGTGGATGGGCAAACGTGCCCAAAAGCGAGCCGCCAAAGGATGGGCAAACCTCGACAAATACCGACCAACGACACGACCCGACAATGCAGGAAGATGCCGAAAGCAGGTCATTGCCGTCATGGATGATGGCAGTTGGCTATGGTTCCCATACCTTGGTGCCGCTGCCGAATGGATAGGCGGCAATCGTGAGAACGTTGGCCGATGCTGCCGATACAATCAAGCAAAGAAGGTCTGCAAGATAGACTGGCGACCTTTTCAGAAGAAAGGTGCAAGTCGCATCAACACCGACCACAAATATAAGGGCATCCGCTTCTACTTTGAGAGCGACAACGTTTGGACTACAAAAGTAAATTCATGAACAATTCACGGTAATTCGTGTAAAACTTTCCAATCCCCGACGTTTTGGAAAGAAATGGAAAGA
>Ga0326513_10000719_pt1 | contig 28083 bp, 24 predicted proteins | sample 2_2465_0518_D_FD_203654 | JGI IMG/M metagenome (GOLD analysis project Ga0326513, IMG submission 203654) | Bovine rumen microbial communities from UC Davis, California, United States - 2_2465_0518 | ecosystem: Host-associated > Mammals > Digestive system > Stomach > Rumen | place: USA... | reverse complement strand
GTCAAGGAACAATGGCTTCACGCCAAACTCCACTGTTAATCCTTCTACTGAAATCAATGTCTTTTAATCTGTCTAAAGTCTAAGGTCTAAGGTCTAAGGCTTTTGACCTTCGTCTTTTGACCTTTGTCTTATTATTAATAATGTGTCAATATGAAATGCAAAGATAAGAAAAAATGCGGAAACAACGAAATAAAAGCGTAAAAAAGCGATGAAAAAATGCGATTTGCTTTAGAAATGTCAAGTTTTCTTTTTGAGTTTAGGGTTTAGAGTTTTTGCTTTTCTTGCTGCCAAGAATAATGAATTTGGAATGTTTTTGAAAGTTTTGAAAGAAAAATGTAAGTAAAATGCGAAAAAAAATGCCAAAAAATTTGTTTTTTCAAAATAAATGTGTACTTTTGCAGCATGAAACAAAACGTACGTACATATTGGTGGTGGCGTAGCTCGAGATTTGAATAAAGTCGTGAGTTGCTAAGACCGTATATGTACTTAACCAAGTATAAAGAAATATTCTAAGGGTCTGTCGCAAACGCGACAGGCCCTTTTTTCATAAATTGAAAATTGACAATTGAAAATTGATAATTTCGTAAATAGTAAATAAATATATGGTAATGAAGGAAATTTTGGCGAGAGTGCTTGAGCATGAGTTGCTTTCGCGCGAGGAAATGAGACAGATACTTCTGGCTATCACACGTCAGGAGATTAACGAGGCGCAGATCACGGCTCTGTTGGCTTGCTTGCAGATGCGTGGAATCTCGGTTGACGAGTTGCTCGGTTTCCGTGACGGAATACTTGAGACTGGCGTTCCTGCCCTTCTTGATGCCGACCGATATATTGACATCGTGGGTACTGGCGGTGATCAGAAGAATACGTTCAACATCTCAACCTGTGCCTGCTTCGTGGTGGCTGGTGCTGGATATAAGGTGGCAAAGCATGGTAACGTGGCAGCCACATCGGTTAGCGGTGCAAGTAATGTGATTGAGGGTCACGGTGTTAAGTTCACTAACGATATTGACCAGCTCAACCGCTCAATCAACGAGACAGGTATCGTTTATCTCCATGCGCCATTGTTCGCCCGTGCGATGAAGTTCGTGGCACCGATACGTAAGGCTGTGGAGTTCCCTACGGTGTTCAACCTCCTTGGTCCTATCGTCAATCCGAGTCAGCCAAAGTGCCAGTTGCTCGGTGTGGCAAACCTTGACCAGATGCGTTTGTATAACAGCGTTTATCAGAAACTCGGTTCAGACTATGCCATAGAGAACTCAATTGACGGCTATGACGAGATTTCGCTGACTGGCAATTTCAAGGTGACAGCCAATAACTATGAAAGGATATTCTCGCCACACGATGTGAAGATGCCGCTTGTGAAGCCAGCTGAGATCTATGGCGGTTCGACGAAGGAAGAGGCGATGAAGATCTTCGATTCTGTTCTTGAGAACACGGCAACGGAGTCGCAGAAGAATGTGGTTATCGTGAATGCCGCCTTTGCCATCCAGACGCTTGAGGCAGGTAATATGCCGATAGAGGAGTGCATTGCCAAGGCAAGGGAGAGCATAGAGAGCGGTAAGGCATTGGCAACGCTGAAGAAGTTTGTGGAGGTGAATAGAGCCTAACCAAGCCTTCCCAAAGGGAAGGATGTTAGATAGTATTATTGTCAAAAGAAATAACAACAATCTGGAATTAGCCCCCTTGAGCAATCCGGCTCCCTCCCTACGGGGGAGGGCGGGGGGAGAGGCCGATGGACATTTTAGACGAGATAATCGCTAACAAGCGAGTAGAGGTAGAGCAGTTCAAGAAGGAATTGCCGTTCCGTGACCTTGTGGCAAAGGTGGAGAAGGTGATGGATGAGGGTGCGGAAGTGCCTTCTATGCGTGGTGCGTTGATGGCGTCGGATTCGGGCATCATCTCCGAGTTCAAGCGCAAGTCGCCTTCCAAGGGATGGATAAAGGAAGAGGGTATGGCAGATGTCATTCCACTCTCATATCAGCAGAACGGGGCTTCGGCTTTGAGTATTCTTACTGATACGAAATACTTTGGCGGTTGTGATGATTTCATAAGGATAGCGCGCCAGTCGGGAGTTACTATACCTATTCTATATAAGAACTTCGTGATTGATGAGTATCAGCTGTGGCAGGCTCGCCTTTGCGGGGCATCAGCCGTGCTGCTCATTGCAGCCGACCTGAAGAAAGCGGAGTGCCGTGACCTTCTCAGCAAGGCGCACGACCTTCAGCTTGAGGTGCTGCTCGAGATGCATAGCGAGGAGGAGCTGGAGTATGTGGAGCTTGAGCCTGATATGTGCGGAATAAACAACCGTAACCTCGGCACATTCATCACTAAGGTGGAGAATTCCTTCCGTCTGGCAGAGCTTCTTCCTAAGGATGCGTGCAAGGTAAGCGAGAGCGGGATTTCCGAACCAAATACGGTTCGGGAACTGCGTGAGGCTGGCTTCAGGGGCTTCCTCATCGGTGAGAACTTCATGAAGACGGAAGATCCGGGGAAGGCGTTGAGGGAGTTTATAAGGCTAACCAACCTCGGCCCCTCACCCGTCACTGCGTGACACCCTCTGACACATACTCGGAGATACTCAATCTCCGACTTCCCCAGGGGGCGAGGGAAAAGTTAGTATTTATTGATAAAAATAACATTGCAAATACCCTCATAGCGAATAAAGGTAATATTTTCCTCGCCCCTTGGGGAGAGGATGCCCGTAGGGCAGGTGAGGGGCTGTGTATCTTTTTCTTTATGTTAATAAAAGTTTGCGGAATGCGTGACCCTCAGAATATTGCGGAGGTGTCAAAGCTTGGAATAGATATGATGGGCTTCATCTTCTGGCCGAAGAGCCCGAGGTATGTGTCACAGATTTCATCGCGTGCGGGTATCATTCCTGACCGCGTGAATACGGAGATGCTTGATGGCAAGCAGTCGGATGTGAAATATGTGGGCGTGTTCGTAGATGATATGCCGCAGAACATCGTGACGCGCGTGTATAACTTCAAGCTCGACTATGTGCAGCTACATGGTGATGAGTCGCCTGTTATGATTGATAACCTCAAGGCGACGCTCATTCCTGACATTGCGCCAGACATCAAGATTATCAAGGCGCTGAGCATACGAGAGGCCGATGATGTGAAGCGATGGCGTGAGTACGAGGGACATGCAGACATGCTGCTTTTCGACACGAAATGCAAGTGCGTGGGCGGCAGCGGAGAGCAGTTCGACTGGTCGGTACTCGAGGGGTATGACGGTAATATTCCGTTCCTGCTCTCTGGAGGAATAGGACCAGATGACGTGGAGCGCGTAAAGGCTTTCAAGCATCCGATGTGCGTGGGCATAGACCTCAACTCGAAGTTTGAGATAGAGCCAGGACTGAAGGATGTGGAGAAGGTGAAAGCGTTCGTAAGAGGCCTCTCCCCCCGCCCTCTCCCGTAGAGAGGGAGCCGGAGAGCCAACACAAACTAATAAAAATAATTACAATGAAATAATAATTGCCTTTAGCCTTCCGGCTCCCTCCCTACGGGGGAGGGCGGGGGGAGAGGCCGATTCTTAATATGAACAAAATAAATCAATTATTTGCTTCGGCAAAAGACCGTAAGCTCCTTTCCCTCTATTTCTGTGCAGGATGCCCTACACTTGAGGGAACAGGGGATGTGATAAAGTCAATGGAGCGTCACGGCATAGATATGATAGAGGTGGGAATACCTTTCAGCGACCCTATGGCTGACGGTCCTGTTATTCAGGATGCTGCTACGAAGGCATTGCGCAACGGAATGTCGCTGCGTCTTCTCTTCTCACAGTTGAAGGCTATCAAGGATGAGGTGAAGATTCCGCTCGTGCTCATGGGCTACTTGAACGTGATGTTGCAGTATGGCATTGAGGAGTTCTGCAAGAGCTGCGTGGAGTGTGGCGTTAGTGGAGCTATCATTCCAGACCTTCCTTTCAAGGACTATATGGAGCAGGTGAAGCCAGTAGCAGACAAATATGATATCCGCATCATCATGCTCATCACTCCTGAGACATCAGAGGAGCGCATCCGCTTCATCGACGAGCATACCGACGGATTCGTGTATATGGTATCATCAGCAAGCACCACGGGTGCGCAGAAGTCATTCGATGAGGCTAAGCAGGAGTATTTCCAGCGCATCAACGCCATGAACCTCCGCAACCCTCGCATGATAGGCTTCGGCATCAGCAACAAGCAGACGCTTGAATCGTCACAGGCAAATGCCGCTGGAGCAATCATCGGCAGTAAGTTCGTGCAGCTTCTTGAGCAGGCAAACGGAGATGCTGACAAGGCATTGGATGAGTTGTTTGAGGCACTTTCCAAATAAACTAGAATAGCTAGAAATACTAGTATGACTAGTCTCACTAGAAAAAACTAGAAAAGAAAATGAGCAAATACACAGTAAACGATTTGGGATTCTACGGCAACTATGGTGGTGCCTATATCCCTGAGATATTATACAAGACGGTGGAGGACCTGAAGAATGCGTACCTCCCTATCATCGAGAGCGAGGAGTTCAAGAAGGAATATCATGCCCTTCTGCGTGACTATGTTGGTCGCCCTTCACCTCTCTATTATGCAAAGCGCATGAGCGAGAAGTACGGATGTCAGCTCTATCTGAAGCGCGAGGACTTGAACCACACGGGAGCGCATAAGATAAACAACGCGCTCGGTCAGATTCTCATTGCAAAGAAGATGGGCAAGACACGTATCATAGCTGAGACAGGCGCTGGACAGCATGGTGTGGCTACGGCTACTGCCTGTGCCCTTATGGATATGCCTTGCACGGTTTATATGGGTGCTCTTGATGTGGAGCGTCAGCATGTGAACGTGGAGCGTATGAAGATGCTCGGTGCTACCGTAGTGCCTGTTCAGAGCGGTAACAAGACCTTGAAGGACGGAACAAACGAGGCTATCCGCGACTGGTGCTGCCATCCTGCCGATACCTTCTATATCATCGGTTCTACCGTAGGTCCACACCCATATCCAGAGATGGTGGCAAAGCTCCAGAGCGTTATCTCTGAGGAGATAAAATGGCAGTTGGAGGAGAAGATAGGCCGCAACTATCCTGACTATCTCATGGCTTGCGTGGGAGGCGGTTCAAATGCAGCCGGCACTATCTACCACTACCTTGACGATGAGCGCGTGAAGATTATCCTTGGTGAGGCTGGCGGTCTCGGAGTAGATACCGACAAGACGGCTGCAAGTATGCAGGTAGGCACTATCGGTATTCTCCACGGTTCAAAGATTCGTCTTATGCAGACAGAGGACGGTCAGATCATTGAGCCATACTCAATCTCTGCCGGTCTTGACTATCCAGGCACAGGCCCTATGCATTGTAACCTCTATGAGACAGGTCGTGCTCAGGTTCTTCCTGCCAATGACGATGAGGCACTTCGTGCAGCCTTCGAGCTTACCCGTATGGAAGGTATCATCCCAGCCCTTGAGTCAGCCCATGCCCTTGCCCTTCTTCCAAAGGTGGCAGGACAGTTCAAGAAGGACGATGTGGTGGTTCTCACCGTATCAGGTAGAGGAGACAAGGATCTGGATACGTATCTGAAAGCGAAGATATAACAAGCGGCCCCTCACCCGTCACTATGTGACACCCTCTCCCCAAGGGGCGAGGGGAAAGTTACAATAGAGCGTTTATGTGAGGAGCATGTGATTAGAAATACTAATATTCCCCTCGCCCCTTGGGGAGAGGATGCCCGTAGGGCAGGTGAGGGGCCAATCTTTTTTATTATGTACAAATACAAAACAGCTTCAAAGAAGATACTCGGCGATTTGAATACCCCGGTATCTGCATATATGAAAATTCGTGACGACTACCCAATGTCGGCTCTCATGGAGTGTTCTGACTATCACGGTGGCGAGAACTCACGTTCGTTCATCGGTGTTCATCCTATCGGTAGCGTCTCTATCGAGCATGGTATGGGCGTGTGTAAATATCCCGACGGCACACAGACACAGCACGAGATAACCAAGGAGTACGGCTCAGCCCAGCTCATCAACGAGTTCCTCTCTTCCTTCCAGGTGGAGGGCGAGAATAGCGAGAACTGCGGACTCTTCGGCTATACCTCTTTCAATGCCGTGCGCTATTTCGAGAATATCAACGTGAAGGATGAGACACAGCCTCAGAATGATGCCCCAGACCTTCTGTATATCCTCTATAAGGATGTGGTGGTGTTCGACCATTTCCGTAATGAGATGATCATTATTGAGCTGCTTAGCGAAGGTGAGCCAGACGATCTCGATGTTCTTGAGAAGGATATCAATAACCGTCAGATCCGTCCTTACGACTTCCATCCTGTAGGCGACTATACCTCAACCCTTACCGATGAGGAGCATAAGGCAAATATCCGTCAGGGCATTAAGCATTGCCTTCGTGGTGATGTATTCCAGATTGTGCTCTCACGCCGTTTCAAGCAGAAGTATGAGGGTGATGATTTCAAGCTCTATCGCGCTCTTCGCAGCATCAATCCTTCACCATATCTTTTCTATTTCGATTTTGGAGGCTTCCGCATCTTCGGTTCTTCACCAGAGACACATTGCCGCATAGAGAAGAAGGGCGATTCATATCATGCCTATATCGACCCTATTGCCGGCACAACAAAGCGTACAGGCAATACGGAGCAGGATCGTCAGAATGCCGAGTATCTGCGTACCGACCCTAAGGAGAATGCGGAGCACGTCATGCTTGTTGACCTTGCTCGCAACGACCTTTCACGCAACTGTCACGGCGTGAAGGTGGATTTCTATAAGGATATGCAGTTCTATTCTCACGTCATTCATCTTGTTAGTCGTGTGAGTGGTACTCTCGATAAGAATGCCGATCCTATCAAGGCATTTATTGATACCTTCCCAGCTGGAACTCTCTCTGGTGCTCCAAAGGTTCGTGCCATGCAGATTATCTCAGAGCTTGAGCCTCACAATCGTGGTGCATACGGCGGTTGTATCGGTTTTATAGGCTTCGATCGCTCTCTTAATCAGGCTATTACCATCCGCACCTTTGTTAGCCGTAACGGTGAACTCTGGTTCCAGGCAGGCGGAGGCATCGTGGCAAAGAGCGATGAGGAGTATGAGCTTCAGGAAGTTAACAACAAGCTTGGCGCTTTGCGTAAGGCGATAATGATGGCGGAGGATATGTAATATGAAAATAGTAATCATAGATAACTACGACTCGTTCACATATAACCTTGCCCATCTTATCAAGGAACTTGGAGCAGAGGTTGCCGTATATCGTAATGACCAGCCGGAAGTGCAGGCTCTTATCGACAATGCCAATAACATTGAGTTTGACAAGATTGTGCTTTCTCCTGGTCCTGGCATACCATCGGAGGCAGGATTGCTTCTCGATGTAATCCGTACCTTTGCCGGCAAGAAGCCTATGTTGGGTGTATGTCTTGGTCATCAGGCTATCGGTGAGGTGTTTGGTGCAAAGCTCACCAATCTTTCTAACGTGTTCCACGGTGTTGCAACGATTGGCACACAGTTCGGTAATGATCCAATCTTTGCCGGTCTCCCAATGAATATTGTGATAGGCCGTTATCACTCATGGGTAGTAAGCAGGGAGAACTTCCCTGAATGCCTCGAGATAACAGCAGAGAGCGAGGGAGGTCAGATTATGGCACTTCGCCATAAGGAATATGACATCCACGGCATACAGTTCCATCCAGAGAGTGTACTTACTCCAGATGGAAAGAAGATGATAAATAACTGGCTGAAGTCGTAGCCTAATTGAAAAAGGTAAATTGAGAATAGAAGAAAAAACGGATGTGTCTGGGTTATCTGACGCATCCGTTTCTTTTTTATCGATTTAGCAGTTGATAATCTGGCCATCGTAGGCGAACTCGAATCCTTCTGGAAGTCGGCTGTTAGCAATATCGTGAGTGCCTATGTCGTGTGTGAGGTGTATTAGATATGTACGTTTTGCACCTATCCGTCGGCTTACGGCTATGGCATCATCTACAAGCTGATGGCTGTGGTGCGGCTTTTCAAAACGGAGGGCGTTGATGACGAGCGTGTCGATATCGTGCAAGTATTCGTACTCGCTATCGTCGATACTCTTCATATCGGTTATGTAGGCGAGGCTTTTGGTCTTTTCTCTGAATATAAACCCTAATATCGGCATCTTGCCATGCATAACTTGGATAGGTGTTATTTCGAGAGTATCAGTTGCTGGGGGCACTAAAATGGTGCGCCCTTCTTTGTTTATGACACCTGCGAGATTTGAGCCACTTGGAGGGAAGTTTGCTATGACTTCTTTGTCTCTTCTCACGGTGAATGACTCATGTGGATTGATGGCGTGAAGGTTCAGGTGTGGCACACCCGGGTATAGGTTCTCCTTGAAACAGTAGGGCATAGTCTGGTGCAGGGCTTTCACAACGTCGTCCTGACAATAGATGTCCACGTCACCGAACATACAATAAGGACGGAGGTCGTCAATACCAGCCACATGATCGAAATGAATATGGCTGATTACTACGGCATCAATCTTGGTGAATGGGAAGCGGGTGGTCTGCTGACGGAAGTCGGGACCACAGTCTATTAGTACACGGATTCCTCCGTCTGTCTCGAGAAAGGCAGACTGGCGCAGACGCTTGTCGCGAGCTTCCGTGCTGCGACATACCTCACATTGGCATCCTATTGCCGGTACGCCGATTGAGGTTCCTGTTCCGAGGAAAGTTAGTTTCACTCTTAACTTTTCAATTAATTAGAACTCACTTGTGAAGTGGAACTTGATATGCTCGAAGTCCTGCTGTGCCATTGATAGCACGTAGCCAGAGTCGGCGAGGAAGACGTCACGACCGTCCTTGTCCTTTGCCATATACTGATACTTACGCTTCTTGAATGCCTCAAGCTCCTGTGCATCGTCGCTCTCTATCCAGCAAGCCTTGTGTAGATGAACTGGCTCCCAACGGCACTTTGCGTTGTACTCATTCTCAAGGCGGTATTGGATAACCTCAAACTGAAGTTGACCTACGGTTCCTACGATCTTACGACCGTTAAACTGATTGACAAACAACTGGGCAACACCCTCGTTCATAAGTTGCTCAAGACCTTTCTGAAACTGCTTTGACTTCATTGGGTCATCGTTCTCAATATACTTGAAAAGCTCTGGAGAGAATGAAGGAAGACCGCGGAAATGAATCTTCTCGCCTTCGGTAAGAGTGTCGCCAATCTTGAAGATTCCATTGTCTGGAAGTCCAACGATATCACCAGCCCAAGCCTCGTCGATAGTTGACTTACGCTGTGCCATGAACTGGGTAGGAGATGAGAAACGCACCGTCTTGCCAAGTCCTACATGGAGGTAAGGCGCATTTCTTACGAACTTTCCAGAGCATACCTTGCAGAATGCGATACAAGAACGGTGGTTAGGGTCGATGTTGGCTGTAATCTTGAAGATGAAACCCGTGAACTTCTCTTCATCAGGACTAACCATACGCTCTTCTGCCTTTGTTGGCTTTGGTGATGGAGCAATCTTTACGAAGCAGTCGAGAAGTTCCTGAACACCGAAGTTATTGAGCGCAGAACCGAAGAATACTGGCGCTACCTCTGCAGAGCGATATGTCTCAACATCAAACTCTGGATATACTCCGTCAACGAGTTCGAGGTCTTCGCGGAGCTTGCTGGCATCCTGCTCGCCTACAGTCTGGTCGAGTTCGTCAGAATTGATATCAACAGCCACCTTCTCCGTTACTCGCTGCTTGTCAGGAGTGAAGAGGTTGAGCTGATTCTCATATATGTTATATACACCTTTGAACTTAGCACCCTGGTTGATAGGCCATGAGAGAGGGCGAACCTTGATCTGGAGTTCTTCCTCAAGTTCGTCGAGAAGGTCGAAAGGATCACGGCCTTCACGGTCCATCTTATTGATGAAGATGATAACTGGGGTATTGCGCATACGGCAGACCTCCATGAGCTTACGTGTCTGAGCCTCCACACCCTTTGCACCATCAACTACGATAATGGCAGAGTCAACGGCGGTAAGGGTGCGGTAAGTATCCTCGGCAAAGTCCTGGTGACCAGGGGTGTCGAGAATGTTTACCTTGTAAGGGAGGGCATCTTCTGTCCTTTCTGCCTCTGGAAGATAGTCAAACTCCATTACGGATGTTGATACTGAGATACCACGCTGTTTCTCAATATCCATCCAGTCACTTGTCGCAGTCTTACGGATCTTATTATTCTTAACTGCTCCAGCTACCTGAATCTGTCCGCCGAAAAGCAAGAACTTTTCGGTAAGTGTTGTCTTACCCGCATCCGGGTGTGAGATAATCGCAAAGGTGCGTCTTCTTTCTATTTCTTTGTTCATAAATAAATCGGCATCGGCCCCTCACCTGTCCTTCGGACATCCTCTGACACATACTCGGAGATACTCAATCTCCGACTTCCCCAAGGGACGAGGAGGAAGTTACATTTTTGGGCTGTTGGGGGCGCGATAGGGATTTTATATTGTTCTTAACTTTTTTGTGATTAGAAATACTAATTTCTCCCTCGCCCCTAGGGGAGAGGGTGCCCGCAGGACGGGTGAGGGGCTCTTAGTCCCAGAACTTCGGATCTTCCTTTTCCTTGAAATAATAATCGTTGAGCATACCGATGAAGGTGGTTATTTCCTTTACGGCATTTGCTGTATTCTGGGTTATCTCCTTATTCTGAAGGCGAAGGAGCATAGTGCCATAGAGGGCGTTGAAACAGGTCTCAATTTCTCCTGCAGCCTCTCCGTTAGAGTTCTTCTGGCGAAGCTCCACGATGAATGGAAGAACCTTGTAATACTCCGTACTGTAGAATGGGAACTTAGGACTATCGAGCAACTGGGCATGCAGTTCTGATAGCTGTTGCAGCACAATTTTGTTTATCTGAATATGTCCTTTCTCTCGGCATCCCTCCTGATTAATCATGCGGATAAGGTTGCCGTACCAATCCACCATTTCCTCCTTCTGTTCTTCGGTGCACTCGAAGCGTGAAATGTATTCTTTCTTTATTTGCTGGAGATTACATCCGTAGGCACGTATAATATCCTCTACCTGCCACATATACAGCAGGTATTCGGCAATATTTTCTTTTCTGAGTTTTTGGGCTATTAGCATCGTTGCTTAATAAAAAGTATATAGATTGAATACCGTTCCTATGAACATTATAGCGGAGAGCACCATTACTATGCTACCTATCAGTCGGTTGATATAAATGATACTTTTGTTGCTGAATTTCTCCCTTACCTTGTCGATCAGCCATGTGAGTCCCCACCACCATAGTAAAGCACCTCCGAAGATGCTGGCATAGCCAAGCGACATCTCAAGTGGGTGGTCGGGTACAACAAAAGCAGCTTGTGCATAGCAAGCCATGAAGAGGAAGATAATGAGCGGATTTGAAACTGTGACGATAAAAGCCGTCACCCCGTTGTGGACGAGCGTTCCTTTCTTTCCGCTTACATGGATATTCTTCATAGGATTGCTGCGGAAGCAATAGAGACCGAATATAAAGAGCAGTATGCTGCCGAATATCTGCAGGTAGAATTTGTTCTGGTGGTCGGTGATGAGATCCATTACGAAACTCATACCGAAGCCTGTTAGCAAGGCATATATTATATCGCTGATAGCGGCACCTACACCTGTTATGAAACCGTATTTGCGTCCTTTGTTCAATGTTCGCTGAACGCATAGCACGCCCACAGGTCCCATAGGGGCTGAAACTACTACACCGATGAAAATACCCTTCAGCAATAGCTCAAGGAAATTTATTTGATCAAATGGGAAAGGCAATTTATCTTGAATTTAAATTACTATCATACACCCTTTAAGGGTGATTGGGCCGTCAAGAGACCGACTTTTTTAATTTGCGAATGCAAAATTACAAATTTTTCCCGAATTGCATACATTTCTTGTCAAAATAATGCCAAAAACTTTGTAGTATTCATGTTTTTTCTTAATTTTGTACGGAATTTTTGTAAATAAATAGTAAAAATATGAACCAAACAAAACCATATACCATTGGCCTTGACCTTGGTGGAACTAACTCGGAATTTGGAATCGTTGACCATGAAGGTAACATCATCGCTTCTTCTACAATGAAGACTGGTGGCTATGCTACCGCAGATGACTATGTAGATGCTGCCGTCAAGTGCCTTATGCCTATTGTTGAGCAGGTTGGAGGTCTTGAGAAAATAGAATACATGGGTGCAGGAGCCCCTAATGGCAACTACCTCAACGGTTGTATAGAGTTCGCTCCTAACCTTCCTTGGGCTCACGATTCAAAGGTGCCATTGGCAAAGATGTTCTCCGACCGTCTCGGTGGTCTGCCTGTTCACCTCACCAACGATGCCAATGCCGCAGCCCTTGGTGAAATGACATATGGTGTGGCTCGTGGCATGAAGAATTTCATCGTCATCACTCTCGGTACTGGCGTTGGCTCTGGTATTGTTGTAAATGGTGAGATGGTTTATGGTTGTGACGGTATGGCCGGAGAACTCGGGCATTTCATAGTTCGTAGGGAGAACGGCCGTCAATGTGGTTGTGGGCGTAAGGGATGTCTTGAAACCTATTGTTCCGCAACGGGTGTGGCCCGTACAGCAAAGGAGATAGTCTCTTCCACCGATCGTCCTACGCTTCTTCGTGAGATTGAACTTGACAAGATAACCTCTCTCGATGTCAGCATAGCAGCAGGTAAGGGCGATGAGGTGGCAAAAGAGATATATGAGTTCACAGGCAAACTGCTTGGCGAGGCTTGTGCCGACTTTGCAACATTCTGTTCTCCAGAGGCTTTCATCTTCTTTGGAGGAATGACAAAGGCTGGTGATCTGCTCTTTGATCCTATCAAAAAAGCATACGAAGAGAATGTAATGCCTGTATTCAAGGGTAAGGCTAAGTTCCTTGTTTCAGGTCTCAATGGTGCAGGCGCTGCCGTCTTGGGAGCTGCTGCTGTGAAGTAATGGACAAACTAATCAATACTTTTGGCATTGATGCCAGATGCACAAGGCTTCTTGAGTTCTCCTCAGTTGATGAACTCAGGAATCATTGGCAGGAAATAGCTGAGGCTCGCCGACAGGGCAGGCTCCTTATCATAGGCAGGGGAAGTAATCTCTTGCCAACAGGTGATTATGACGGTCTTGTAGTTCGCTCACGCATTATGGGACGTAACTGTATTGAGAATGATAGGGTAGTGATATGCTCTGGCGAAACCGTTGACGATATCATAGCGTGGAGTATAGCGCAAGGCCTTTATGGTATGGAGAATCTGAGTCTCATACCGGGAGAGGTGGGTGCTTCTGCCGTTCAAAACATAGGAGCATATGGTGTTGAGGCAAAGGATTTTATCACTAGTCTTCATGCCCTTGACATCGAGACTGGCGAGATAGTGGAGATAACCAACGCAGAATGTGAATATGGCTATCGACAGTCACGTTTCAAAAAAGACTGGAAGAACCGTTTCATTATTACCGATGTTACCTATCAATTAAGCACCACGTTTACTCCTCATCTTGACTATGGTAATATCCGTAAGGTGCTTGAAGAGAAGGGAATATCATGCGATATAAAGGACGGACAATTAACCGCCCAACTCCTTCGTGATACTATCATTGATATTCGTAATGCCAAGCTTCCCGACTATGAGAAAGAAGGCAATGCCGGCTCTTTCTTCATGAATCCTATCGTCAGCAAAGAGAAGTTCGAAGAACTCATAGCCAAATACCCGAATATGCCTTATTATCCAGCCGCTAATGATATGGTTAAGTTGCCTGCCGGCTGGCTTATTGACCAATGTGGTTGGAAAGGAAAGACGCTCGGTCGTGCCGGAGTTCATGACAAGCAGGCTCTCGTTCTTGTAAATAAAGGAGGAGCTACTGGCGAAGAAGTCGTAGCTCTTTGCCGTCAGGTGCAGAAAGATGTCCTAGAACGTTTCGGCGTGGAAATCCATCCGGAAGTAAACATCGTTTAGAAAGCAAATTTCCTCAAAAAGCATTCAAATTAACAAACTTATACATTTTCTTTCAAATAATTTGCTTGTTTAAGGAAAAATCATTACTTTTGCACCCGATTTTAAAACGACGGCGCAAATTTGCGCCTTTGCAAACTCTTCAGGGCAGGGTGAAATTCCCGATCGGCGGTAAAGTCCGCAAGCCTTTTGGCACGAACCGTTGCAATTACGGTACCGACAGTATAGTCTGGATGGAAGAAGACTGAGCAATATTGTGTTCAGGAACAAAACATCTGCATAACGTTTTCTCCCGTTATGCAAGAAAGCCTTGAATTGTATGCCTAATTATTAATAACAATTTAAAGCTTTCTTGAAAATGAAGAAATCACTTTCAATTGTTGCTTTAGGTATCGCAATTCTACCAAGTCTCTCTTACGCTGACAAGGCGAATGAGGCTGTGCGTACTATTAGCAACGTGTCAGAAACAGAGGCTAACCCTCTCGATCTTGTGGCAGACTCTGCCATCAACCTTCAGGAAGTTACCGTTAGCGCCCATTTCGTTAAGGCTAACGAGACTCCACTCAATCTCTCTACAATTACTCCTGCGGATATTCGTCTGCACCAGACTGCTCCTAACTATCTTGAGATGTTCCAGGGACTTCCAGGTGTATATGCAACCGCTTCTACTGGCTCCTATGGTGATGCTACGCTCAATATGCGTGGTTTCAAACAGGACAATATCTCAATCCTCCTCAACGGTATTCCTATTCAGGGCTTGACATCTGGCTCTATGTACTGGAACAACTGGATGGGATTGGCTGATGCCACATATTCTGTTCAGATTCAGAAAGGTCTCGGCGCTTCTATGCTTGCCGACTGTGCTATGGGTGGTATGGTGAACATTGTTACCCGTACTGCTTCTGAGCTTCCTGTTATTGATTTCGGAATGTCAACAACCGAATATGGTACAACGAAGGGCACTTTCGGCTATTCTTCTGGTCTGCTGAAGAATGGTTGGACGGTTGATGTAAACCTCGCCTATGTCAAGGGGGCTGGATACGTGGAGAAAACCAACGTAGAGACTTTCTCATATATGCTCTCTGTCTCTAAGATTCTCAACCAGACCAATACCCTCATCTTCACGGCTCTCGGCTCTCCAGAGAAGCATGACCAGCGTAATACGGAACTTACTGCTGCTGAGGTGGATAAATATGGTCGCGACTATTCCAAGAACTGGGGCTACTACAACGGCAAGCAATACAGCATCGGTCATAACCACTATTTCAAGCCATACTTCACACTTCAGCATCTTATGAATGGGGATCGCTTCTCTATGAAGAACTCTCTCTATCTTGCCATTGCCGATGGTGGAGGTAGTAGCACGTACAACAACTATAAGTCTGGTATTCCTGCTATCATCAATCATCAGACCAACGACGGTCATATCGACTTTGATGCTATCGTGGCAGAGAATAAGTCTGATAGTATTTCAAAGAACGTGATGATTGACTATCTCTCTGGACATAACCAGTTTGGAGCTATTGCCTCTGGTGACTATAAGATTACTGATTCTTGGAAGGCAAGTGCCGGACTTCAGTACCAGTATTACGATACATGGTCAAAGATGGTTATCCTCGATATGCTTGGCGGAGAATCATTTATCGATCCTTCTTCTGGCGCTTCCCTTACTCTCGGTGACTATGTAGGTTCTCGTTATGGCCGTACCACTCACCACATCTCCGGCTATGTTCAGGGTTCTTATACCTCCGAAAAGATTAACGCCAATCTCGGTGTCTCTGTTTTCAACGGCAACTATCGCCGTCATAACGATGCCAATGGCCAGAAGTCGGATTGGGCTCATGGTATGGGAGCAAGTTTCAAGGGCGGAATACTCTGGAAGGCTGACGATAACAATGCCCTCTATCTTAATGCCGGCTACAATTCCCGTCTGCCTTACGCTGGTACTTACCTCGCTTCAAGTGATCTTAGCATCACTAAGGATATCACCAACGAGACTAACATCATGGCTGAAATGGGATGGCGCTCTACATGGAACGGCGGTGGCATGGAACTTTCTGCCTATATCGCTTCTTGGCGAAACAAAACCCTTACCGTAAGTGCAGCTAAGCAGGCTAATGCAGCTGCTGAGAAGTATCAGATTAAGGGTCTTAACGCTCTCCATACGGGTATTGAGCTCAACGCTCATCAGCAGCTCACCCCTTGGCTCAAGGCAAGTGTCTATGCTATGACTGCTTCTTGGAAATGGAAGAATTCTGGTAGTGCCATCACATACGATACATATTCTGGAGAGACTCTCAAGGAAACCTCTATCTCTTGCGACGGACTTCACGTAGGCGATGCCCCACAGACTCAGTTGGGTGCCCAGCTCGATGCCAAGCTTCATGGCGGTTTCTATATCCACGCAGGATGGCAGTTCAACGCCCGTATGTATGCTGATTTCGAGCCTTCAAGCCGTACTCCTAACGACAAGGCGGACTCTTACGAGTTTCCTTCATATCATCTTCTTGATGCCACATTCGGTTGGGAAGGCGCTCTTACAAAGGATGTCCGCATAAATCTCTTCGCAACAGGCCGTAACCTCCTCGACACAAAGTATATCGAGCGCGGTACGGATGGCAAGACTCACGACCTTGATTCATTCACCGGCTATTGGGGCGCAGCACGCACAATGAGCTTCGGCTTCCGTCTCAGTCTCTAAGCATTAATTTTTTATTTTCAAACATAAGGTAGCATAGTAACATAGTAACTGTTACTATGCTGCCTTTTTCCTTTCTGTATGCTAAGACAACAAAAAAACGAGATTAGTCGTATTTAGGTTTCACCTTCGCTTTAAGTTCGTTATAAATCCGTTCCTGTAAATCGGACAAAAAGCGGATTTATAGCAAAGGTTCTGATAATGCAAAAGATAGGAATTGCGAACTTTTTAGAATTCTGCATTTAACTCTACATCGGAGGTTGTATAAGTGTAGGCAACTCCTAGTAAGTTACAACAGTGTAGAGCATAGAGATAGTCACGAAAAGGAATTATGATTGTAATCTACAATTTCACATAGTTCCTTCATGCAGGTGTAATATTTGTGATACAATCTACAATGCGTTAGCATTATTTATGCTGTCTTGTTTTAGTTTGTTTCTATAATCATCTTCGAACTTTTGCAATATCGGTTTGATGTATTCGTCTACTTCTTTTTTTTGCATCTTATCAAGGAAGTGGACGATAAGTTGGTATTGATAGTATGATGGATGGTTTTCTTCCATCCATTTGTCTCTTTTACTGCTTGCTAAGTCGCGATAATATATTATTATTCTCCTTTTTCCTGTCTCCCATCTTGCAATTTCACTCAATTGATCCCAAGAACCATTAAAATCCTCTGTATTATTAACATTGGTTTTTCCATATTTCTTTTCAAAAAGGGTTATTAGTCTTATAAGAGAACTCTTTACAACATACCTGTCATGTACAAGTCTTTCACTTTCCCATTCTACAGAAAAAAGTTTGTTATTATAAAAGTAGGTTCCTAATCTTTTTTCTTTTAAGATGTCATCAAGTCCATATGGGTAGCCTTCTACACTTTTATCATGATTATTTTCAATGCTAGTTCCCCCCCATTCTCGAAATTTTATTCCTGCAAGTTTAAAATAATCGAAGTCGCATTCTTTCTTGAGAGGCTTTTTAAAAGCGTTGAACGCTTTTTGGTATTGAGATCTGTTCATACCGAAACAGACTCCTCTAAAAACCGTATCTCCTAATGCCTCAAAGATACGTTCTCTATCAATAGAATCTTGTTGTCTAGTAAGGTTTACCTTCTTAATAGAATCTTCTATAATTTGTTCTTTGTCTATTTGATGGTTTGATTTACTGTTATGGCATGAAATCAATGATGCACCAATAATAAATATGACAAGTATTGCAGAATGTTTTTTCATACTTTAATCCTTCCAAATTGTAATTACAAATATTTGGTTCAACACAGGGGAACGTTACCGCTCGTCTGTTTAATTACGATTTACTTTCTGTTTCTTGTTGTTAATGTTTACGTGGTTATACATGTGAATAATATCTGGTTGCAAAAGTAACCAAAATATCTGATTTCTCCAAATATTTGCACGAAAAATAGTAATATATATGGTTGAATTTTCGTATTCAGAAAAAGAGTTTTGAAAAAACTCGTCACTCGTCACCCGTAACGTTGTAAGTTGTTGTGACATTGAGGCTTACAGCGCCAATTCACCCTATACCACTCGTCACCCGACTCATCACCCGAAACTGTGTATCTTGTTGATAATATGAATGTTATATGCGTGATTCACCCTATCACCACTCGTCACCCATTTTTAGGGTGACGAGTGAATTGTCTTTGCAAGTGATTAAATATCAGGACGATATGCTAAGTGAGGGTGATGAGTGGGTGACGAGTGAAGTGAAATGAATCACCCGCGTAATTCTCTGATGCACACATTATTACAGCGCTACGGGTGATGAGTTGCAGAGTTGTGTAAAAATTCTATTTTTTCTTTCTGTAAAGGTGAGCAACTAAACGGTTCGTTATGCCCTCGTTCTTCCTTCGCTTCTGATTCGCTCTAAGTCCGTTGTAATACCGTTCCAAAGCCGTTGCAAGTCCGTTCCATAGAATAGGCGAAAAATGGGAGTTGCATCGAGTTTGGTAGGGAGTTGCATAGGACTTGCTTTGGAGTCGCCTTTACGTTATTTTTATAGAATTATGTTAAAACTGATGTTTCTTCTATGCAGATTGCTAAAAAAGTTGTATCTTTGTCTGCGAAAATCTATAAACTATATAGTTATGGCAACAACGACATCCATTCCAAAACAGTCACAGATGAGAATTACTCCTTCTATATGTTGCAATGTCAATAAGGCTCGTGAAGAATATGCCAACGGTGAGACTATCTCATGTAGTACACCTGAGGATATGCAGCGTTATTTCGATAGCCTATGACCGCATTATATATGATATTTTTGATGAACGCGTGACTGTACTGATAATCCAAGCCGAACAACATTATAATGACAAGTAATGACCTTATGCTTGTTGTGAATGAATAATTGATTTTTTTTAGTAAATAAAATATTATCTGCAATTACGAGATAACGCCCTGAAGGGGCAAAAGCTCTAAGATAATAATGCTTTTGCCCCTTCAGGGCGAATTCCCGACCCACATCTACCTAGGGCGATGCCCTAGGCTATGAGCTTATTGGGCTTTCAGCCCGCCTATTTCGTAATTGCGAAAATTGCGGATAATCATAATGAATAAAATCGGGATGAAATATGTCGGTTTGTGAGGAAAATCATGAAAAATAGACTATAAATACAGGAATAACGTTGAAAAATATAGAAAAAGCGAACATTTTCTATATTTTTTCTTGAAAATTGTTGTACGTACACAATTTTATTAGTAACTTTGCACACGGAAATATAAAGTGTGCACTATTTTTAGAGCATAATTACACTTCTTTCCACATTTAAAAGACTAATATATTTTATTAATTCAGATAACAAAAAATGTCTTACAATTTACTTAAGGGCAAGCGCGGAATCATCTTCGGCGCACTTAATGACCAGTCTATCGCTTGGAAGGTTGCTGAGCGTGCAGTAGAAGAGGGCGCACAGATCGTTCTCACTAACACTCCTGTTGCATGTCGTATGGGTACTATCGACGAGCTTGCAAAGAAGACCAATGCGGTAATCATTCCTGCTGACGCAACAAGCGTAGAGGATCTTGAGAATCTCTTCGTAGAGGCTCAGAAGGCTCTCGGCGGCAAGATCGACTTCGTTCTCCATTCATGTGCGATGTCAATGAATATGCGTAAGAAGCGCACATACGATGATCTCGACTATGACTTCCTCGATAAGACTCTCGACATCTCTGCTATCTCTTTCCACAAGATGATTCAGGTTGCAAAGAAGCTTGACGCTATTGCAGAATACGGTTCCATCCTTGCTCTAACATACGTAGCTTCACATCGTACATTCTTCGGTTACAACGATATGGCTGATGCAAAGGCTCTCCTTGAGTCTATTGCACGTTCTTTCGGTTATATCTATGGTCGTGAGAAGGGTGTTCGTGTAAATACAATCTCCCAGTCTCCTACATTGACAACTGCAGGTGGCGGTATCAAGGGTTTCGACGGTATGCTTGACTATGCTGACCGTATGTCTCCTCTTGGCAACGCAAGTGCTGACGAGTGTGCCGACTATTGCGTGGTTATGTTCTCTGACCTTACCCGTAAGGTTACTATGCAGACTCTCTTCCACGATGGCGGTTTCTCTAACATGGGTATGTCTCTCCGTGGTATGACTCAGTATAACAAGAGCTTCATCCCAGAGAATACAGATCAGGAGACGGGAAAGATTATATATGGATAAAAGCCTAACCTGCGGCCCCTCACCCGTCACTACGTGACACCCTCTCCCCAAGGGGCGAGGGGGAAGTTACTACTTCTAATCAATGGGGGGGCGTTGATAAAAATATAAATGCCGCTTATGGTTCCTTAATGGATTTCCATAAGCGGCATTTGGGTTTATATCTTTTTAGCGATAAAAATGTAACTTTTCCCTCGCCCCTTGGGGAGAGGGTGCCCGAAGGGCGGGTGAGGGGCCGAGGGCTATTTAATCGCCATACACTCCGTCTCTATCAGCCAGCCCGGACGACAGACAGGAGCAAGGACGATGACGTAAGGCTTGTTAGGGAATCGCTCTGCGAACATCTTGCTAACAATATCATAGTCGGCCACATCACGAAGATATACAGACATCTCGCTCACGTTATCCCAAGTACATTCTGCCTCGGCAAGAAGAACCTGGATATTCTCGAGCATACGCTCTGTCTGACGAACAATATCGCCGGTATGAACAACCATACCCTTGTTGTCGATACTTGCCGTACCACTTATGAATACGTGCCTTCTATCCTCATAGTCAACGTATGTGCCACGCTCGAAGCTGACGCCATAGTCGCTTGTGCGGTTTAGGTGGGTTGGGGCATAGAGATATTTTATCTGCTCCTTGCTTATTCCGTCAACGGCATAGTTGTCGAGCTGCACAAGGACATTAGGATCAGCCTGACGGCCACCTATGCCTGTAGAGGCTATGAAATGAGTTTGGTTTGTCAATCCTTGATGGAAGAACACATGATTTCGGGCACGAACCACACCACCATAGTTAAGGTCCACGTTTGCCACGAAGAACCAAGTGCGGATGCAGTTCTTTTCGAGAGTACAGCCTTCCTTTTCAAGTTGCTCAATATATTCCTCAAGAAGATGATGAGTCTGGTACTCGCTACTTGCTGCCATGTTATAGGCACTTCCATTCCATAGGTGGCGGTATTTGCCTTGCTTGACCTCATAGAGACCGCTTTCAGAGACACGAGTCTCCACACCGGTCATCATATATACCCAGATGGCAATCTTTGTGCCGTCGAGAGGTGGCTGTTCAATTACAGATATAGCACATTCCTTTGTTTCGCGCTCCAAAACCATTTCGGCTTGGTTGGCAGAATCGCTAAGATAGTAACGCTTGAAAACGGCTACATATCCCTTGAGAAGATCCTCGCGCAAAGAGGCATAGGCATCAAGAACGGCATCAAGCTGCTCCTTGTATGTCATACCGATGTTATCCGCATGGATCATCGCATGAGCTTCGCGCACCTCAGAGCCATTATCGAATACATACACCTCGGCACGCGCCTTATTTAGTTTTATTGTCTGTTGATTATATGACATTTTTTTGTTTTTATTGCATAAAAAGGCTAAAGTCTAAAGGCTTTTGCCTTTTGCTAAATTCTTTTGCAAAGTTACTGCATTTTGGTAAGAATACCAAAAAACAATGATAAATTCTTCCTTCCTAAAAAGGAAAATACCTACTAATGATGATTAGTTGCCAGCATAGCTGTGCATGCCTCCTAATAAATAATTAACCCCGAAATAGGTCATTAGGATTGACAGAAATGCTATTATCAGATAAATGTCATGCACCTTTGCCTTGCGCATTAACGGTAATGAACCTACATGAAGAGGTACGCAGTAGATAAGCATTGATATCAAAGCCCATACCTCCTTAGGATCCCAGCTCCAATATGTTCCCCATGACTGGTTTGCCCATATTGCGCCGAGGAATATTCCTATTGTAAGGAATATCTCTGCAGGATAGAGCATCAGTCGGTTTAGGGCATCGAGTCGGGCATCTTTCTTCACGAGGTCAACGCCAGCTATTACCGCCATAAAGGCGAATAGCGAGTACGAGATCATTATCAGGGATACGTGGGTGGTAAGCCAAGGCGAATGAAGGACTGGCATCAGGGAGGTTATCTGTGGCGACATTTCTGACAGATGAGCCACAAGTAATGTGAGACCCGCAATCATCAGTCCGCCTATCGTCACGGTATTGCATACGAAAGTCTGTTTCCTGAGCATCCATATTGCCGATAATGTCAGCAAGGAAGTGGATAGGGAGACGAATGCCATTGTCTCATAGCCATTAGAGAGCGGTATGTTGCCTGAGATATACCAACGCAGAATGAAAACGGCAAGTTGAAAGGCGGAAATAATCAGCAGTATGCCTAATTTTACGGCAAAACCTTTCTTTCTTATGATTTCCGCGATCACGATTATAAGGATGCCTGTCAAAATCATAAATGCCCCCACAACAGTTAGTGGCAGTTGATTATATAGAATCTCTGCCGAGATGCGGGTTTCACTTGGCGGGTTATTGCCTTTGTAAGGCTCTATGAGCTTGCCTGTTACGGCAGCATTGACAAGGGAAATCTGCTCGTCAACATCATATATCGAGCGCACAAGTTTCTTGTCCTGTTCATCTTCGCCCTTGCTCATCTGCTCATTGAGAAGGATGTCGAGCTTGTATCTTCCGTTGCTCTCATAGAAATCCTTGATGCGTGCAAGGTCGGAGTTTATGCCAAGTCTTTCCTTTAGAGTCTTGTTCTTTATCTTCAGAAGTTGTTTCTCGCTCCATTCCTCTGGAGCCATAGGCAAAGAAAGAAGAAGTTGTTCGGCAGAAAGTCCCTTGTATGAGGTCTTTCCCGTGATTTTCAGACAGAAATCATGTGCAAGCGTGTTTAGCGGACATACTCTTCCGTTATATACAATCAGCTTTCTCTCTGCCTTCTCCGCATCTTCCCTTGCCACTACGGGAGTCTTGGCAAAAGAGGTTGCTGCTACTAACACCAAACATCCAATAGCCAACACCCTGCTTCCGTTAAGTTGCCTGTATAGTTGCTTTATTCTTGGCGTTCTAAGAACAAGGAGCAGAATTGCGCTAACAATAAGCAATCCATAGCCGATATATGTTATTCCTGTGCCGTAAGGGTCATACGTTACCGTCAGTATGCTGCCTTTCATGTCCCTGTCGAAAGATGTCTGATAGAAACGATAGCCTTCCACCACGGCGATATTGTTCATAGACACCGTTTCGTCGGTGCTTCCTTCATCCGTTGAAAATGTGAGGTGTGAGGCATAGTCGGAATGTGTTGTAGTACCCTCGTAGTTCTTGATATTGAAATCATTGAGCATAACGGAGAAGGGTAGGGTGGCAGTTCGCATATCGCCGTTGCTGCTTTGCTCTGCGTATAGCCTTGCTGTTTCGCCACAACGAAGATGCAGATAGCCTTTCTTTGATGTGAGGTGAGTGGTAAGGGCTCCTGCCAGAATCACGGCAAATGAGATATGGAGCATAAGCACGGTCAATGTCTTTTGCATTCCGCTGGTGATAATTCTTGCTATTGATGCAATGGCAAGTATGCCCCAGATAGCAGAAAACCACCATGTGGAGTATATCTTTGTGCTGACGAAAGTAGTGCCGTGTATCTTTTCAACGATTGTTGCGATGGCCATAACTATGACCACCGCAGCAACTATCATAAATGGTAAAATGCGTAATGTTTTATTCTTTTGCACCATTATCTATCCATGACTTGATGATATTCACGAAAGCACCGTAATCAGAGAAGAATCCTTTGTGGAAACCATTGTCATCAGTTATTATCTTGTATAGCATACTGTTTCCGGAATCTCCTGCCGTCACACGATTCTGCGTTGCATCCTTGCTGCTCTTCACGCCTACGAGGTTCTTGTAGGCATTTTCGGCAGAGAGGTCAAGTCCGCGTGCCGCTTTCTCTGTGCTATGACATCGTGAACATGTGGTTGCCGTACCTTGAAATATCGTATTGTTTATTGCAGAGAACATACCCACATTCTGCTTTCCGACATCAATTCTTATGGTATCGTCAGCAGATAAATTCTCTACCTCATATCTATAAAACGTAGAAACACGCTTTCTTAGTGTGTTGGTGACAGCAATCTCTATTATTTTTGCACCAGAAGGCACGTTGCTAAGTGTAATTGCCGTTTCTTCACCATCAGTCTGAATGGTTTTCTGAATACTTGAATATTCATCATCCTCGCTAAAAGCAGCTACAACCACGTTATAGTTGTCAGACCATTGATCCACACCATTGAACGTGCCTGTTATCTTTACGTTATAGCCTGTTTGCTCGCTCTCATATACAGGATCCGTCACGAACCCGTCATCGCATGAGGCAAGCATCATAGCTGTAAGTGGTAATATTGCAATATATCTCTTCATAACTGTTTTTTTTCGCTCTCCGGCTCCCTCCCTATGGGGGAGGGCGGGGGGAGAGGCCGTTTAGAATGTATATTGAAGCATTACCACCGCACTATGTTTAGCCACGCCGAGGTCGTCGTTGTCTCTGTCGAGCTGAGTCTCGTGACCTGTTCTGCCGATATACTGATACATGGCAGAAACCTTCAGACCGCTATTCTTGATGAAATAATTGCATCCTATAGCCGGCATATTGAGAATACCATCCTTGTCGGAACCGTTTCTGTCCATGAGGTCATAGCGTGCAGCCAACTGCCATTGTGGTGTTACGAAATATCCAGCCTGAACATATCCTCCTATGAAGTCGTATGTCTCATCAATCTTCTGACGTTCTGTGAATCCTACGTTCATCCAATATGCCTCACCTGAGAAATACCAACGGTTGTGAAGGTATGAAATCTCGAAACCCATTCGGGTATCATTGGTACTCTCGCTCTCAGACTCCACGTTGACGCTTCCTGAAAGAGCAACCTCAAGTTTGTTCTCGTTAAGCATCTTCGCATTACCCTGTGTTCTTGGCATTGTGCCGAAAGGAGTCCATGCTATTCTTCCTGCATAAAGTAAAGAAGGGATGTGCCAATCGTCAGAGAATGTCTTTGTTGCAGAGTTTGAACCTGCGCCCGTACCATTGAACATACCCAGTTCATAGCCCCATTGCTTGCTCATCTTACCATGTATCATAACACCCATATCGAAGCCTGTGCCTATCTTCGGGCATACGGCATTCAAAGAGTATGGCATAATAGTTGTAGCTGTGAGGGATGTAGGAACACATGGCATAAGTGTCTCGCCAAGAGTGGTGAGGTATGCGCTTGAGAAAGGAGTCTTGAACTTACCCACCTTTACTGCAAAGCCATCGCTTACCTTAACATCAAACCAAGCCTGCTGAAGTATGTTTGCTCCGGAAGCTGCTGCATTGATAGAAAGGTTATAGGTGATATTGCTGAAAGCCTTACCAGTGAAACCCAGAACTGCGTATGGCATAGCAAAGCCTGAGTTTGCCACGTTATCCTGATTATACGCCTTGTCCAACCCCTCATCGTCATAGTAATGGAAATTGGCTGTTGACTGTATCATCAGATATGGCTTGAAAGAGAACTTGCCATCCTTGGACTCTATCTGGAACATCCTATCACTTCCGATAGTCACCACGCCATTCTCTGCGTCATAGTTCTCCGAAGCCTGAGCCTCGCTTGTGCTGTTTATCTCATTCTCAATATTCTCGGCATTTACTGTAAATGCCATCATCGCTGCACATGCAGCAAGATATATTTTTTTCATAATGTTTTCTTCAAATAAATAGTAAATAGCTAAATAGTAAATGATTATAGGCTTTCAAGGAACTTTATCATCGCATCCCTGTCTGCCTTGTCCATCTTCATAAACAGATTTCGTGAAGCCTGACCTTCACCGCCATGCCAGAGGATAGCTTCCGTGAAGTTACGCGCCCTTCCATCATGCAGGAAGTATGTATGTCCGTTCACCTTCTTCTGCAATCCGATGCCCCAAAGTGGGGTTGTGCGCCATTCGTTTCCACGTGCGAGACCGCTTGTGTAGTTATCATTCAAACCTACTCCCATAATCTCTGAGCCCATATCATGTAGCAGATAGTCGGAATAAGGGTGTATCGTTTGACTTCCAAGCCAAGGCAATTCCGTACCGCAAAGCAATGTTGCACCTCGTGGACGTGTGTGTAGCGTGGTAACGTGGCATAGATGACACTTAGCCTCGAAGAACATCTTCTCGCCTCTTTGAACAGCCTCGCGCTCTGTCATCGTTACCGTAGTGCCATTAGAGCGTGTCAGAGTAACCTTTGTCGTGGTACTGCCAAGTCTTCTTGCGGGAACGCCAAGACTATGCAGATACAGATCCACGTCCTCCATATCCTCTGCCGAAACATCGAGTTTGTCGTATGTAAGTCCCATCATCGAACCTTCCTTCATCTGACGCTGCCCCTCACATATCTCCTCCGGATAGCGTGAGTTCGTAGCACCCATATCACTTGAGAAACCAAGTTCCACGGTGAGGTCGAGGTGCTGCGCCTTATTGCCTGAAAGTCCTATTCCTTTCACTCCCTTCTCCGTGATATAGTTGCATCTGCCAGAAATGCCATATTCAGGATAGTTGCTTTGAGCAGCAAGTCTTTCTATTTCAGAACGATCGAGTGCCATCATCTGTCCCATACCCACGTGTCTGAGAGGAATACGAACGGTGCAGAACAAATCCTCGGGATTTATCGTAACTGAGTCTTTCTTCACATCGTCCCACATCTTTTTATACCACTTCACAACCTTGAAGTTAGGGTGTGCAAGCTCGTAAGGCTCACCATCGGGGAATGTGCCTTTCTCGTAGTTATAGCGTATCTCCACCTTGCCTTCCGGTGTTACTCCGTAGATAGTCTGGTCATGGAGCACACGACCATAGTCCTGGAAGAAAACGCCATTCTTTCTTGCAACGTATATCAGCATTGCCGACATACCATTAGTGCCAGAGCCATATACAGGCGTACCATCGGCATCTGTACCTATCTGATTCCATACGCCTGGGTTAGTTCTTCCGGCATTAGCATGGCAGGAAGCACATGAATATCCGGCATATACAGGACCATAGTTATCCGTTACGTTATCGTAAAGTCTGTTGCCATGCTGGAATCGGGTGGCGTATTTTCCCGAAAGCCATTCGGCATCAATATCGTATGCCTTCGACGAATCCCAGAAAATAGTAGAAGTACCTGCTGACAATCCCCATTTCGTCAGATCGTTGGCATGCACCTCAAGGAATTCATCCACGCCCTCCGTGTCCTCAGAACAAGACCACAGACAGAGCGGCATAAGCATTGCTATTGTATAGTTCAAAAATGTTTTCATATTTTATGTATAATTACGAATTGCAAATTACGAATTACCAAGTTTGCATTGTAGTAACCTGGTAATTCGTAACTTTAAAATTCGTAAACTATGATGTGGGATTACTTTACAGTTCTTGCCTTACCATCCTTGAAGAGGAGGTACTCAAGTGTGTGGAAACCGCGAAGTGACTGTGCAGCCTCGATAGCCTCACTATCCTCATCGTATTCGCCTGTCCACTGGAATGAAGACCACTTCTGCTCCTTCATTACCTGTACGATACCATCCTGATCCAAAGGCCATGAATCCATGTTAGGGTCAAGTCCAAGCTCTGAAACAGGGCCGAAGAGGAATGCCTCTGATGTCTCCCATGGCTGACGTGATGCAAGCCAAGCCTCACATGCAGCCTCGAATGTTGCGTTTGAAGGATTCTTCTGCAATGCCTGAACAGCCTCAAGAAGAGCCTTGTTCTTTGCTGCAAGATCCTTGTATGTTGGAAGTGCTACCTTGTCAACGAACTGATCTACGATAGCCTGGCAGTCCTTTTCTGAGAGGTTGTCTTCTACAAGACCGTTAAGTTCCTCAAGGCTGCTTACAAGCTCTGCGCAAGCATCCATAGCTGCTGCAGCCTCGCTTGAACCGATGTTGTTACGGA
>Ga0326513_10000718_pt1 | contig 28177 bp, 63 predicted proteins | sample 2_2465_0518_D_FD_203654 | JGI IMG/M metagenome (GOLD analysis project Ga0326513, IMG submission 203654) | Bovine rumen microbial communities from UC Davis, California, United States - 2_2465_0518 | ecosystem: Host-associated > Mammals > Digestive system > Stomach > Rumen | place: USA... | reverse complement strand
CGTTTTCCTGGCGCTTTCTGCGGCCGTGAGAGGGCGCCTCACCCCAACATCGAAGTTTAGAAAGTATAGGCAGTGGGGTTTTGGTCTTCGTTTTCTGCGTCAAAACGTAAAACACGGAACAAAACAAGATATTTTATTCCCTGTTTTGATTGTTAACTAAGCTCTTTCCCTTTATTTTCAAGGCTTCTGCGGTTTTTGTGATTAACGCGTTGATTAAGCTTAACCACAATATGTAGTATATCGTCGCTCGATATATCGTCTAACTTTGTATTTTCCAATATTATCATGTTTTCATTTTTTGCGTTTTATTGTAATCTGTTTGTTTTGTTCGGTTTTGGTTTGCATTTTTTGCGTTTTTGGTTGTGTTCCGTTTTGGTATCCTTTCGGCGCGTTTTGTGCTTCCTTTTGGTAGCGCTTCCTTTTGGTATCGTTTTTTCGTCTGTTTGTTACCGTTCCCTTTTGGTATCTGTTCGGCGTGTTTCCTGTTCCTTTTTGGCAATTCTGCCGCCGCGCCGCTCGGTTTACTATGATTATACTTTGTTTAGTATTGCTATATTGTTACATGCTTTTTGTGCTTCTTTTCGGCGTGTAACTTTTCATCCGTTTTATCGTTTTTCGTGTCTAACTTTTTGGCGTTTTAATACATTTCATTCGCGGTCTTTTGTCGGTTACATTGTCATTTTGATATGTTTTGCTTTGTAACCGTTCATTTTTGCATTATTTGCAGTTAACAATTTATTAATATTCTTTCTATGCGTTGATATATAAGGCTTTTCGTGCTTTTGCACATTGTTTGCATATTGTGTTTTGTAATACTTCTGTCATATTGTAAACGATTCCAATTCTTAATATTTTGTTACAAAAGATAAGATTACTATGCGATTTTAGAAAAACGCCTTGAAACCGTTGATATTACTTGATTTTATATCAGTCTATCCTTATTTTTCAATGCTTTGCGGCTTGTTTTTATGCTAATAGTTAGTTAATCTTAACATAATACAATCCTTATTTTTCAAGGCTTCCGCTTGAAACCGTTGCAATTACTCACTGTTATATATTTCTAACCGTCTTGACGCCTTATTTTTCAACGGTTTTTGTATCTTAAATAAGTTGTATGATTAGTTAAATACTTTTGGCTTGTGCTGCTCGCCTTGTCAAGCCGCGAAGGCTTGAAATGTTACAAAACCCTTAACAATGAAAAGCCTTGAAATATAAGGCTTAGCGTGTATTTTATTACAAAAGTGTTAACAACTTCTCTTTTCGGCTTGTTTTTGGGCTTCTAAGCCTTGAAATATAAGGCTTTCCGGCTTGTTTTTGGTAAAATGTTCAAAACGCGTTCCTTCCTATTATATGTCATATAATAACCTACTTACCTTGTAGGTAAATAGGTAAATCAGCGCATGGTTGACGGTCGGCGGCTTTCTGCATAAACTATCAGCGTGCTATCTCGCTTTTGTGAATGATAGCACGCCGAACCTTGAAAACATGAAAAGCACGCCGCCGCCGAAAGGTGGTAGCAAGCGCGCCGCCGCCGAAGCCGTAAAACGCCGAAGCACGCCTAAGCCGTAAAACGCCGAAGCAAATCAACCGCGCCGCGCCGCTCTTCATGGTGAACCTTGATAGCTTCACATAGCAACGAAACAAAGCACATTACAAGCCGCGCCGAAGCGAACGCGCCGAAACACGCCGCCGCGCTTCATGAACGCGAGAACGCCGAAACCATGCGAAAGAAAACGCCGCGCCGCATTAGACGACTATCCCGAAAGGGTAAGGGCGTGAATGTCACATGATGAAGTAAGCCGCCGCGCCGATTGAAAGCCGCCGCGAAAGCCGCCGCGCCGCGCCGAAGCAAGATAGGCACAAAAAGACCGCGCCGCTTGTTTCCATATAGCCGCCGCCGCGCCGCCGTTTATAGCACGCGGTCGGCGCGTCCATTGCACGAACGACCGCCGCGCCGCGCGTACAATGGACACGCCGAAAAGGCGAAAAAAAGCCGCATAGCGGCATGAAAGGAAGGAAACCACCATGAAGACCACCACCACGAAGACGACCGCCGAAAAGACCGAAAAAACCACGAAGACGACCGAAGAAAGGAAGGAAACCACCATGAAGAAGAACGCCAACGAAACACGCGCCGCCGCCGCCAAAAAGGCGATCGAAGCCGCGAAGAACGGCGCGACACGCGAAGACCGCGCGAAGAACGCCGAACGCGCCGCAAAGCTGATTGCTGAATTCAACGCCGAAAGCCTTGAAAACGCCGTTTTGCGCGGCTCTTTCTTAGCCGCCGCCGAAGCCGTACGACCGGACGCGCCGCAGAAGGTTGACCGCCGCGAGAAAGGCGTTGATTACGACCGCCGCGCCGAAAAGGTTACTTTCCAATGGTTGGACGACAATGCCAACGAAAGCACGCGCGTTCTTTCTCTTCCCGTCTATGCACGCGCCGCGTTCGCGAAGACCGCGACCGAAGAACAGCGCGCCGCGTTCGCGGTCGCGTTGACCGCCGTCGAACGTTTCCAAAAGAACAACGTTGAGAACGAAGACGCGAAAGCGCACGAAGGCTTGAAGGAAGCCGCGCAGGCGTTGACCGCGCTCGCTAAGGCGTGCGGGCTTGACGCGTTAACCATGAAGACCGCCGCGAATGGTGAAAAATATCCTTTCTATATTGACCGTTCGTTTATTCACGCCGCCGCCGCGCGTATGCGTTGCAAAAAAGGCGTGTACACGACCGAAGCCGCCGCGATTACCGAAGCCGCCGCCGCCGCCGTGAACGCGTCCGACAAAAATCACGACCGCGCCGCCGCGCGTGTTGAACGCGCCGAAGCCGCCGCCGTGAAAATGGTGTTTTCCATTATCAATGACGCCGCCGCCGCCGCCGTTGTCGGTCGTTGGAAAGCCGTTGTTATGACCGCCGAAGCCGCGAAGAAAGCCGCCGAAGAACGCGCGAAGAAAGCCGCCGAAGAACGCGCCGCGCGTGATAAGAAAGCCGCCGAACGCGCCGCGAAGAAAGCCGCCGCCGAAAAGGTGAAACAGGCACGCGCCGAAGCCGCGAAGAAAGCCGCGAAGACCGCGCCGAAGAAGACCGAACAGGCGAAGAAGACCGCCGCGAAGAAGACCGCGCCGAAGACCGAAGAAGCGAAGAAAACGACCGCCGCATAATTGAACAGACCGACCGAAGCCGCCGCGCGCGAAGCGCGGCGGCTTTTTTGCGTGTCTTTTTTTATGCAACGCCGCCGCGCGTGCCCATGTTCTATGATCGCCGCGCGTGTTTTGTGCCTTTTTCTGCGTGTTCGCGCATGGTGTGCTACTCTTGTTTGTGCGTGTTGCGGTTGAACGCGATAAGCGTTATAATCGTATAGGGTGATATTATGGATAAGAGGAAGCAACAAGCGCTTGACTGGCAGAAGAAGCAAACGACACAATACAACTTGCGTATAATGAACGCAACCGGTATACCCAAAGCGATAAGAGGAGCGGCAGACAAAACAGGGCAAACAACGCCGCAATACTTGAAGGATTGTATTGTGCGTTGTTTGCGCGAAGACGGTTTTCTGGCGCAAGACGCAGAGATTGTGCTAAATCTCAATACGTATAGGCACAAACAAAAGCTTGCGAGGTTGGAAGTGTATATTGCGGAAGAGAAAAAGAAAATGAAATAGTATCCGCACAAAGTTTGTGAGCGGCGTAGCGCATATGCTATGCCGCTTTTTGAGTTGCCAAAAACAGGGAACGGATGGTGAAGAGCGCTATGTATCGCTATAATTTTGTCTTTTATTCTCAGCGCAGATTGCCTGTGTCGTCTGTGGTTATGTATGCGATGAGCAAACCGGAAGCGCTTGCACAGGCGAAGAAGCACATTGACGGAAATGTGCGCGGATATACCATGCAGTCAATGAAGGTCACGCGCGAATTCTGCCTTGATGAGATTGTCAAGAACGGAGATTATGTGCGTATTGGCGCGTGTATCCTTGCGTTTCTGTGCGATGGAACAATCGAAGTCTGTGATTGGGATGGTAACAAGTCTTATTTCACTGACTTACTGCCGGCTATCGACGCGTTTATTGCGAGCGTTAACAATGTGGGATGATTATAGCCGTCCTGTGTTGCCTGTAAACTCAACATATGCGCGAGAAGATAGAAAGCACCATGAACACCACAACACTACTACTATGCAGAAAGGAAGGTAACTACAAATGGCAAAGCGTGTTCGTCGTTTCAATCTGATTCATGAGGATGGTACGGTTATTCCTGTGTGCGTGAAGACGACATCTGATCGGTTTTTCATGAAGCTGATCGAGGACTACCGTAACATGGGCAAGTTCGCTGCCGGTAAAGTGACATGGGTTGAGGTCGCTTGATTGCGAAAGGAGTGAGCGAATAATGATCTATGTTCTGTTGTTCCTGGGCGTTGCGATCTACGAAGGCGCGTACTACATGAAGAAGTACTGCGAGTGATCGGCAACGCGTCTGTCTAATGCGGAAAATCTAATATCTGCATTTTGGAATTTTGGGAAACTTATACCGGAATTTCTAATGCGGAATTTTCGCTAAGACATATGCGGAGATTTGCTTTGTGTAGAACTCCGGTGCGGAATTCGTGCCGGAGTTTTTAATTGAGCAAATCTGCTCGAATATATGCGGAAAGTGAGGTTGGAACTATGGCGAGAGTCATCTACAAGTTCAGAAACCGGCTCACAGTAAATGCGAGCGATGGTATCTATGATGCAGAGTTTTGCGAAATTCTGCATCAGTACAAAGCATGGGAGATTGATCGTAACAACGATACGTCTATGTCTGTTACGGAAAAAACAGGAGACTATCGTGTGCGTTTTTTCCCTGTCGAGTCTTCCATGAAGTTCCCGGAGGATTTAAAGCGGAATCGTGTATACGAGATGACCGGGGAAAATATGGTCAAATTGTATCTGCGTATTGAGGAAGGTGCGCAGTATTGGTTTGCGCTTGATACTGCGTCAATGTGCAGCAAATGATTTGCTTTATGCGGAGTGGAAACTGGTATCCACTCCGTTCGTGAGCAAATCTATGCTCAAGAAAGAGAGGTTTGGTTATGGCTGAAATTGATCTCGAAGTTCTGATTGCGCAGTATGCAACAGAGATTCCGGTGGAAGCGTGGTATGCTCTTCCTCCGGAAAACACCGTTCCGGAGGTTGCTACGTTCTCCGGAATCGGCGACGGTCGGCGCAACACGGAAAAGCAGGTCTCCGTGTATGACGCCATGATGGCGGAACTTCACGGTGACAAGGCTCGCCGTGCGGAGAAGTGGCGGAAAACGCATGACCGGTGCAAGAAGTCGAAGGACGATACGCCGGCGGATCGCAAGCGGAACAAGGCAAATCGTTTGCGGAAAGTTTACGGTCTTAACGCTTTCGAGGACACAAAGTTCGGAAGAACTATCTTCATTTGGGACGGGAAAAGTGGAAGGAAAAAGTTCCCGGAACATGAAGCGGAAATCTTCCGCAACTTGAAGGAACGCAGTGCGGAGAAAGCCGCCTATGCGGAACTGCTCCCCGACTCGGAACACTATGTCGGAACTACTACCATCGCAAAAATGATCGACAGGTTGTGGAACCGACTCACGGAACTGCGGAAGCCGTATGAGGATGCCGGATACGACTGCTATGTAGAGTATTACTACGAGCGTGACGGAGTGTATCGGTATCTGCGCTACTACAACGACGAATACCGCAGAACGTACGATGATTATGAAATTCTGTGCCGGTTGAGCGACGTTCGCCGTGCGAAAAAGATGCGCACGTTGGAATATGACGCCGAAGATATCGAGTACTTTACGGAAGTCGGCATGCGGAGATTCTATGACCTCCTTGCGGAAATGCATCCGGAACCTCGCTATATTGACGAGGGATGGCGGAATTGGCGTGACTATCAGGATGAACTCGATGCGCAGTATTGGAAAGATCTTGCGCACCTTGATGACTATGTAGCGGAAGAGCGTGGCGATTACTTTCTGACCGAAGAAGAGGAGGACGATTGGTATGATTGATTTTCTGCCGAAGTATATTGCGATCATGCTGTACTTTGATGCCTGTACCGCAAAGGAAGACATGACCCCGGAAAACTTGTGTGTGAAAATCTTCCATTCGAACGAACAGGAAGATTTGTGGGAACAGGTTGATGCGGCTCATCGGGAGTGCATAAACCTTGATACATGGTACTTCCACTTCGATGGTGGAGCATATGTGAAAGGAGCGTAACAACCATGACAAAAGCGGAAGAACTCAAACTGTTGGAGCAGATCAATGAGCTGATTGAGTCCGCCGGACGAGATTCCTACATCCAGATGACGTTTGCCGGAATCGTAAACGTGTGCCGGGACAATATCGAGAACGACTTTGGAAATATCCCTGTGAAAGATCTGGATGATGAACGGATGCGGACAGAGGGTCTGCGCAAGGATCTTCGCCGCATGGAAAATTCTGCGGCAGAAAACAACGAAACGATCAAGAGGCTCAATACGAGAATTATTGAGTTGAAAGACCGTTGCGATGTTGCGGAAGGAAAAGCAGCCATGGAGGGCAATCGTGCCGAAAGCGCAATCAAGTTGCTCGAAGAAGAGCGAGCAGCAAGCGCATCATTGCGCGAATGTGTGAAGGAACTGACGGATGAGCGCGACACGATGACGGATTGTGTCAACGGAGGAAACGAGATCATCGACAAACTCGAAATGGAAGTTATGCGCTTGAAAGCGGAAATCTACGATCTGCGGAAGGAGTGTGAAGGGTAATGCTGTACAACATCTATCACAACTATGACGTCGATGGCGGATTCGGCGACGCTGTGCCTGCTTCGGAACTCGTCGGAACTGTCGAAGCTACACCGGAAGAGATTGCAGAATTTTTGAAGGTGTGGGATAAGCCGAGAATTTATGAACGTCCGTATTCCTGCCTTTATCATCATGGAATCTCTGCGGAACCTGTTACACCTGTTGTAGTTGCGGATCTCAAAACATTTCAGCCGTATGATCCATACGATCGCGAGTGGCCGGACTTGCCTGAAGGTAGGAGTGCGTCTGATAAGTACAACCCGGATACCGGAGAATGGGAAAAGAGAGTGTGGCAATTATGACAAAGTCCTACATGAAGTCCCAACTGCGGAAGTACCAGGCGACACATCCTTGGGCGCGGAAACTGCCGAAGAGCATGATTCCGAAGGGACGAAACAGGGATGATATGCCGATTGACCTTGGAGTCATTGACTACACAGATCCGGCAATCATGAGAAGCGAAGAAGCAGAAGCACGGAGAGTCGGCGATGGTTCCTGGGCAATCGTCTATGATGAGAAGCGCAAAGGCGAATGGTTGTGGGAACTCGCCGACAACGGATGGGCAGATCATATCTGCTCGGAGTGTAGATTCACGGTCAATACGGACATTCATGTCAGACTTGGACCGGAGTACAACCGTTGCCCTCGCTGTGGTGCAGATATGACCGCAGAACACGGCGTGAAGTTTACTGACACGGCGATTGTGTTGAATTGAGAAAGGATGGGATTAGCATGATGGAAAACGATGGCATCATTACAACCATGTCTAAGCTGCTCGATAATTATTCTCAGATACTTGAAGAGACCAAAAAGGAATGGGAAAGCGCAAAGGCACTGTTTGACAATCATATCGAGAATGTGCCTTTTGATGAAAGAGTTTCGGAAATGGATGCGGACAAAACATGGGCTGTTGTATATACATACCATGACCATGACGAGGAATTTTTTGTCGGAGTAATGCCTGTAAACGCTCCGGATATGTTGGAAGCGTTGGAAAAAGCAAGCGATCCGTTAAGCAAAGTGATGTGGGAAAAACGCTGGTCAGACTATATTGTGATCGGCGCAATGCTTATTCGTGAGGTGCATTAATATGATGAAGAGATTTACCGTGATCGACAATGACGGCGATGCAAACGAGGGTTGCTGGCTTAATGTCGGAGAATATGGCGATGGTCATATTGCGCTGACTGTTAATGCGAGTGATGGCGGATTGTTTGGAGATATCACCATATATATCTATGGGATGTGTGTCTACAAACAGGACATGAGCTGTGTCGATACTCGCAACAATGCGTGGGTTGCGGATCTGATTGAGCAACTCGGCATTGGTAGAGATACAGGACTTACATTACGGCAGAACGGTTATGAATACCCTGTTTACGAATTCGATCGCAATGCGATTGAAGAATATATAGGAGGTTGATTGCCATGAGAGAAAATGCCGGATATGAAATCGTCACTGCGCTTCGCGTGAGCAAGCGTATGGAGCTTGTGATTGGGCGCAACATGAAGGCGCCGAGCAAGTGGGTATGTTGGTACTGCATGGATGGTACCAATTATTCCACAGGCGACTACTGCAGCACATTCAAGGGTGCATTGCAGAGTCTTGCGGACAGAATCAATAAGAATATGTGCTTCAGCGACTTCGGAGATTTGGAGGGATGATGTATGAAAGCGGTACTGAAAACAGGGAAAACTGTTGATATCAACACTTCGTTCCTGGCAAACAACCAATACAACACAGTTGATGGACAGCGTATCTTCGATGGCGAAATCCTTGCCATAATTGATGACGCTCGTGCCGGACGAGGCGTATGCAAATATTGCGGAGCGATCGTGAACCGTGGAGAGGAGGAGAAGCATTTCGCAGAGGTGGAGGAAAAGATAAAAACCTGCGATGGATGCTTCTGGGATCGCAAAAGGTGCGTTTGCAAAAAGGAGATCAGTTCGGATACGCAGGTAGAAGAATTGCCGGACGGAAGATTCAAGGAAACTCGCACGGTAACCACGGAGTATATCATGCAACCATACTGCGAACACGAAGCGCAGTATGGACATTGCGCACATGAGGAGTGTCGAAGCTACGGAATCAATTGGTTCACGCCAGAAAACACTTTCTTCCTCAAGTATCCGAACGGTTTCGATGAGATACAGGTTGATGCAGAGCATCTTGTGAAATGCGGATTTGAGAAACCGTATACTCGCAACCTGGACACCGGAACTGCTTGGTGGGATTTTGCGAAAAAGATCGGCAGCTATTCAATGGAGGCGGCTGTTGAATATGCAGACGGCGCACCATTGCGTGTCGAACGTTTCGACCTTGCAAATTGTCGCAAGCGTTTCTCATTACGGTATGAGGAAGGTGATTGGTATTCCGAAGAATATCGTTATGGATGGAGAAGGCTTGACAAACTCGATGTCCCGAACGATGTGAGAGATGCCGTGAAGAAAATAATCTGTCGTGTGATGAACCGGGAGGTATGACCATGGGCGAGAAGTCATACGCAATCTACTATGTGAAGCGCAACCTGCACACATTCAACTTCGGTGGCGAAGAATGGGTGATCGACGGAGAGCGTGGTTACTGCACGTACCCAGGATATTGGACGAAGGAAGAAGCGATTGCGGCATATCAGAGAGGAGAATGATCATGGACGAAGATCGTATAAAGAAAATCTGCAAAGCGATGGTTGAAAAGGCATATGCCAAAGTCGAGGTTGACACACGCGACGATTCGTTCGGATACGAACTTGCCGTAAGAGAATTCTGCAATCTGCTCGGAGTAGATGATGCTGAGATTACGTATATCACAATGAATACATCTACATGCAGTCGAGAATGCCTGGAGCGTATTGCATATCAGCCTGTGATCGAACGAATCTGAGAGGAGAATGATCGTATGAAAATCAAATGCGTAAACGATGAAGGCAAGACCGAAACGATCCAATGCCGGAAGATTGAGCCGGCAACACTTGCGCCCGGAAAGCTCGTCATTGACGAGTGCGAAACAATCGACATTCGTAACGTCATCATGATTGTGGAGGGATGAGCATGGAAAATCATGTATATCTCGGTGGTCGCCGGTGGAACATCGGCGAAGTTAAGCGTGACGGAAAGATGACGCTCAACGAACAACTTGAATCTCTGGAAGAGGAATACGTCGGATTCGATTGGATCGGATGTTCAAACGGAGTGATCAAGTTCTACTACATAAGGAGGGCATGATATGGCAGATCATTGCATCGCAACTGTTATGGAGGATGAAGCCTTCAAAATGAGTTGTGGCGGTGCTTGCAGGAGGGGCAACTCACATTGCAAGTACTGGCTCGTTGATCCTATATGGCACATCATGAGCGAATGGAAGGTAGAAACCAAGGAGGAGTTCATGATGTACAAAATCGACTATGCCAATGAGCAACTCCTTATTGGTACAACAAGACCCGGTCTGTTTATCGGACATAAGGGCGAACGGTTCAACAGATATAGGGACAGGCTTGCCAAGCTCCTTGGTTTCAAGAGGGAATCATTTATCAAGTTTGTTGAGTTCACCGAAATTGTATAAGGAGGTATGACCCATGACCGTTAAGGAAATGATGCAGAAACTGATTGACGAGGACGCGAACGACATTGATTTTTGCGATGATTATGACGAGAGCGCAATGTGCGCATACTGTCTGAACCATTGGTCGCCGGAAGCGGAAGAGAAGTATGCGAAAGCGTTCGCTCTGACGGTGGACGAGAAATGTAGTCAGCTCGAAGGTGACGACCGGATCGTGATTGTCCATTGCGAAGATGATCCAGAGGTTGATGCGCTTCACGATCTCCTGTATGCGATGGCAGGATATATCGGGGAAGAGGAGTACGACCGTCTGTTCCCGGAACCGGAAGAAGTCCCGCCGGAATATAACACATTCGATGTTGTTTTATCCGGAGGGAAAGTTATTAAGGCAATCCGCATTGATTTCACTCCGACCATGAATTGTGGTGTGGTAGTGGAGATACAGGGAGAAGACAAAGAGTGGGATGTTATGCCGATGTCACAGATTGTTCGGATCATTGGCGAGGTGAAATGATATGAATAGCTACAAGGTTCGCTTCCGGTTCTACGATCTGATGCCGGAGATCATCTATATCCAAGCAAAGAACTATCGTGATGCCTTCGAGAAGGCACATAAGTTCATTACTCCGTATGACAATGTTCAGTTTATTGAGCCTGAGAGAGTTAGCAAAGCCTATATGGAGAAGGTTGGCGCAACATATGCGCCTGCCGGATACAGAGTGAGGAGGAACCGCAATGGTGCAGAGTATCCTGCCTGGTAACACAAGCCACACCCTATACGATTGCAATGCGATCAGTAAGGGAGTCTTCAAGCTGTCGATGCTCGGATACACAATGAGAATATGGAGTGAAGGATGCCTGGGTCATGGATGCTTCGTAATGGAGCCTCCGGACGACAGGCATTATTACTACATCTGCGAGGAAGTGTATCTGAACGAGTGGTCATCCGCTCACCTGTGGAATAAGCGGAGAAAGATACCAGATTTCTTGTGGGAACTGATCGACAAATATGAGAAGGAGAGTGATCCGGAATGACATGGGAAGAACAGGCAAAGAAAAACATCGAAGATGTGGTTGCTCTTGCCGAGCAGCATAAGAAGTACGGAACTGTACCTGTGAGTGTTTCGCATCTGAAGGACATCCTCAAACTCGTCAACACCTATGAAGATCGCAGGGCAGAAATACTTGCGACACACAACCGTATTCCTGGCGACGGCAATGCATTTACTTCCGGCAAGTCAATCGGATTGGACATGGCATACTGCATAATGTGGGGGATATACGAATGACAGAGAGAAAGTACAAGTGCGGATTCTGTGGTGAAGAAGTGACCGTGGACCAGATGGAAAGGAACCAACAGGATATCCCGGCGTACTGCCCATTCTGTGGGAAGGTGGCGTGGAACGACAAGGATCAGTATGCGGTTCTTGTTGCGGAAGAGAAAGGCATATACGAATACGACCGCAACGGTGACTGGCTTGAGTACTGGTCGTATTTCGGCGGAGAAGGCTACCGGTTCATTCAGTACGACATGCTGACCGGCAATGAGTTCCGTGATGGGTTTATTCCGATCCCGGCGGCTGATACGTTTGTGGGCGGACGACCGATACCGAAGTTCCTGCGTGGGCACTACAACTACAACTGCGGATAAGGAGTGATAACATGAGTTGGCATCATTGGACGGAAGAAGGATACGGGTTTCCGCTATGGAACACGGACAACATGCAAAACATCAAAGACTTTATCATAAAGCACGACGATTTAATGGGTGATGAAGCCAAGGCGGAGTTCAAATGTCTGACAGATCCTTATGATGTTGAGGATTTTATTGGCGAGCCTGTTTCGCATTTGGTCGCTGACATAATTAACAAACTCGAAGGTGTGTCGTTCTTCGCCGGCTATGCTTGTGACGGGGATACAGATCAGGATGAGATGATCGGAATAGCTCCTGCATATCCTTGGGATTTCTCCCCTACTGAATATACATTTACATGTGCAGATGCACATAAACTGCTGAAGAAATATGGCGAAGAACTTGGTATTACGGATGCGCCGGATTTCTTCGAAGCGGAATATTGCGGATGAGGAGGAGTGAAGAACAATGCGAAAGTTTCCACAGGATTGCCCGGTAAGTTGCCCTCACTACCGCCGATATGACATGTCGGTGGATGACTACACCAACATCTGCCACAAGCTCGGCAAACAGGTTGACGATTGTGATGAAGACTTTATGTGGGAATATTGCCCGCTCGATAAAGAACAGGAGGGATAACACATGGCTATCGTGATTGATAAGTGGAGCAACAAAAGCGGAAAATGCACGATCATCCAGAAAGACATGGAGTTCGAGTTAAACCTGTATGCATACGGAACGAGCAACTGCTTCCTGTGTGCCTTCTATGAGTACGAAGACACCGAGACACATAAGACAATGGAGCAGATGCAGTGGTTCTTCATGGATGAGCGGCACGGAAAGATCATGCTCGGTCTGCAGAAAGGCAATGATGGCACAAAGGAAAACTACCTGTCGGAGATCACCAAGATCACGCTGTACAAGAATAAGTGTGTCGATTGGAAGAAACTTATGACGATGTTCGCCCAGGCGTTCGACAAAATCACCATCGAGATTCTGGCAGAACAGCCGAAGGAGGATGATTAATGTGAAGGGATTTCGTGAGAAGATGGCAGAGTCAATCGTTGCACAGGGCGACACGTTGTGGACGATTGAGAGAGCGCACAATGATGCGGTCGTGATGTGGTACATCGTGGATGGTGCATCTCACAATGATCCGCTTGGACGGCAGCCACAGTATCAGGTGTGGTTTGAAAACAAGCGGTGCTATGTAGGATCGAACAGGGATCTTGCATATGCCGACTTCAATAAGCAAAAAGAAGAATGGGTTTATACATACGCTTGCGTGTAAGGAGGAAGAATTATGGGTCAGTATTACATTCCCACAATTATGGGGCCTCGGTATGGTGTTCAGGCAACATTTCTTGCACACGATTATGACGACGGATTAAAGCTCATGGAACACAGTTGGATTGGCAACGCGTTTGTCGGAGCCGTGATGACGGAGATTGAGCATTGCCCGAAGCGTGTTGCGTGGGTTGGAGATTATAGCGACGATCCGTATCCAGAAGACGGCGTTGATGACGGACGCGAATTATACCAGACGAAGCTTCCGAAAGCAAAATTCTTGCAGATATACTATAAAGCAAAGGAGTTAATCAATAGGAAACATACGGAATACTTGGTTCTTGATGATGATGATCGGTGGTATCTGGTTAATCATGATCGGAAGGCATATGTTGACCTGAACAAATATCGCCTTGCCAATAAATACACGACAAGTTGGTCTGATGGTTATTCTTGGTGCGTACATCCATTGCCTCTGTTAACTGCATGTGGAAATGGTCGTGGCGGTGGTGATTATTACGAGCAGTTCCCGGACTTTGATAAGGTTGGGTTGTGGGCGTTCGATCTGATTGAATTGTCGATGACGGTTCCGAATGGTTATGTCGAAGAGGAATATCATTTCAAGGAGGAATGAGTTATGGGTCAGTTTAGTTGGTTGGATTGCAAAGATACTCGCCGGCAGATTCTGGATGATGTGCATGAAGATGTGTACCTTCTGATCCCGAAGGAGTTTGGTGGTGGACATATTCTGGAGAAATGCTACGAAGGGTACGGTGAGTTCGGTGGCAAGGATGTGTACGACCTTGTCGCCGATTGGAACAAGGACATGATCCCATACATCCTCTTCCTTACGAACAAAGGGAAATGGACGTGTTCAATTGTTGGCGATGACAGGATTGTAATGGAATGCTTTTACAATGGTGAGCCGATCCCGGACAGCATACCAGAATGGCGCAGAGAAAAACGGATGATCGGAATTCACATGGCGTGTTATGACGAAGACAATGCTCGCTTAATGTATCCGATCAAGATTACTCACGATCCCAATGCGGTGTATGAAGAATGCGAGCCTTCGCCATCCGACCCACATCAGGGATGGTACTACGAAGATGAGGAGGAATGGTAATCATGAAGAAGCATGTGATTTGGAGCAACGATTACGATACGATTGAGGCTCTCGAAAAAGACATTAAAGAAAACCCGGACGACTTTGTTGCTGGATACAGCGATGGTGATGATGCTGACTTCTGGCCCATTGCATATCAGCTGAACGATGACTACCTCGGTGACGAGAGAGTGAATCTCAACGTGGAGGTCGGCGACGAGATCATCATCATCGCAAGTCTGGGGTTGTGGGATGGACGGCGCATGGGATACAAGGAACTCCATAAGACGAATATTCGTGACTGCCTGGATACCGGTCATACATGCGGCGACTACATCACATGGTATGTGGACGAACTGGGAGATCTTCGGTGCGAAGATTGCCACCATGATGGAACGAACTTCTACACCTACCGTGCATGGAAGGAGGACATCAGTGACACACGGAAGGAGAACTTCCTTGACAAGGTGTATCGTGGTGTTGCAACTCGGGACGACATCACCAGATACACACGGAAACTCGGACAGTACATCGCCGATGTATATGGGTGGAGGTAATAGCATGAAGAAGACATTCTATGTTGGCGTTGAGGTTGATTTCTTCATGGGGTATGAAGTCGAGGTTGAAGTTAACGGAGAAGATGAAGAAGCGCTTGATGCTGCAATGATGGAGGCAAAAGAAAAGGCAATAACAATGGCAGAAGATGATTTCAACAATACCCATCATCACTATCCAGACAGTATAGACGCATGGAATGTTGAGGAGGTATAACAAACCGAAATAAATGTGATGAGATGTAGCAATTCCACCACATTATTTGTGACACCACATTAAACCTCGATCAAACTTGAAAGGAGATCACCACCATGAACAACCTGAGAACATCACTCGACTACAAGTACTCCCCTTTCGGTGCCGGACTTACAGAGGTTGCAAGAGTTGTCTTCCCTTTGGCAGAGAAGCCGTCACTGAGAGCATATGAGTACGATGCGCTGATCCGTGCGCTCTGGGTAGTCAACCACGTCAGCACGAAGAAAGCGAAGAGCAAGCTTGATGGCGGATGTTCCGTGTCAACCGATTGCCACAAGTGCGAATTCTGCCGGAAGATGTGGGCGAAGTCGCTGAAAGAGATGGAAGAGAATGGCGACACGAACATCATCTGCTCTCGCTGCTACTCTGATACGGACGGCAAGTGCCACAAGGGACTCGCCAACCGGAATATGGTGAACAAAACAATCCTGGGCGTGGACATTCCACAGGAAGCATGGTACGAAGCGTTCAGCATCCCGATGTTTGCTGTGTTTTATCGGACGCAGAGCTTCGGTGAGACCGATACGGTAACGGAAGCACGGAACTTCATCCGTATCCACCGGGCGATTGAGCGCATCTGGGGAATACCGAATGCGACATGGAGCAAGAACTCCTCCGTGTGGGGCGACGCGTTCGATCTGGAAGGGAAACCGGAAACAATGGTCTATGTGCAGAGTTCGCCGAGGATCAATGTCCGTGCTCCGATTGCTCCGTGCATCAAAGACTACGTTGATCACCGGTTCACGGTGTTCGATGAAGAGTATCTGCGGAACCACCCGGAGATCGTAATCAACTGTGGTGGACGGAGTTGCCGGGAGTGCATTGAGAACCATCGGCGTTGCTACTTCCGTGATACAGAATTCGACATCCATGAGAAGCTGAAGTGAGGTGAGTTGGTATGGCGGATTACGAAAAATACTGGGCAATCCATTGCAAAATCAGTTGCTTACTTGTTGGTTATGGATTGGTTCCAAGCGACGGATTCATTGATGCATGTGTCGAGAGAGTTATGGACGATGCAGATGATGAATGGAATGATGACGATTGTAAGATCGCCATTCAGAACGAACTGAACGAACTGATCCAGAAAAATTTCTGACACCACGCAACTTCCCAACCAAAACAATACCTATATAAGATGAGGAGGAATTTCACATGGGTTACTACGCACATGGTTATGGAATGCTCAAGCTCAAACCCAATACAGAGATCTCGGACGATCTGGATGACATGCTTCGTGATGCATTTGACGAAGTGAAGGCTTGGCCGGACAGCAAATTGGAGGTCGAACATTCGCACGACAAATACCATGAGGATGTGGTCGTCGAATCTCTCGAAAAGCTCGCTCCATTTGTGGAAAGTGGAGATATTGAATTCACCGGAGAAGACGATTATTGTTGGCGGTTCCACTTCTGGCACGGTAGGATGCGAGAACAGAATGGCCGTGTCGTGTATGAAGACTCAAACGAAGATTGGCGGCACTCCGACCGGATGGAGCTGCTCGGCTGTCTGATTGATGCCGTTGAGGACTGGCTTGAGAGCAAAGGAATCACTGCGGACGACATCAAGTGCGAAGATCGCGACCAGGCAATCGAGGACGGAGATGATCCGGAAGGACTCGCGATCATATATGGTGAGAATTATGACATCCTTTCCGGTGCGATTGAAGACACACTGATTCGGTGCGGTCTTCTTGAGAAGGAGTGACATGCATGAGGAAATTTGAGATCAAGATATGCCAGGAACGTGAAGCGACCTTCTGCATCGAAGCACATGACGAACGAGAAGCGCAGCTGTTGTTCATTAGCAAGATGTATGAGGACGATTCCTTCATTGACAAGGTGTACGAAGTACTCGAAGGAGGATTGGTCAAAGAGGAGGTCACTGCGACACCCATTCAGTATGACGGCAACCCTGACTATACATACGAACAGATGAAGGAGCGTGAAGAGTAATGGAAATACAGATCACAAGGGAACTGGATGGAAAGACGCTCATTATTACTCTGACGGATACAGAGGTTGAGAAAGCGTACCGGCTCAGAGAAAGACACTACAATACGCTTGATATGTACCACAAGTTGAACAACATGATTGGTGGTAACGATTGGTACGAAGGCATTGATTGCTCCGACGATTGCGAATTCGATATCGGTGATGTGACATTAACCGGTAAGAAACTGAAAGAGATCGCAACTCCCGAATTCATGGACGACCTGGTTGATATGTTCCGGAATGCGCTCGAACAGAACGACGGCTATTGGGAATCGTTCTGGTGTACGGCTGAATGCGTTATCGAAGCAGCAATTGAAGACAAAGTGAAGGAGGAAAACTAATATGAAGATCACTCGTGCAATCAATCTCAACGGACAGGTTTGCTCTACCGAATATCAGCTTTCTGCTGACGAACTTGAACAGGCACACTTTGAATACCTTCGCAACACGTTGGCTGCAGAAGTTCGCCGGCAGTTAGAAGACAACGAAGACAAACATTACATCGTTGATGCAATCCCGGAAAACCTTATGAACAAGATCGTCAGTAATGCTATTGATTCGATAGGTGGCAACTCCTTTGACGAGCATGTTATCGATGCAATCAATAATTACAAAGAAGAACTCGAGCAGTACAACAACAAGTGGAAAGCATACAGCATTCGTCTCTCGGCCACTGTTGTGCATGAATATACGATTCGTGCAGAGGATGAAGCCGACGCAGAACGGATATTCAACAATTGGTTGGAAGGTCACGATGAGGTGGTTGTTCGTGATCTCACTAATGACATCGAGGACGATTACATCAATGTGAGCATGGAAACGGATTGCCCGGATGAAGAGCCAGACCTTGATCCCGATAACGCAGACATCACGGTTGAGAGGAGTGACTGGTGATGGTGTTCGCCGATATACCGTGTATCATCGGTGATTACAGGGTTGTTGATAGTGACTGCAAAATTCTGCATAGGTATAGCGGATATGATGATAAGCACGATGATGTTCCGCCGGATCTTTCAATCCGGCGGGTCATTTCTATACGTGCAGATGTTGATATAGTTGTTGTGGAGGTGGAATCGATTATGGATCAGTTCTATGCAGACATTGCGAAGTACTTTGATCTGACATACTCAACGACCGGATGCAACGCCCAATGGATCAAGAGCCATGTTGAGGATATCGCAGAGATGACTGAGACATGGTACGTTCACGCAGACAGTGGGTTCGTCAGTGAAGCCAACGGCTTGATGTCGTATCTCCACGGATATCTGCACGGCATGGACGACTTCAACTCGCTGATCGCAAGTCACCCGGATGAATACACAGAGGCGATGGCGGACTGCAAGACGTTTGATGATTTTGTGGATTGGATACATAAGGAGGTCGCACAAAATGATTGAGTATCGTATTACTTTCCACGATGGACCTGAGGGGAATCGCAGCAAGGACGTAGATATCATGGCAGAAAATGTTGATGATGCGTTCCGCAAGGCATATCAAATGCCGGAAGCAAAGAACAGGTTGTATACAAATGTGGGTGTCATGGAAAAACCCAAGGGTCGAACCATTATTGGCATCGAGCATGAATACGAGGATACGTACTTTCATCAAACGTTTGTTGGATATATGTTCATCCTTGCAAACAGTGAATCAGACGCCGCAAGATACTACAATGCGAACATTCGTGGCAAACACTTCTGGTTCAATGAGGCGAAGATCGAACCGGACGGAAAGAACGTATTCGGAAGGATTCGAAAAACATATTTCTCATGCGGTAATCGATACTTCTACGAAACATAAGAGGAGGGATAAGACATGGCAGACATGCACATCACGGTCGGACACATCGTAGACAACCCGACATTCATGTTTGATGGACGGTTCGAGATTACCACAACGGACGATGACGGAACAGTACATACACTGTACGAAAGCCATGACGACCTTTGTAAGGATTTGCCAGCGGAAATTCTTGTTAAGCCGATTACCTACATGGTACTGAATGATTCAGTTCCGAGATTGAGATTGGAGGTTGGTTGATATGAAGCGCAGTTTTCGGATTGAGTTCATTCGCAAGGCGGATGAATTGGACAAAGAGAATCGCAACTGTGGATGGTATGATGAGGAAGCCGGATATGTGTATGACTCGACAGAGTTCGATACCGAGTACAATAACATGGAAGTTATATTCGTTGATCTGATCAATCTGTTCAATGGGTCGAAGGCGAGAGCGGATGCGACTTTGAGTTTGGTCCGCAACCCTTGTGGTGCGATTGGGTGCCGGCGTTGAAGGAAGCGATCGGCAATGAGTTTGTTTCCTGGGTGGAACTGATGGCTGATGAGGAGTGAGATCAATGCAGAAAATTCATGTTCGCCTCAGTGTGGAACTGAAAGTCCCGGATAAGACATTCAAGAAGATCGTTGATGAAGCGACGATGCCGAATGGATGTGTGCTTGATACCGAGGTGTCATGGCTGAAAGACTTTGTGGACTTCGATACCGCCAAGCCTGTATTTGAAGGATGGGATGATGGCGGATATATCCCAGGCAATTGGCTTGAGTTCGATGCTGTTGAGTCTGGGTTGTATGAATCATATGGCGAAGGGCTTCGCAGGAAGGAGAATTGATTATGGAGTACATGGCTTCCCAGGTCAAGTCGGAGATGAATTGCGTATTCAACTTTGTGTCCAAGATGCCGGCGTGTGATGACCGATCCGAGCTTATCAAGTTGTTCCTTGAGTACGCAGATAAGCTCTCCAAGATCAAGGATGAACCGGTGGAGCGGAATACAATGCTTGAGTATTTGTACAGAGATGCAGCGAACTGGAAAACATGGAACACAGTTGTACTCAAGGGCGAAATGACGGATGAGATGTTCAAAGAGATGTGCGAGTGTTGCGAGGACGGACACGAGATGTTTGTCCCAGAACAACTTGGACTCGATCTCATCCGCGACTGGGAGACAACAGCAGACGATCACCCGTATGCGGAATTATGCGCTTTCACGATCGTACCCAATAAGCCGACAACCGATATGACCGTGGAAGAATTGCTCGACAGGTTCCGCAAGGCAAAGGACAATTGGCACCCCGAGGATTACGAACCGGAAATTGAAGAGGAGGAAGAGGAATGACAGAGTACCAGAAGTACCAGCTCCAGTGGATGATTGATCATGGACACTCGCTCGATGAAATGATCAGCGAGATGCTGGCAATGCAGACGGACGGCGACAAGGTCGTGTTCGATGGTGATGTTGCTGATCTGTTCTCAGAATGGGAGTATTCGAGCGGATTCGGTGGTGAGATTTGGGCGTGTGAAGCAGAGTGGAAAGATTGCGAGGAGGGATAACATATGATGAACATTCTTGAGTATGTTAATTGCACAGATGAAGAGCTGCGTGACGATTGGGAGTGGCACATCTTCGATAATGTGTTCAACTGCTTCCTGTCTGCGCTGCCGCTGAATCCGCCCGAGGTCGAGATCGATGGCGAAAGCAAGGTACGAGAGGAAGTATGGACAGACGGAACAGAGATTCTGTGTGCGCATGAAGATGTAGCAGAGAAGATTGCAAACATCCTTGATGCGATTACCGGATGCCAGGAGTCACACACCGGATACTACGATCCATTTGAGGATGCACGAGACGGATCGGTTGACGACCATACCGGATTCTGCTATGTAGACTTTGGTTGAGGAGGTGCGATCACATGACACCGTACGAGATGGCAGAAGAATTCGTCACGACAATGAATCCGGAGAACCGAACTGACAGCAGCGCGAACTTCGCAATCTATGAATTCGAGCTGAACGACGAGTGCAATCTGGAGCTGTGCTTCGTTGAGGAGCGCTTTGATGATGATGACACTTGTTTCCATACGGCAATTGATCTCTGCGATAAGCATGGAGCTTCGTTTGATTACACCTTTGTCGATACGATGACGGACGTTGAATCTATTGCGGCCGGCATTGAGTATTTGTTGGAAAAATGGGAGGTGGAAGCATGATTCCTGTGGTATTTATCAATGGCAAGGATGTTCCATACGTTGACCTGATTATCAAAGGAAAGAAACGGTATGAGACACGAAGTCGGAACATGCTCGGCGCTCTGGTGGGGCGCCGAGTTTTAATTGCGGAAACAGGCAAAGGGAAGCCGAGAATCCGGTGCTCGGCGGTTATAAAGGATGCTGCAAAGATCGATTTCATGTACAACTGGACGGTGATAAGGGACGTGACTTGTGTGCCGGCGGGGAGCGCCCACGATTGGGATTATCAACACCCAGGCAAATGGATATATGAACTCGCCGATGTCCGCGAAGTTGTTGGGCTTGAATGGATCGAAGGCAAGCGCCATGGCAGAGTGTGGATGGAGTACGAGCCGCTTCCGTATGAAACCATTTGGGATGGGGACGACTTCATTGACGGACAAAAGCACGAGGATCTGGAGTGCGCAATCAACGACGCAAAGGACACACTGATTCAGTGGATGTCGGAGCAGATGTGGGGGTGGAAATTTGATGATGAAACAAAGTTGCCTGCCCCGACGGAAGAGCAGATAGCAGATTGGGATTACATGATCTGTAACTGCGGTTGCTATGTAGTTCCGTTTGATGAGGAAATTGGAGAGTACGCAAGTCTTGACTATGCGGTGTGGCCAAGAACAGATGAGGACACGGACAACCTTGGATGGATGCTGTGGGAAGACCACGTTAAGAAGTTTGGACCGAAGGAGGAGTAAAAATGAAAAAGGTGTACAGGGTTGATGTGGCGGTTGAATACGATGTCTCCTATGACATTGAAATCGACGTCCCGGAAGGCGAAGAAGACAAGGATTTCAGATGGCAGGCAAGATCAAAAGCAGAAGAAAGTGCCTGCCAGGAGTTTGATCAGTATGGAATTCCTCACTTCTGCAACGCAGAAGCATGGGAATGCGAAGAACAGGAGGATGAGTAACATGGAGATGCGCGGATGGATTGTGAAAGTGACCAAGGGAAAATGGGAGGCATTAAAGCACGACGTTGAGATGGACAAGGAAGATTATGGCAAACTTTCCGAGTTCTGGGATTGTTATGGGAATTTTATGAAAGGAGCGCTGTGCGTCGATGTTGTCTATCGCGACACCGGGGATCCCGAGTGGCTCCTGTGCGGAGATGGATTTATCCTGGGCGAAGATACAGGATATGGATATACGCGGAACGACATTCCATATGACGAAGCGGATGGGTTCTGCTTCAAGTTCGATACAAGCAAAACGTATGAAGAGATGATGGACAGTATGATTGACCAGATCGAAGCGTACATTGCTACAGACAAGCGGTGGCAGGAAGCAGTTGAGAAAACGGATATTGTATGGACGGAGGATATGTAAATATGAGAGTAAATACAACTGTAATTGTCAATGATGAACACTATGAAGACAGGGTCGTTTTTGAGAGCAGGAATAATGGCACGGCATACATGAAAATTGAACATTTGAACAAAGATGATAAATGGTGTGTTGTGGGCGCAACATTCGTTCTTCTGCATGATATGAAACGTGCGATTGAAATTCTGGAAGCCACGAGAGACCAAGGTGATTGTTAAGATTCAGGGAAGGAGAATGCACATGATTGCTTACAAACAGTTCCGGCAGGATAAGAGCGGAAATTTACATCCGCTCTTTGTTTTTACCAACGAAACGATTCCGCTGAACGAATGGACCAAGGCGAAGGAAGGCCCGAAGCTTGATAACGGAAAGGTGAAGAGCAAGCTTGGCCCCCTCGCCTACCGTCCCGGCTGGCATCTGAGTGAGGCGCCGTATGCACCGCATATCGGGATCAAGGAGAACGGAAAGGTCAAGTATATGCGACCCGATACGGTATGGGCGGTGTGTCTGGTGAACGACACCAACAACTATACAGAGGTTGTCCGAAGGAACGGACTCAAACCGAACGGTCTGGTAGATCTCCGCAAGGCTTGCATGTCCACTCTGCCGGACGATGGGTTCTATTGGTACAACACCAGTCCGAATGCGTTCGGGAGCTGGCTTATCACCGACCGGATCATGGTTCTCCGGGTGTTGACGGATGAGGAAGTTGAGAACATATGTTGGGAGCAGTTCAATGTCCATTCACAACCGAGAAAGGAGGGATGACAGATGAACAAGGTATACGAAGTGTTCGTGACAAGGAAGGAAAGCGTATCATACACCATTGCTGCAGACGGTCCCCAAGACGCATGGGATAAGTTCTGTGAATGGTCACATGGACATGGACTGCAAATAACGCTTGACCTGAACAATGCCGATTCGCCGGTCTATGAATACAGCGAAGCGTGTGCTTTGGACTGGGCGAATCCAGAAGACGCAGAGATTAAATAAGGAGGAATCACAATGGAACGGCCACCTTACATCACGAACTGGCATTGGAAATATGCTAACAAAGAATGGGACTCTGTTACAATGTACGGTTACTTCCCTGTATCAGTTTACAAAGATTCCACTATGCAGTACACCGACGCGGAGTGCGACGAAGATAATTGCGTGGAGATTCCGGTCCCGGAAGACCTGCTCTGGCAGTGGTGGTGCGAAGGCATTGAGTTTGATAGGTCTCAGCCGGAATCGAAACAGTATGAACCGGAAGATGGATGGGACGAACCGACCAGGGACGATCTGGTTCGTTGGGTATATGAAGAATCCACATGCGACGACACGATTGACCTGCTTGAGTGGCTGGAAAATCATGGCTACTACTGGAAACGGCTTGATTAAGGAGGTGTGCACAATGGAAGTCACAGTTCACAGCATATATGACAGACGGAACAGGGTAAACATTGATTACGGACTTGATGACAACGCATATAGCCGTGCAATGCACGACATGAACACGATGTATTGCAACCGCGAAAGGTATGAATACTTTGGCTGTGACATGGATATGGATTTCGGATGGCACATGACAGACGATCAGTACAAATTCATCCATGACGAGACATACGACGATGGTTGTTTCGGATGGGTTGCCGTTGGACATATCATCGTGGAATTCAGGAGTTTGGGCGCAGGACATCTTCCCGAACTTAACGCTCCTGTATGCGATGTGTATGTTTATGGGCAGTCCGATCCGTTCGACTATACAATCCACGGTGTTCCCTACAGAATGCTCGACAAGAGCATGAACATTCCGCAGAGACGGACGAAGGAGGGGTTTCAGAAAGCGTTTGAACAGGTGATGATCTCATTCCTTAACGACAACCCGGAACTTATCGACGAAGCTATCAAAAACACCGTCACTACAAAAGAATGGAATTAAGAGGAGGAAATCATTATGAAGTACGGTATGTCTATCATCGAACTGGCACAGGAAATCTCCAGGCAGAACGAAGCGAAGAAGGATTACATCGTTGACACTCGCAAGATGCGCTTTGACGCGGACGCCAGTGGCGCACAGCTGAGTCTGGACAACGGATCTGGGCTTGTGATGGCGTTTGGGATCAATGACATCGCACACGACCAGATCGGCACGGCGCTTGGCATTCCGTCCAAGTATTATGACAAGATGCGCAAAGACAATCCTTCCCTTCTGGCGGAAAATGTTAACAGTTGGTTCCAGAAGGAACCGAAGTCTCGCATGGTGCGCACCATGACATACAACGATCGCGACCAGAGGATTGCGCGAGCGTTCCTTTCCGATAAGTATCGCCGGATCGACAACTTCGAGATTGCGCAGACAGTTCTGCCGATCATCGCCGATATGCCCGATGCGAAGATTGAATCCTGCGATGTCACTGAACACCGGATGTATATCAAGGTGGTTAATCCCCGGCTGACGAGCGAGGTTGTCCCGGGAGACATCGTGCAGAGCGGAATCATTATTTCCAACAGCGAGGTTGGTTCCGGCAGTATGGAAATTCAGCCCCTTGTCTACCGCCTGGTGTGCAAAAACGGCATGGTTGTGAACGACGCGTCAACGAAGAAGCGTCACGTCGGCCGTGCCAATCAGGCGAGCGAGGACTTTTCCCTCTACACGGATGAAACCCTCCGCCTGGATGACCTTGCGCTGATGGCGAAGGTGCGTGACACCGTGAAGGCAATCGCTGAACAGACTCAGTTTGAGCGTGTCGTCAGCATGATGCGTCAGGCGAAGGAGGCGGAGATCACTACGCACAATATCCCGGCGATGGTTGAACTTGCCGGCACCGACTTCGGATACACGAAGCAGGAAGGCGCAGGCATCCTGGACTACCTCATCAAGGGTGGAGACCTGACACTGTACGGCATGGCGAACGCCGTAACTCGTGCAGCCCAGGATGTGGAAAGTTATGACCGTTCCACCGCAATGGAGAAGATCGGTTATGACATCCTCAGTATGCCGGCGCGCAAGTGGAACAAACTGAACGTACTGTCTGCAGATTAAGGAGGCGCAATATGAAAAGAATCAGCCAATGTTTTACATCCGATTACAGAGACGACACCATGATTGAATATGTTGAAACAGGATCATACTCAATGCTGAATTGCTCATACACAAGTGAAGACCCGGATTATGGGACGGACACAATTCACTTCGTTTCAAAGGTGGCTCTTTCAATAGAAACGCTTGCGTTCATGATGCTGCAAGAGGTTTCTGACTTCCTCGATTATCGTGAAGGGAAGATCCCAAGCTCTCTGGCATGCGATGTCGATTATGATGAGTATGGTCAATCGACTCTGATTGCAATCGAGAAAGCACTCAGCTCAATCGTTGGCGGATATTATCCCGCAAAGTGGTATGCGACTATTAAGGACGCCAGCAGGACTATTGCTTCTGTCCTTAAAAATGATCCGGGTGTAGTGTTTTCTTTCAGGGAAAGCGATCGCGAGGAAGCAAAGGGAGACCCGGAAAAGCGCAGCGAAGATGGGCCGTGGTATGGCATCAAGAGAATCTCAAACCTCTTCACCAATCATAACGACGAATTTATTATCGCCGCCGGACAATGGGGTGGCGGCATAGTTGGACTCGGTTACGATAATTGTGACGATTTGGAGGCTGCAGAGCATGCTGTGTGCCATGCGATTTGCGAAGTGACCGAATGGGATGCGGACAATATGATTTTTATTGAGAAGGAGACGGGAAGGAAATGACAGAAGCTACGATTCGTACATCTTGCAGGAAACTTGAACAGACACTGTGGGCACTGGGTGTCCACCACTTGAGCTGGGAGAAAGACCAGGACGGCATGACCGTATGGGTTTATCCGAACACACCCAAGGTAAAACAGATTATCGAGTGGTTCCGTGAAGCAACTAAGGCTCGCGAAAATGGAGGTTGGTAATCATGATTGAGCTTCGATTCTTCCGGATGAGATACCGTACAGACAGGGATTATTACACCGGCGATAACGATGTTTATTGCCGGCTTTATTTTCAGACTCTTGGAGAGCTGAAAACGAAATGGGAACACATAATGGAGGCCGAAGGGCATTACCTGGAAGGCGAGACATACAGCGCCTGGTACATTGCATATGGCGAAGGCTTCAGATGCGTCCGTGCTCTCCTGTGCGGTGGTGCATTTGATCCCGGCGACATCGAATACATTTCCGAAGAATACAAAAAGGCGGTGAAGAATGCATGAAGATCGTGAGAGACGGAAAAACCTATGAACTGACAGCAAATGAGATGAGCCTTGCCTACGAAGAGGCGCGGAAACAGAACATGCGTGATGGAATCATCTGGTCGATTGAGCGCAACTCCGAAAATCTGGTATTCGACCCGGATGAATGCACCATGGATGAGTTTATCGACGAGTGTGTGGATCGCATGGAGGAGGGCTATTACTCCGAGGACGAGGACGAGAAGTACGACGAGGTTGTGTTTGATATGGCCGAATCGTGTGGAGTATGGAGGGATGATGAATGATTGAACCACTTCCCTACCGCAAGCATGACGGATGGTTCGGCATATGGGAAATCGAAATGACGCCGGATGGATGGAGAGATCCCAAGACGGACGAGGTTATCAGAGACAACGGATACAATGAGAAACTCCTCGAATACATCAATGTCATCAAGGGAGTTTTGAAAGCAATCCCAGACCTCGACTCTATGAGAAAGTACTTTGCCAAGTATGGCACACGCGTCGGTGGCGGAGAAGTCTTCCCGATCCTGGCGTTCACTGTTGAGCGTCCGTTAATGGACTACACAATCAAGCTCGAAGGGTCACGCGTATACGTAATGGCACACAACAAATGAGGAGGAATCCATATGGGAGTTTTTTACACAGTCGTTGCAATAATTCTGTTTGGCATTATGGCGACCGGAATCTTTATTCTCGGCGCAATGTTCATGCGGCATATGTACCGAGAGGCACAGGAAGATGCACGGCACGACATGCTGTGTTATGATTTCTATCAGCTCGCCGGTGTGCAGCGGCCGACAGATCCAAAGCCGTATGTGCCGCCCAAACAAGTCGGCCGGCCGTATGTTTCGCCAAGACCGAATACTCCCAGGAGCCGAATGATGGTCCCGGGCATGAGCGCAATCGAGCGCAGGCTGAAAGAAGGCAAACGCGCAACGATTATGTGGAGAGCCGGAGATTGTAACAAGTAAAAGAGGAGCAGACACCACTCTGCTCCTCCCACCATGAACACCATTCGCCACCACAGCGAAAGGGTCAACTGAATAATAACACAACGAGGAGGAAAACACAATGAAAGATTATCGGGTTCGAATCGTTATTGAACGGAATATTCTGGGCGAAAACGAATACGATGCAAAGGCCATAGCACGTCGCATATACGAAGTGGATGATGACGATTGCGAAACAGACATCCTACGAGAATATCGGATGCCGATCCGTTACAACTGCTGTGAAGAAGGTCACACATACGGTTATACGTACACGTTCGCGAAGAATATTAATGAAGCCAAGTTCAAGTTCCAGGACGAATGGGTTGAGGACATTGAAGCAGCCCCCTGCTTTGATGATATTGAGGTCTATGACGAGGAGAGTGATGAATGGTTATGAGTATGAAAGTTGTTGGCT
>Ga0326513_10000717_pt1 | contig 28222 bp, 20 predicted proteins | sample 2_2465_0518_D_FD_203654 | JGI IMG/M metagenome (GOLD analysis project Ga0326513, IMG submission 203654) | Bovine rumen microbial communities from UC Davis, California, United States - 2_2465_0518 | ecosystem: Host-associated > Mammals > Digestive system > Stomach > Rumen | place: USA... | reverse complement strand
TGCGCGGTTTTGCCGAACTGGGTATTGGAGAACAGGGTATTGCAAGTATTGGTGTAAGATATAAATTTTAGAAAGCCTTTTGTAAGGCTTATAAATATATGAAAATACTACTCTTAGGAGAATTCAGCAATGTTCACAATAATCTGGCCGAGGGCTTGAGAGCCCTCGGCCACGAGGTGACTACGGCTAATGGTGGGCATGGCTGGAGCAACTACAATCGTGACATAGACCTTGGAAGGTCGTTTGGCATGTGGGGTGGTATTTCATATTTGTTCCGTTTGCTGAAGGCTCTGCCTAAACTTTGCGGATATGATATCGTACAATTTGTAAACCCTCATTTTCTGCATCTAAAGGCAGAGAGGGTTATCCCTATCTTCAATTTCCTCAGGAAACATAACAAGGGATTAGTGCTTTGCGCAATGGGCGACGACTATTACTATTGCTATAACCACAAGCATTTCAAGTCCCTTGCTTATTCCGACTATAATCTTGGGGAGAAGCCTCGCTCAACAGAGTTTGGAGAGCGTGCGTATAACGAGTGCGTTGGGACGGCAAAGGAGAAGCTCTCAAGGGAAGTGGCATATTGGTGTGATGCCGTTGTTTCGGTTATCTATGAATATTGGGCACCCTACGACCTTGTAACCGACAAGGACAAGAACGGAATTCCTATTCGCGAGAAGAACCATTTCATTCCTCTCCCGATAAAGATGCCAGAACCGGTGTGTCCTCCGCCATCCGACAAGCTTCGCGTTTTCCTTGGCTATAAGAAGGAGTTCGGGGCATATAAGGGGACAGATATTATGATGGAGGTTGCGAATGACCTTCTGAAGAAATATCCCGATAAAATGGAGCTAAAGCTTGCGTCCAACATTCCTTTTGCTGAATATCAGCACATGATGGACAACTCTGATGTGATGCTTGATCAGGTATATTCATACGGCCCTGGAATGAATGCCCTCTTGGCTTTGTCGAAGGGAATTGTGTGCATAAGTGGTGGTGAGGCTGTGAACTATGAGATGATGGGTGAATACGACTGTCGTGCAATAATCAATGTAACTCCTTCATACGAAAGCGTTTATACCGAACTGGAACGGCTTATTCTCATGCCGAAGGATGAACTTCAGGCATTAAAGGAGAAAAGCCGCGAATACGTAAGGCGCAATCACGAATGCGTGAAAGTGGCAAGACAATATGAGGAGATATATAAGGAGATATTGGCCTCTCCCCCCGCCCTCCCCCGTAGGGAGGGAGCCGATTCGTGGATGGAAAAAATCAACGTGCGAAATGGAAAATGAAAAAAAACATATATTGATAGGATCGTCGCCTTACGGCTCCCTCCCTACGGGGGAGGGCGGGGGGAGAGGCCATAGGGCTCGTAGACTTATGGTCCTTGGTGGCAATATCGTGCAGATGGAGGCTACCCTTGAGGCAAAGCGTCAAGGCTATTATGTCATTAGTGCTGATTTGCATGAGTATAATCCCGGACATAAGGTGGCTGATGAATACTGCAAGGTGGATATTGTGGATAAGGAGGCTGTGCTTCGTGAGGCAAGACGACTGAATATCGATGGTATAGTTCCCTACAGTTCTGATACTCTCGCACCTATTGCCGCATACGTGGCAGAGGAAATGGGGTTGCCTGGAAATCCATACAAGGCAGTATGCACGCTTACTCATAAGGACTTATTCCGTAAGTTCCTTACAGATAACGGTTTTAGTGCTCCTTGGTCAGATAGTTTCACGAATCTTGATGAGGCTATTATATATTTCCGAGAGAAGAGGAAAGAGGGTTGCAAGGCAATAATGAAACCTGTGGATTCAGCAGGTAGCAGAGGCGTTTTTGCAATAACAAGCGAGGAAGAACTTAAAGAGCATTGGGAGGAGTCGCTATCATATTCTATCTGCGGACGAGTAATCGTTGAACAGTTTATAGAGAAAGTAGGGCATCAGTTGGATGGTGATATCTTCCTTGATAATGGCAAGATAATCTTTGCAGGTTTCTGTGATCAGCATCACGTTGCGGGAAAGTCATCACTCGTACCTGTATCGTTGAGCTTTCCTTCTGAACTTAGTCGGGAGTTGAAGCAGAAGGCTGTTGATGAACTGCAAAAGATTTTCTCTTTGTTAGGTATGAAAACCGGCCCTTGCAACGTTGAGTTTGTTGTTGGCAAGGATGGAGAGATTTATTTCCTTGACCTCGGGCCTCGGAATGGCGGTTGTAATATTCCGTATCTTGAGCAGGCGGCAACAGGCTTTAATGAGAACACATACACCATTCGTGCTGCGGTAGGCGATAAGCTTCCAAGACGTGATAAAGTGCTTTGTGATAATGCGAAATACGTTATGTACTATCGTCCATACGCCAATGAGAACGGACATTATAAGGAGTTGTGGATGTCGGAGTATTTCCGCAATAAGGTTATCAATATTACTCATCTGATGAATATTGGTGATGAAATCCAGCTAACGCATAACGGTAATGATACCGTTGCTGTGGTGTTTGCGAAGTTCGATAACCAACAGGAGATGCTTGAGACAATAGATAATATGTCTGCCCATCTTCGGGTAATAACAGAATAAGGTATGAAAGAAATAGGAAGCATCTTTCCACTTTACACGGCCTCTCCCCCCGCCCTCCCCCGTAGGGAGGGAGCCGGAGTGCTCAATGGGGTTAGTAAGATATTCTCTATGGGTTGTTCCGTTTACGAATCGGCTCCCTCCCTACGGGGGAGGGCGGGGGGAGAGGCCTTTCTTTTTCTCTCTTTCTGTCGAGAGGCTATATATCTTATTGCCAAGAAGGAAATGGCAAACGGTAAAAAAGTGATGCTTCCTAAATATACCTGTGATACGGTTATTGCTCCATTCCTACAACTTGGATATGACTATCAATTCTATCCGGTTTGTAAAGATTTGACAATAGATATCCCAAAGGCAAAGGAGATATTCTCTGCGCATCATCCTAATCTTATTGTCATTCATCCATATTTTGGTATGGATCTTACAAGACAAGAGCAGGAGATGTTGAGAGAAATGCACGAAAGCGGATGCGAGATAATCCTCGACCTTACACAATGTCTTTTCTCTACTATGCATCTGCCTTTCATAAAATATTATGTTGGAAGTATAAGAAAATGGTTCGCCATTCCTGATGGCGCTTTTCTTGAAACCTCCGATGAAATGGGGATTTCTTGCGCTGAAAACGATGAGATTGTATCTCTTCAGACAAAGGCAATGAAACTAAGAGGAGAGTATTTCCAAGGGGGTGATACTAATGTCAAGGAAGAATCAATACGCCTTTCACATGAGGTTGAACGCCTCATGACAAGGCCTATTACTCCGCACGCTATGGCATCTGTCTCAAAGGATATTCTTGCCTTTGAGGATGCTGAGATTCAGCAAAAAATAAGGATAGAGAATTACAAGCGTCTTTACGAAGGCTTGAAAGATGCAGATAATATAGAATTAGTCGCCGATATCAGCCGTTTGACAACCGCTCCCCTATTCTTTCCATTCCGCGTAGGTGATATATCGGATATGCAAAAGAAATTGGCGAAGAAAGGCATCTATGCCCGACTGATATGGGAAGAGGAAGACAGAATACTGACCATAACGGTTGATCAGCGATACGACCTCTCGGATATGGACAGAGTTATTGCCGCAATAAAGGAGGAGTAAATACCAACATCCTCCGCTATTCCAAGGGACCAAACTCGATGAAGGTCCCATAAAGTCCCATTCTGGATAAGAGCTTTATCGAGTTTGGTTAGGAGTCAGAGCGGATTTATAGCGGATTTGAAACGGACCTGTAACGGACCTGAATCTGCTTTGCAAAGGAACACTAAGAAATTTCCCTCCTACAAAGAAAAATCCCATTTGCCCGATGTGAGCAAATGGGATTTTATCGTTTATGTATAGAAGATACTCTTACTTCAGAGTTACCTTAATCATAGTAAAGCTATTAGCAGGAACTTCGATTGTCATCTTCTTCTGAACGCTCATATTGTCTGTCTTAGGCTTTACGAACTGTCTGTCGTAGTTGTTCTCGAAATCTGGATTGCCAGAGAGGACAGTACGCTCAGCTGTAGCGTCAAAGTTGCCGAAACGGCTGAGGTCGATAGTAGCCTTGCGAGGGAAGATACCGCAGTTACATACCTTTACATAAACCTCGCCCTTGTCAGCGTTGAGGATAACTGACTGGCCAATGAGGCTATTGTCACCCTTGTCGAACTTAACACAGTTGCCATAGTAGTACTTACCAGCAGACTCACCGAACATCTTCTGAACGTAGTAGCTGCAAGTGAAGAATGGCTTCTCGTTGTCGAAGTAGATAAGGTCAGGGTTCCAGTTAGTGTTGTTCTTGTAAGCAAAGAGAGGAGCGTATGAAGTCATACATACGATATCACCGTTTCTCTCAACGTGGAGAAGATACAGAGCCTCTGCAAGGGCATCGCCAAGCTGGTTGCCGTGTGATCTCTCCTGAACAGAGTACTCACCGAGATATACCTTTGTCTTGCGGTTACGTGGGTAAGAATCATACTGACGGCTCTGGAGGAACATCTGACGAGAGTCATAGTAGTGCTCGTCGATGATGTCAAGACCGATCTCCTCAGCAAGCTTCCAAGAGTTGTCATAGTCAGGGTTGCCCTTGTGTGAACCAGGACCAGCTGTACCTACGATGATGATATTTGGATAAGCCTGACGAATCTTGTTGTAGATGTACTTGAAACGCTCAGCGAATTCAGGAGTGATCTTCTCCTCATTACCGATACCGATATACTTGAGGTTGAATGGTGCTGGGTGACCAGCATCTGCACGTACCTTACCCCACTTTGTAGAAGCGTCACCGTTAGCCCACTCGATAAGGTCGAGAGCATCCTGTGCCCAACGATCCATATCATCCATTGGCCATGGCTCCTGAGCCTGATCCTTCATGCCCCAGCCACCGTTTACGCCCTGACAGCTCACACCGCAAGGGAGGATTGGCACTGGCTCCATCTTCATATCCTCACAGAGCTGGAAATACTCGAAGTAACCCAAGCCCATTGACTGGAGATAGCCCCATGTGTTCTTGATAGCCTTACGCTGCTCCTTAGGACCTACTGAGTTCTTCCAGTGGTATGTATCCCAGAAGCCGTCACCACCACCATGAACTACACAACCACCAGGGAAGCGCATGAACTTTGGATGGAGAGCCTCAAGAGCCTCTGCAAGGTCCTTACGAAGGCCGTGACCGTGGTAAGTATCCTGTGGCATGAGAGAAACCATATCCACGTCGAGATTACCCTTGTCGAGAAGGAGAATCTGGAGGTTAGCGTCCTTACAATCTGCGTTTGAAGTAAGGGTAGCAGCGTACTTCTTCCAAGCACCGCCATTTGTGGTTATCTCTGTTTCAGCGAGAACCTTGTTGTCCTTACTTGCAAGAACCACTCTCACCTTCTTTGCATTGCCCTCAAGGCTACGGAAGAATACAGAGAAGTCATACTTTGCACCAGCCTTGACGTTCATGCCGAAGAAACCTTCGTTCAGCATACCAACACCTGTCCAGCCGTCAAAGTCATAGTAATGACCGATACGCTCAGCGTGGATTCGCATGTAGGTAGGGTTGTTAGGATGAACAGTGTTGTCCATGCGAGGCTCAATGTAACCGGCAGAATGTCCAGGACGGAGGAACTTCCAGTTAGTACCAGCGCCCCAGCCATCACGCTGTGCAGGACTGTACTCGAAGCTACCATTCTGAACGAGGTCTGCATAGAGACCACCATCGGCAGAGAAGCTGATATCCTCGAAGAAGATACCAATAAGATTATCACTGATCACCTTACCACCTGAAGGTGCCTTTACTGACTTCGCACTCATGCCGAGGCAAGAGGAGAGAAGCAGCGCTCCAATAAATGCTTTTTTTGTCATTTCTTAGGTTATTGTTATTGAATAATATAATTACCTTAAAGTAGTTTCGACAAAGATACTGCTTTTTTTCCGATTACACAAGTTTTAATTGAAAAATGTTATATCTTTATAATATTTTGTTATAAATAGCATAATTTTTATGCGGTTTCAACGAATTAGCCAAACGCATGATAAAATTATTTTCAGAACAAAGAGGACCAGAATTAAGATGAAAATATAATAGAAAATATTAATTGGGATTGGCATCCCTATAAATGCAATAATAACGTGAGTTGTTCAGTATTTGTCCAGTATTTGTTCAGTATATGTCCAGTATTTGTCCAGTCGATTACTGAACATATAGTGAACAAATATTGAGGATATAATGGACAAGAAATGAACTAAGGAAGGGAATGGGGGCTTACAGGGTTTAAATCTAATTCACGTTAAAATAACGTCAGTTCGACGAAAATAAAACGCTTGCGCTTTGCTTTGAAACATTAATTAAGACATGAATTAAAACATTAATTTGGACAAAAATTGATGAGAGTCTAAGCCATAAGGCTAATTAATGTTTGATTAATGTCCTAATTAACGTGAGTTCGACGAATTCGAAATAAACGCATCTCCGATGCTGAACTGACAATAATTACCAATCTTACCAATCTTCAACCAATAAAAAATGAAAATTATTGGACTAAGATTGTGAAGATTGGTAATTATTGTCAGTTAAAAACAGCTTGCTGTTTGCCACATAGCCAATTCGTCGAATCGACGTTAATTAATGTTATGCGACAGCAAAAGAAAATTCATCGAATTCACTTTTCTCGTATTATTTTCCAATTACTCTACCCCAAACATTCAGGGTAAAATTTGAAAGAAAATCAGAGTGAAAACACAAACATTGGCTTGAGAAACTTGAAGAGCCCAAAGGGACAACCCACGCAATTTTAGCGGTTTCAACGGGGATAGTTTGATAACTGTTACATTTATAATTGCTTTTTTGCATTGAGTGTCAAATTTACAAATATTGCACATTTTGTTTGTTTTATATCTGTAAATCGTCTTTTCATTTGTTCCAAATAATTGCGCAATAATACCATTACAATAAAAAAGTATGCGCATAATTTTTCTAAAACGTGTAAAATATATACCTTTGCAGCAGGAAAATGAAACCGCAAAACCGAAAATCGAACCAATTATTATACCTTGGTAAATTCGGTCTTGTTCACGCACACAAAAATTGTGTAGCGATGACTACTGAAACGTGTTCTTCAAAGAACTACTAAATTTGATAAAGTCACGGATTAATAGAGACGGGGATAATTAACATTGTAAAAACAGGCCAAAAGCCGGGGGGTTAATTAAAGACGGTGTATATTATATTCGGATAATATTCAATAGATGCTAATTATAATGTAATATTAAGTAAAGAAAGTCAAGTATGAAGAGATTTTTTAAACTAAATGTGTTTGCTCTTGTAGCACTGCTGTTCTTAGGAGTAGCAGACGCTTGGGGTTTGGGCATTAAAAAGAATGTCGCTCTAAATCTCGAACAAGAAGGCGGAAATGGTTCTTGGGACGGATCTAAGTTGAGCTGGACCGACAGTACATGGAATCTGTATAAATTTACAGATTGGGATAATTCAGATTTGTCAGGTTATGACAAGATGGTTATCAATGTAAGTAATGCAACTCCAGACAAAACGTATAGAGTTATCATAACAATTGATGGTACGCTCTATACCTATTCAACTTCTGGTAATGGTACAAAGGAAATCGACATTAGAAAAGATTTTAAGAATGGAAACAGTTCAATACAATCCATATCTGGTGATCCTTTAACAAAAGTAGAGTCAATCAGAATAGGTGGTTCTAGTGATAATGGCTCTATTACCATCAATTCTATCTATTTCCATAAGCCATTGCAGTGGGATGCTAATAACAAAATCACATTCTCTGCACAAGATTTCAATGTAGGAAACAATGTAACTAAGAATGCAGAGAATTTCACTTTTGCAACACAGTGGTCAAGCATAACTCTCGATTTTGACAACGATGGTCTGTCAACTACTGAGATTGGCTCTTTTGATATGAAAGTCACAACAACACGTGGAAGCATATATCCTGTTTTTGAGGAGAATTCCAATAAATGGGATTCAGACCTAACCGGTGCAAAAAATAAAGGTGTTAAATTAGGTGTATTTAGAATTTGTGCAAATTCCAACAATACACAAATTGCATTTAAAGCAAATGACAAGGTTACCTTTACAAAGGCAAAGGCACAGGAACAACCAGTAATACCTGTTTTTGATGTTACTAAGGATCGTATTTTCTTCGAGGATTTCGAGAAATTGTCTAATCGTGGAATCACAATTGAAAATGTTGTATCTGAAGCAAAGAAAGAGGAATACGCAAACGCCCCAGAAGGTAACTACAGCTATATGCAGGGAAAATACCTGAACTATGGTGGTAGAGGCAAGCTTATGCAGGATCCAACCTTTGGTACTTACTATCAGAATCTTGCTGATGCAGACGAATATACAAAGAGTATTGCTGAGAATTTCTTCCGTATCATTCTTACCGCAGGTCAGAGAGAACAAATTAAAAATACAGTCGGTAAAACGGGTGAAGCAACTATTGGCTTCTGGGTAAATGGTCAGGTAGCTGTAGATTATGAGCTTCCTCTTGAGCGCGGTTCTATGTTCTGTATGTTCAGTAACTTGCGTTTCAGAAAGGCTGATGACGAGGAAAAACCTCGTTTCATGTTTGATCTCTCTTGTAACGGCTGGACCTATTCATATATGCCAGCTTCATATGATGGCACTGAAGGTCATGTAGATTATATAAACCAGTTCTTCTATGAAGAGAAGAATAAGAACTCTGGTGTAGCAAATCCATTGGAAAGTCTTTTTGGCAAGAATAATTACGAGAATACTCTTGACCAGAGTAAGCATAAGTTCTATGACGACAAGAAATGGCACTATGTGACATACGTTATGGACAAGGGTAATAACAATGAAGGTTTGTCGCATGTTACGGTGTATGTTGATGGTGTCAAGACTGGTGAAATTACTAATGTAAGAGATAAAAACGGTTATGGTCTTTCTAATGTTGAATTTGACCCACAGGGTGGCTATGTAGGTCGTGCTGAATATCTCCGTAACATTGTTCTTGGTGGCTTCACTCCTCATGGACTCTTCTATGACAAGCAGTACTATTCAGATGCTGCTCTTGCATATGATGACATCGCTCTCTATGGAAAGGCTCTTACTCAGGATGAGATTCGCTCTATCATAGAGCAGAAGAACTATACTCCTAATGAGTGGCACTTTGGTGACAGTTTTACTGAGTACAACGAGATTAAGGGTGGTCATGAGCAGGAAAACAATGTCTCTGGTCTTAATTTAAGTAATGCTTCATTCGATAATACAACACATTACCTTAAAGTAAATGGTGTTACAACACTCACTATTCCAAGTGTTCCAAAGAACTATTATGTCCGCATAGAATATGCTTATGCCAATAAAGGTGATGGCGATGCCTTCCCTGGTACTGTTGGTAAACTCACATGGATAGGAAGCCGTGTTTCTGAAAACAATTCAAAATTGAAGAAGACTTTTGATGGACAAACTTACTATGTAAGGACATATAAGGCAACAGAATCCGGAACTTACACTTTGGAAATCAAAAAGGATGTTATCATCAGGTCTATCATCATCACTCCTTATGAGTATGCAAAGCTGAAGTTTGGAAACTGGAATGAAGGCAAATCTACATTCACCACACTTCCTGTTAATGTTAATAAGAAGTATGTTAAGTTTGATGTTGAGCGCATCAATGGCAGGAACTTCTATAAAAAAGATGGTGTAGATGTTGGTGAGAATCCTGTGTTACCTGAAGTTTCTTTGGCAAAAGATGGTAGATTTGGTGATCAAGCATACGAGAACATCGACAACTATAGGGAAGACTTAAATCACTATCCTTATATCAAGTACACCAGTACAGCTCCTCATGTTGCCCATATCAATAAAAAGGGTGATATTACAATGACAGGTATTGCTGGTAATACAACTATCATTGCAGAGCTTATCAGTGACAACCGATTCGTTGGTTCTGAGGTTATTGACTCTTTCGAGATTCGTATCCTAAAGGAAGAGAATACACTAAGATTGACTAACAAGCAGGCAGTCAAGGTAAACGAGAAGTTCCCTGGTGTAAATAGTAATAAGAACCTCGATAATATAACCTTGACTATCGGTGGATGGAATCATACACCTACATATATAATTCCGGGTGTTGCAAAACCAGCACAGGATGGTTGGAATCGTGCAGTTAATTTCCAGGGTCCAATAAAGCCTAAAGAGGAAATCCTTGATGATTTCAATCAGTACTCTATTGGCAAAAATGTAGCAAAGAGTGAGAGTCTCGGAAATGACGATGGAGAATTCCATCCTGGAGAGGCATTTGCAAACAATATCACTCCTTGGACTCTCCCTTGCCGTGGTGCATACGTTAAGTTTGAGCCTGTAAAGCCTGGTATCGTTACAATGTACCTCCTTCAGAATGGTAACCTTGACAATAGGCTTGATGACGATGGTCATTCAACACACGTTTACTGGCGTCCTGTTTATATAACAGATGAGAAAGGTCAGATTGTTGATTTCGTACAAACTGCAACAAACGGTCGTATCACATACAAGGACAACTTCTTTATTGGTGACAAGCGTCGTGCTCAGTTCATTGAGAGTATTGAGGCTACATACAATGAAGACCCTTCACTGAGACAGGATCTCCTTAATCTCAAAGAAAAAGATATAAATCAGTTCCATACCCTCATTGACAACTGGAACAATGCTGGTTGGAGACAAAAGGTGATTCCTACAGGTGATGGTGGTTACATGGTAATGTCAAAAGCAATTGTCCGCTACACATTTAACGTATATCCAGGTAAGACTTACTATCTGTTCTCAAATCAGTCTCAGATAGCAATCTCTGGCTTCAACTTTGAGGAGGATCGTTTGCTCGATACGAAGACTCAGAATTATGAGACGGCTCCTGTTCGTGATGTTGTAGAAGGCACATCTCTTACCTTCACAGACGTTCTCAACGAGGCTCAGCCTGAAATTCCAACAAATGGAAAGGGCAAGGATATCACACATGTAACCTACGAGCGTAACTTCGCTCAGGGTAAGTGGTCTTCAATCTGTCTTCCATTCAGCATGAACAACAGACAGATGCGCGAGCAGTTCGGTGAAGAAACAGCAGTTGTGCTTCTCAAGAACATCCACGATGATGGTAAGATAGAGTTAATCTGGCACGTTAATCAGGACATCATTGCCGGTTATCCTTACTTCATCCTTCCTAAGGGTGATGTAAAGCATAATAATGTTGCAAACTCAACAATCACAAAGATCTCCGTTGATACCTATTTCAACAATGAGATTCAGAAGGACAGACCTCTGTTCTCTGTAGGTTCAAATGGAAACACCTTTGATTGGCAGGGTACATACAATGGTAGCCACTATAGGGCTGATTATCCATACGTATTTGAAGGAAACTTCAAAAATGAGGAACTTCCTGCAGGTTCATACGTTATGAGCAATAATGGTACTCTGTCAAAGTTGAAGAAGGCAACCACAGCTAAGCCTTTCCGTGCATATTTGAAGTATCAGGGCTCTGACGCTAATAATGCGAAGCCTCTCTATACATCAGTAAACTGGCAGAATGATGATGAAACAACAGGAATCGATGACATCATCTTCCAGAACGGAATTCTGATGGAGTCATCTGACGTTTACAGCATCGATGGTACTGTTATTCGTCGTGACGCACAGAATCTTTCTAATCTCTCAAAGGGCGTTTACATCGTCAATGGTAAAAAGTTTGTAGTAAAATAGTATTAGGATACATACATGAAGAAAATTTATATATCCCCTGTCTGTGAGGTTTTCCTCACAGACGAGGAAGAAAGGTTATTATTGTCATCAGCGGAGATCGTATCAGGAGACCCAGGCGGTCATCTTCCTATTGACCCGTATATTCCAATTGGAGATGACGTTGATGACCCCAATGACTTCGCAAAAGGAGGCATGGTTTGGGATAACTCGTCAATATTTGACTAATACACCGATGGCGGCGTTGTGATAACGCCTAAAGAGAATATCTCTCTTTACTTGAAAATTACATATCTTTTTTGTATGTTCTTCCTTTTCCTTTTATAAGGATAAGTGAAGGGCATACTTTTTTTATTGGACACCTATTATTATATTTTTCATCATCACTAATCTGCACACAGACCTGAAATCTGTTTTTTTATGGTTAATTATAAGAAAATCACAGAAATATTTGGTGATATAAAGATTAATCCATATATTTGCACTCGGCAAATCTAAAGACCGTGCGCCAGCCTTTAAGGGCTGACACGCACTTTTGCTTTCGTGCGAGGATGCTATGCACGTTGCACTCGGCAAATCAAAAGACCGTGCGCCAGCCTTTATAGCAGACACGCACTATTGCTTTCGTGCGAGGATGCCTTGTACGTTGCACTTGACAAATAATCTACATAAGAAATAATTTTATTAATAACTAAAAACAAAAACATTATGAAAAAGTATGTATGCGACACATGTGGTTGGGAGTATGATCCTGCAGTAGGAGATCCAGATAATGGCATAGAGCCAGGTACAGCTTTCGAGGACCTGCCAGAGGACTTTGTATGTCCAGTATGCGGTGTCGGAAAAGATGAGTTTTCTGAGGCATAATGCCATTTGTTTTTCTTCGGAAAAATAAATGTAATTCATGTATAGCAAGTACAGAACCGTCTGTGAGGCCGTTCTGTACTTGTTTTCGTTATATAATTATAATTCTACGCTTCCTTATAATTCTTTAGTGAATACCAGATGCTAACGGCAATAAGCATTACGCCTACTGCCCAATAGCTCCAACCCTCTAAGAAATAGCAAAGAGAATAGGTTACAAACATCAGCAGGAAGCCGAAAATGATCATAGACTTTGTTTTGGAAGGTAATGAAATCTTGTATTTCCACTTGGAAATAAACATTACCATTAGCACATCAATAAGATTCTCGCCAAACATAGCAATGCCCATACCTATCAAGCCGCCAAGCTCATAGCCGAGGATTATCCAGAAAGTATTCAAGGCACCTATCAAATTGAGGGCAAAATACACCTTTGAATCGCCGGCTGCAAGTGGGAGATAGGCATTTGGCAGATAAATGGCACGGAAGATGAGACTTGCCGCAATAATCTGAGCCATAGGGATAATAGAACTGAATTCTCCGCTCAGAAGTAACGGCACAATGATAGGCATCACGACAATGAATGCTACGAGCATAGGTGTGATTATCATCAGGGTTACATCCAACTGCTTGGTAAGTATGACGGTTCTATCAATCATATTCTTCACAACACCTGAAAGACGTGGGAAATAGTCCTGATCCATTGCCGAGAACACCATTCCTGCGTATGTCAAGGTCATGGTACGACAAGCGTTGTAAAGTCCCACCATTTCAAGAGAGGCGATGTTATTGAGATAGCTCTGAACGGATAGTTTTGCAATATGGTCGATTATCTCACACACAACGAATGTGATACCTATGCCAAGTATAATGCTACTACCCTTCAACTGTCGGGATTTGGTAAAGAAACTGAAAGGATGAGCCTTGATACCGTATGCAAGGGCAGCCATAGCCCAAAGCAGAGTGCAGAGAACCAATGCCGGAAGGACTCCGCTCAAGCCCCAGAAATAGTAGATAGGAAGAGATACGACAATAGCAACAACCACATTGACTATTGACAAGGAAGCGAGCGATTTCAACTGTCGCAAGCCTTTGAGAACAGCCATTTCACCACAAGTGATAGTGCTGAAAGCCACAGCAGGTGAGAGGAATACGAAATCCCACGTGTGCGAGTAGTCATTGAAGGTAAACCAAGAAAGAGGCTGGGCGATAAGAGAGCAAAGGAGCGTGCCGAACAATGCAAACAGCAATACCAAGGTACGAAGCAAGGTGACCTGACGGTCGATCTCCGCAGCATCGTTTTGCTCAAAAGCCTGGGAGATGCCACGTACTCCGCTTATGTCAAGACCGAGGTTTGTAGTGGTATGAATAAGCTCGCGAGTCTCGTTGTAGATGCCATTCAATCCTACACCCGAAGGACCAAGCAATATGGCAATGGCTTTCGTGCGAAGTAGGTTGAGCAGAATGTTGATCATCTGAACACCACCCAAGAGACTTGTCGCCTTTAATATGCTGTTGTATTTATTGTTCTTTACCTTTATCACCCGATATAATTTTTTGTTTTAGAGCGCAAAGGTAATAAGAAAATCCCGAATTACGAAATTTAATGTGCTTTTCTTGTATGCATATTTGGAAAATATGGAAAATATAATTATATTTGTAGCCAGATAAATAAAAAAATAAAAGAATGAAAACCATATTGAATATAAAATATATCCTGGTATTTGGTATTTTGTTCTTCGTAATTCAAAATGTGTCTTGGTCGCAAAATCAAGGCAAGATGTCATCGTATGTTAGAAAAGCTGTAGCAGAGTATCAATCCAGTCAAAAGGCGAAAGACACAAGATTAAAGGCAAAGAAGGCTCATGTACCCGAACTGACGGCTTTGGTAAAGACTTCTGATGTTCAATTGCTAAAGAAGAATGGCTGCAAGATATACGCAAACTGGGATGATATATATATTGCGAGTATTCCTCTTGACAAAATATCTTCACTTTGCTCACACCCTTCAATTCACAGGATAGAGGCAGGGAAAAGCTGCTCGATTACAAATGATAACTCAGCCGCAATAGTACGTGCGAAAGACGTATGGCATAGTCCTGCCCCATTATCGGCAACAGGCAAGGGAGTAATTGTTGGTATAATGGATGTTGGTTTTGATTTAACGCATCCAAACTGGTATTCAACTGATACACAAGAATATCGCATAAAGCAAGTATGGGATATGCTTGACTATTCAGGAGAAGGTGAGCCTGTAGTGGGTAAAAACTCGCAAGGCGCAGATACAATATATGTAGGACGGCAATACATAGGTACAGAAGCCATTCTCAGCAAGAGACATTCGGCTGACGGACAAACACAATATCATGGAACTCACACTTTGGGAACAGCAACAGGTTCGGGTTGTGAGGGAAACGGCACGATAAGTCCATATACTGGCATGGCTCCTGATGCAGAAATCTGTGTGGTTGCAAACCATGTTAGTAACAATGAAGATATTATACCGGAAGAAGACCTATACAAATACACCACAGCAACTGATTTGCTTGGCTTTAAGTATATATTCGACTATGCAGAAAGCGTTGGCAAGCCCTGTGTAATTAATCTCTCCGAAGGTGGGTATTATAATCTGCATGAGGATAAACTATATAATGAGATACTGAACAAGATGGTTGGCTCTGGGCGTATAATATGCGCTTCTGCAGGTAATGATGGTTCATGGGGTACCTACATACATAAGGCAAAGGGAGAGAGCAGAAAAGGAGCTTTTTTATTCTGCACTTCAAATGACGCAGCCTATGTCATGCGCTCAACAAAGCCGGTGAAACTGCAACTTTCGTTCTACCAGAATGATGAAAGCGGGAAGGGTAAAGTGGAAAGGGTAAAGTGGGAATACGATATGACGGAGCTTTCTGCATTTCCTGATAGTGTTATGCAGGATACGTTATATGTTGGAGATAAGCGTTTTCCAATAAGTCTGTGCGTATATCCTGAATGTTATGATAAGACTTTGTATGCTTCGGAGTTTATGATTTCCGATATTGACAATGTCAGTTTCGGAAAGAATACCGATATATCATTTACGGTTTTTGGAGACGACAACGACATAGAGGTTTTCTGTGCTGGAGGAGGTTTCAAAAGCAGCGATATCGACAATAATCTATGTGATTTCGAATCATCGCATAGCATAATGTTCCCCGGTTGTGCCGAAAGAGTAATAGGAGTAGGCGCAACAGCACACATCACGGATGTGCCGCTTCATTATGGGGGAGTCACTGGCGATAACTATGGCACAGATGGCGTAAGGGCATCCTTCAGTAGTGTGGGACCTACATTTGACAACCGTATAAAGCCAGATGTTATGGCACCAGGAGTGAATATTGTATCTTCAATCAACAGCTACAAGAAAGATCTACATCTAGAAGAGAAATACGGTTCACGCGTATTTGAATATGAAGGAAGAAAGCATTATTGGGCATTGGCAAGAGGCACGTCCATGTCATGCCCGATAGTATCAGGCGTTATTGCCCTATGGCTTGAAATATGTCCAACCCTGACTCCAGAACAGATAAAGGACGTCTTTGCCCATACTTGTACGCATTATTATGGCGAGTCATTGTCCTATCCTAACAACTACTATGGTTGGGGTGAAATTGATGCCCTTGCGGGAATAGAATATATCAATAGCGTTTATACGGGCATAGAGGATGTTATGACTACAAATGATAGCAATAAGGCTATCTACAATATTAATGGCATGAGAGTAAATGATATCAAGCCAAACGGCATTTATATCATCTCTGATGGAAAAACCACGAGGAAATATGTAAGGTGAATCTTTACACCTTATACTTTACACTTTCTACTTTACACTTTCCCATAGTACACTTTTATACTCTTGTCTCTACTTACCTCAGGCATAAACATCATACGCTGCACGATTATATCATTATTCTCTATTGCCTTGCGTATTTTTGATAGCATAGGGCGACGTATTCCAGCATCTGTAATATCAGGAGCCGTGTCTCTATTGCAGAGAGAGAAATATGTTTGCTCAAAGCGTTTCTGAGCCTCAGAAAGATAGGCTAAATCCTCCTTTGTCTGCATATCAGTTTTGAACCCTCCATACTCTTGTGTCTCTTTTATCAGAAAGACATAGAAGGCAGACTCTTTTGGACCGAGATCAAGCGGCTGTTCTGTTTCTGAATCAGATGTTGTGGTACGTATGGAAAGCACATTCTTTCTACTATACGGACTTACCACAAGCTCGCATTTTGCTCCCTTACGATATGTGAGAAGGTCGAATAAAGTGCGATAGAAACCATTATAGATAAAAGAGTCTTGTCTTATGGATATATTGTTTATAGTCAGCGTGTTATCGTTTTGTAGTTTTTGGAGTTCAGAGACTATTTCCTCTAACTGCACAAGCATATCGCTATCAGTATTGATAAGAGCATAGTTTGCCATTCTCTGACCGTTCACTACCGAGAATGATACTCTGAACAATAAGGATGGATTAGTTACATCCATACGGAATCCCATTTTCCCGACAAGAAGTTCACGATAAACCATAGAGGTTGTGACATTACATAGATTATCGGCAATGTATTGTGCCTCCTCTATTGTGCTTGTAGGCGAAAAATAGAAGAAAAGGTCACTTGTCATTGACTGTGAGGCAAATACCTTTGCAAGCTTTGGAATATACACAAAGTCGAAACCTCCAACCTTACAGGTATTCACAATCGTGTTATAGTGTGCCTCTATATAATCGTTTACATCCTCGTCAAAACCCTCTTCTATAAATAGGAGTTGGGAGTTATCCATCATTATCTCGCCCCACGGAACACTTACCACCTCGCATTTTCCGTCAATAGCTTTCATTATGGCAAACAGAAGAAGAGCCTCCTCACGTTGGGTAGTTTCATCAGCAAGAATAAGTTGGCTAATGTCCTTGCGCAATTCCTCCACCTGACTTATTGTCAGACTTTGCACCTCTTTCACGGCTTCTGCAAGCGAAAGATTCATAGACGCAATTCTGTGCTTGGGCGTTATTCCGTATTTGTCACAAAGTTGTTTTACGGCATCTATCTCTCGGCGCACAATAATGCTGTCAGCCTTGATGATGTCATATATAATGCGGTATATTCCCTGTCGGGCGAGATCTCTCATAATATAGTGGTCTTTCTATTTTCGCAACAAAGATACGAGTTTTTCCTTACTTTTCCAATATTTTACCCAATTCATTGCGATAATTTCATGTTTTTATGCTATTATCGTACCTTTGCAACATCAAAACAAACAAATAACATTATTAATCATATAAATTAAAAGAAAGGAAAATTATTATGTTACTCTCAACAACTCCAACAATCGAAGGTCGCCCAATCCAGCAGTATTTCGGAATAGTATCAGGCGAAGTAATCATAGGCGCTAACTTCTTCAAGGATTTCACAGCTTCTCTTCACGACATCTTTGGCGGACGCGCTTCAAGCTATGAGAACACACTCTGCGAGGCTAAGGAAAAGGCTCTTAATGAGATGCGTCAACGTGCAGAGAACATGGGTGCTAATGCTATCGTAGGTATTGACCTTGACTATGAGACAATAGGCCAGTCAGGCAGTATGCTGATGGTTAGCTGTAGCGGTACGGCTGTGAGGATATAAAGAGGCCTCTCCCCCCGCCCTCCCCCGTAGGGAGGGGGCCGGAAGGCGAAAAGCTTACCCCTTGATTTCTAAACCATAACCCCAAAACTCTAAACTCAGAAAAATGGCAAACTTCAATAACACAAAATTCAGTAATTCTGGATTAAATATATCAGTTCCGCAAGTGAAATGGGCATTTATATCTGTAGCTGCCGCCCTTGTTTTCACTATCCTGTTATCAAAATCCTGTACGGTAGTCGATTCAGGTGAGATAGGTATCAAGTTCCACAAATGGGATTCTTCAAAGGAGAAATATGGTGGGGTGGAAGGAACCTGTAAGGGATGGGTGTTCTACAACCCTATAACGACAAAGGTTTTCACCTACCCTACCTATCTCCAGCGTAAGAACTATGAGCCATTCAACGTGAATGCAAAGGATGCTTCTACCTTCCAGATGGATCCTACTATTGCCTACCGCATAGATCCTGCAAAGGCTTGTGATATCTTCGTAAAGTATCGTGAGGGTGTTCATGAACTGGAGAACGGCTATATCCGCACTTGTATCTATGAGGCTTACCGCACTTGTGCCAACCGCTATACGAGCGATTCTCTGATGTCAAGTCGTGCAAATTTCGAGAGCGATGTTCGCCATCGTCTTGAGTCTTCTCTTCAGAAGGAAGGTTTCATAGTTGAGGAGTTCACCTCACAGATCACACCTCCACAATCTCTGGCTCAGATGATTAACGAGAAGAATGCTGCTGTTCAGTCAGCTCTCAAAGCTAAGAACAAGGTTGCAGAAGCTGAAGCTGAAGCAAAGATCAAGATTGCTGAGGCTAAAGGTGCTGCTGAGGCTATGCAGATTAAGGCAGATGCAGAAGCATATTACAACACAAAAATAGCTGCTAGTTTATCACAACACATCGTACAGGAAGACTGGATTGAGAAGTGGGATGGTCATTTGCCAACAGTTACTGGCTCTGGCGGTGGAATGATTCTCGATCTCAAGGACATAAAGAAATAACGTTTCCCCAAAAATTGTCCTTACATAAATTCATACCAAAATACTAAGCTCTGGCTCGCAGGGATGCGGGTCAGAGCTAATTTATTGATCATTTCGCTATAAACTGCCTTATTGTTTATAAAGGTTATTATTTCTGCGAGAGTTTTTTCATTTCAGTTTACAAATACGGAGAAAACAAAGCCTAAATTTGTTGATTTCGCGAAAAATATTTACTTTTGCATTAAATATGAAAACAATGACCAACAACAACTATCATATCTTTGTAGAAAACGACAAACTCGGACTAAAAGATCCACAGAACCGCATCGTGCTCTTTGCCGTCTATGAGGCTATTGATTTCATAGATGTGAACACTCCTATCCGCATTCGCAGAGAAGGAAAATGGGGTTTAATGGATTTTAGGGGAAATACAATCGTAGAGCCTGCATATTCGTTTATGTATAGCCCTTGCAACGGCAGAATTGCCGTGGAAAATGATAGTAAATACGGCTTTCTCGACTACAAGGGCAAGGTGGTAATTCCACTTATCTACGATGATGCAGAAAGCTTCTCCAACGCAGAGGATTGCTTTGGCGTGCCATCTACATGGGTGAAGAAAGAGAACAAATATGGCGCTATAAACGACAAGGGTGAGGTCATTATTCCTTTTGAATACGATAACGCAGACCTACTAAAAGGATATGCTATCGTTGAAAAGGACAAGAATTATGGAGTTGTAAATTTCAAAAATGAACTCATTATTCCCTTAGGTGATAATGATATAGAATTTCTGGATAATGACATCGTTAGCCTTGGCAATGCTTCTTTCTGTGGTGCTGTAAACCTCACCACGAGAGAGAAATACGAATGCGACATGGGTATATCCGAATATGGATTTACAAATGGTTATGCTGTTGTGGATCATGGTTCTACAAAGAATATTATTGATAGGCAATTCAAATTACAGTTGCCAGAATGGCACGATGACATCGTATTACTCGACAAGGGGACAGTTCTAATATGCGACAAAGACTCATGGCTGCTCTACGACAAGATTGATGGCAAGGGTGTACTATGCCAACACGATGATGACTATGTGTATATGTCCGACGGAAAGACCATGTATTGTCGCGACCAGTATAGCGATACTATCATCGTAGAGCCAGGTGTAGAAAATCTTGCATACGTAGCTGCCGACGAAGATGAAGATACAGCGAAATATCAGATGCAGTTGAATCTGAAAAATGTGAAGTTCAAGGAGGGTGTCACAAAAATTGGTACTGGTTGGGAAAGAATTTGTCTTGATCCATGCGTCCGCACCCCTAAAATAGACATATACCTCCCTTCTACGCTAAAAACGGTTCATCCTGAAGCTTTTCGTGGTGCATTACCAAGGATCCGCAACATATATGTGCCTTATGGTATGGGGGCAATGATGAAGTCATTCCTACCCTCTCACCTTTGTCCTCTCATCAAGGAAAGATCGAAAGGATGGGCTAAGATATTTAGAGAAAAGTTAAAAAATCCTTTTGACTTTTTCACGAAAGAAAAATCACACTCTTCTAAAAAAAACGATGATAATGTAGCAAAATTTACAAGTGCATTAATCACAATACCTGCTTGTATAGGTTATGTATTTATTGGTGATACTATATTGCCATTTGAATCACCATACCTCATAACTTTCATCGCTATAACTATTGCATCATTAATTCTTGCAGTATTTCTTGTTAATGCTACAAAAATAGAAAATATGAAGGAAAAAAGCTACATTGCATACGTCCTTACATGCTCGATAGGATTATTTGTAATTATTGGATACATCTTTTTGTTATTCTTTGGCGGAAACAAATACATTGGTGGTGGAGACCCACAACACACTCGTGGTTATGTAGTTGATTTCAATACAGGTAGAAGAAATAGAAAAAGTATGAAGGTTGAAGTACCTGAATTTGATAGAACTATTACTGAAAGCATCTCCAACAACCATCCCTACCATATAGGTTCTATCTGTTGGGTAGAATACCACAAGGGACTCTTCGGTCTTTATGTTATAGATGATGTAAAGCAGTCCGTTCCCATTGAGTAATGCCCTATGCCCTTAGTTCAAGAATTGCTTAAAATCCCTGACAAACTCTGTTTATCGCAAGTCCTTTTACAATATACGAATAAGAAAAAGGTCAAGTCCAGCTTTTGCGCCGGATCTCGACCTTTTCTTGTTACCTGAAATTAACACAATCTATAACTTACCTTAGCTTAATACCTCGTCATTGTTCCCCTAATCAAATAAAATAGTTTTTCCCCTTTAACATAATTATTACACTTATTTCCGAGTGCAAAGGTATGAAGTTTTTTTATTTTGTGCAAGAATTTTTGTTTCATAAAGTTTGCGATTTATATCATGCAACACCTTTTATAATTGCGCAATAGAGCAAAATAATATTGCTATATGGTGCATTTTATGTTGCAAATCTGCAAAATGTGCCCGCACACAATATTAAAACAGGGATTTGCGTATCTCAATTTCAATTTAGCTTCTTTTAGAGATATGATTATCCAGAGTCCTAATTTTTCTCTATAAAATGCTTGATAGTTTCAAGATTTTCTTCTCCTGCCTTTCTTCCCATATCATAGACAAATTGCATCTTCTTGGGAGTTTGCTCGGTTCTGCCGATAGGAAGGGTATCAGAAGGGCAGATAACCATACATTTACCAGCCTCTTGCTGTTGAGTGATATATTCAAGCTCTTGATTATACATCAAATGGCGTTTGCTCATACCCTCGATAATAGCCGGATATTTACGCATAGTAGCCTTGAAGACAGGCATTAGCTTGGTGAGTTCCTTCTTAAAGCCTTTCGGCTGGGTAAGGATGACGATATTCTTTGTAAAGCCCTCATTCTCAAAATATTTCAAAGGAATACTATCGGCAATACCTCCGTCGAGTAATGCCAAATCACCAATAACCACAGGTCTGGAAATGATAGGCATACTGGCAGAGGCACGAATCCACTCCATACCAGTATAGTCGATTTTGTCAAGACGGCGATAAACAGCCTCACCTGTTCTTACGTTGGTAGCAACAATATGAAACTCAGTAGGGTTCTTCTCGAAGGTTTCAAAATCGAATACGTCAATCTTAGTAGGCAGAATATGATACGAAAACTCTCCACCCACATAGTCGCCTGTCTTGATCAGCGACCTTATGCCCATATACTTTGGATTCTTACGTTGAGACATATTATAGCGTAAGGTACGCCCAATCTGATGTGAGATGAAGTTACAACCGAAAGTCGCACCAGCAGAAACCCCGACAACGCCATCAAACGTGACATTGTTTTCCATAAGGACATCCAAGATTCCAGCCGTGAAGAGACCTCTCATTCCACCGCCTTCAAGTACTAAACCAGTCTTAGCCATTTACAATTTACAAAGAACAATATACAATTGTTGGCAAAATTACGAAAAGTTTTTGATTATACAATATTCTTTTGTCAGAAAATACAAATATTCTGCATTTTGGGGTTACATAACAAGAAATTAGAGTGTGTAAAATCACCCTGTTTTTTGTCTTTCCCTTATAAATAAGTCCGCTATTCTTTCGTTTTTCCTCCGTTCATAATACCATTATAATACCATTATATTACCATAATAATACCATAATATTACCATTAACTATGGTATTTTAATGGTATTTATATGGTATCTTTATTGTGTTTATATGGTATTTACTTCGGAGGAAGAGCGAACTAAGAACGAAGAGAAAAACAAGGCATAAAGAATTTTTCCACGAAAATTTTGGGTGATATTAGAAAAATTGCTTATCTTTGCAATTATAAATAACTAATTCAAGTTACTATGCTCTATCCATCAATATCTGAATATACAAATTCGCTTAGTTTTCCTTATGAGAATCTAACAGAACTAAATAATCTAAGACTTGCAGAGGATGAGTCTGGATTAGCTGTATATACAAACAATGCGTCAACAGTAATTTTCAAAATGGTTGATGAGAATATGTCCTACTATGGCTTAAAATGTTTTCTAAAAGAGAATGTAAATAGAGAAGTCCTATATTCTAACGAAAATTGTTTTTTATTTCCTTCTGGAACAAAATATATTTCAGAAGAACTTTATGTAGATAGCAATATATCTGATAAAGAAATGCATGATGTCGTAATATATCCATGGGTAACATACAAAACACTCTTTGAGTTTGTTACAGAAAAAATTGATAACAAAAAAGCATTAATATCTTTGTTTTCTACTTTGAGAAATTTTTTCAATGAAATGTTGAAATCCAGGTTGTCCATAGAAGGCATTAATGCTGATACTATTGTCATAGATAACAAAGGTAATGTAACTATCAAAAATATTGATGATTGTTTAGTTTATAACAATCATTCAATATCAATTAAAAAAGATATTTACTATATTCTGTTAGCTATAAGATTGATTATTCTTGACAATACACTTTTCAAATCAGAACATAATGCTAAGTATATTCTATTTGAAAATAGCGATACTAATATCAATAGATTAGATAAATATTTGTCATATGATGATAGTGATGTAAAACAATATGTTGGTGCTATCCTATATTTATCTAATGGCGGTGATGACTTCAATGGAATAAAAGCACATGCGTTTTCTTCAGATGAAAGTAAAGATGTGAAGAATACTATTACCAAAGCCCCTCTGGAAACTCCAGAAGGTCAAGTGGAATATGCACGCCAATGCTATAATCAGAAAGATTACGAAAATGCTTTTATATGGTATTCAAAAGCAGCAGAACAAGGATATGGGGATGGATATAATGGTATAGCATTATGTTATGAAAAAGGGTATTACGTTGAAAAGAATCAAGATAAAGCTTTTGAATATTACCATAAGGCTACAGATTGTGGAAGTTTAAGAGGTATGTACAATCTTGCTTATCTATATGAGCACGGACAAAACAATAATTTTGATAAAGCGGAATTCTACTATCGTATGTCTGCTGAACGTGGGCATAAAATATCTCAATATAAAGTAGGAATTAAATACATGTATAACAAGATATGTTTAAACAGCGGGATTATATCTTCAGAAAGAGATACCGTTAGAGCTTTTGATTGGTTCATGAAATCTGCTAAACAAAATTACGGACCTGCTCAATTCAGAATCGGTCAGTTTTATGAAACAGGAACTAATCCATGTGTAAGAAATCTGACAAAAGCGTTTGATTGGTATAAACAAGCCATGGATAATGGTACTGTCGCAGCAATATTTGCGATTGGTCAATTGTATGCAAATGGTATTGATGATATAACCCCAGATGACGAAGAAGCATATAAATACTATTTACTTGCAGCAGAAAAAGGATTTGAAGAAGCAATGTATAAGACTGGTATTTATTTGTATTATGGAAGAGGTATAAACGAGAATAAAGAAGAAGCAATAGAATGGTTTACCAAGGCAAGTGAAAAGGGGAATCAAGAAGCTGAACAGTTTCTTTTGAATATTGAAGAAGATGATGATAATGATAATAATTCTGCGATTGAGGTCTCTCCAAAAGAGTTGGCTTCAGCCGTGATGGATTCTTATGGTGTTCTTTACAGTAGAGATGGAAAGAAATTATTGAAATACAGTTTGGAAGATACCGAAATTAGTTGTAGTGATTGTTTTTCTCATACTCGTGAATCGTTTAGACAATATAAAGTGCATGAAGGGGTTGAAATTATATGTCATAGCGCATTCTGGGATTGCACTTCACTTGTCCAAATAGAATTTCCTTCTTCTTTAAAAATTATTGGAGATGCTGCTTTTTGTGGATGTTCTAACTTGCGGACTGTAATTGTAAAGGAAGGCTTCCATGAGATTGGTCCTATGGCATTTTCTGGATGTGAACAATTAAAAGGCTTTGTGCTTCCTGCATCATTAAAAAAAATAGGTGGGGATGCATTCTCCCAAGTTAGATCTATAGAATCACACAATCCATTATATGTGATATATGAAGAATGCCTCTATGACTCTTCAAAAACAAAACTATTGCATTTCTTCAATAATGGAAGAAAGGAATTTTGTATTCCCAAATATACAAAGGTTATTGAAGATTCAGCATTTATGAATTCAGGACTTCGTATTGTACAGTTCAACGAAGAACTTGAAAGTATAAACAATCAAGCATTTGAAGGTTGTAAAGATTTATTATATCTGAATTTTCCTAACAGTTTAAAGCACATAGGTTCTATGGCTTTTTCTGGTTGTGAAAAAATCCGGAGTGTTATTATTCCACAAAACGTTAAAGTGATAGAGGGGCTATGTTTTAGCGGATGTAGAAATCTAACAGCAGTAAAGCTTCATGATGAAATAAAAGCGATAAATACACTTGCTTTCACAGGTACAGAAATAGAAAAGATAATATTGCCACAGAAACTTGAAACTCTGGCTCCTATGGCATTCGGATTTACACCTTTAAGAACGATAATAGCTAACTGTGATAATTTTATTGTTAAAGACGGAGTTATTTACAATAAGGACATGACAACTCTTGTTCAATACTATGGTGACAATGAAAGATTTGAAATACCAAACGGAGTGAAAGAAGTAAACAGTTTTGCATTTGCGTTCCGATGGATTAAAGAAGAAATAGTTTTCCCTGACACAATAGAAAAGGTGGGATCTAGCCTCTTTGAACAAGTTCCTGCGCCAAATAGAGTTGTTGTACCAGCAAGATTAAAACAGATGGTCTCTGATTCTATTGAGAGCTATTACAGGGATAGAATAGTAACTATATAATTTACATTTATGATTATAATCTGTTCAAAAAGGAAATCAAAAGAAAAATACAAAAAGAGTATCCTGGATGTATAATTGCCGATTGTACTAGTAAAGCCAAGGATCCTTTGATAAGATTAAGTCCATTTTACCCACATGGTAACATTCCTGTACCATACACAAATGGATTAATAACCGCAAATTCTGTTGAATCTATTTGGCAAGGACTCAAAGTCTTTCAAAATAGTGATATTGATATTGAACTTTTTAAACACCAAGAATTAAAGGGGTTAAAAAGGACAACAAAAAGATATGGTAAAATCTTGGGGCACAAACGAGGTCCCGATGGTAGAAGTGACATGTTATTGTCTTATTCTGAAGCCAGAAAGCAAATTTACATACCGACTTATAGGTGGATGCTTGAACATTATGCAATGGATATTATAAACCGACTACGGAGTGTAAATAAGGAAAAAACAATTGTTTTACTTGATTATAATACAAATTGTGACGTAAAAAATCTACAAAAGCCACTTTCACATGCGTATTTGGTAAAAGCGTATGTTGAAGGTTTATATCCATACGAAGATGTATTAGAAGAAAAAGTTGAACATCACTTCTATGAAGGTAGAAAAAGTTTACATTGGACAACCAAAACCACATCATATAGAGAAGTTAATATAGATTCGTCAAAATCACAACAATTAGAAATTCCTTTTGATTTACAATGAAAAAAAGAATAGATTGGTTTGACATTAAAACCATATTACAAAACAATCATATTACTAAATTGTATCATTTTACAGATAGATCTAACTTGGATTCTATTGTTAAAAATGGTGGGTTAATATCATGGGGAGATTGTCAAGAAAAATCCATCTATATAAATGCTCCTGGAGGTTCTGATTTGTCTCATGTTTTAGATGAAAAAGAAGGATTGGAGGATTATGTTAGAGTAAGTTTTTGCCATCATCATCCAATGATGTATTATGCGTTAAATGAAGGTCGAATAAAGGATCCTGTTATACTTGAAGTTGATATTGATCTACTTTACCTTGATGGCGTTATTTTTTCAGACAGGAATGCTGTCAAGAAAAATGCGCAAAAGGGTGAAGGTGTTGATTTTTTGAGAAATGTACATTTTTCTACTGTAAAAATTCCTCATCTATATGATGTTAGTGAAGAAGAAAAAGAATTTTATCAAGCAGAGATTTTAATACCACATATAATTCCCTTACATTACATATTGAATATCAATAAATTTGTTTCCGTAGATAATGACAACTCAAAAGATATTGTTGTTAATCCAATTTATAGTAAACCAATTACTTCCGTATGTCCATCTGCCATTTTCTTTTTGATAAGTCAGAATGACCATGCTAAAAGAATTTTAGACATCAATGGTGAAAAGAAATTTAAAGGTCAGATATTGTGTGATATAATAAACGAGACCCTTTATAATCTTATTCAAAACAATAAAGACAAACATTATGACTCAAAATACGATATAAGTGTTATTGGCTATCATGACTATAGTTACATTTGTTTTCCAAAAAGCAGTGGATACTATATGAATATGAACAAATTGTTAGATAATGCAAAAGGGATAAGAAAAATCAGAAAAGTTGTAAAAACAAGAAAAGGAACAAAATTGTTAGAAAGGGATGTGCCTGTTTGGGTAGAACCTCGGAGTTGTGGAGGTTCGAATTTGAGCGATGCCCTTAAATTCTGTTATAAGATTGTTAAGCAATGGACAGAAAAGAATCCAAATTCTTTTCCTCCAATCGTTATACATATTACAGATACAGGATATAATGATGAAGACCATAGTCATGTAATATCTTTGGCAAATGAAATAAAAACTCTCTCAACAAATGATGGCAATACAATATTTATAAATCTGATATTTGAAGAATTGGATTTCTTGTCACATTCTATTTTCCCTAGCAAAGAATCCGAAAAAGATCGAGAGAATGCTTTTATAGATAGCTATTGTTATATGTCGAGTTATTTGCCCCAAACAATGAATGAGTCACTTCCTTATATCTCCAATAAGAATGAAGATCATTTAGGTATAGCATACAATCTAAATCCAAACGAGTTACTGTCTTTATTGGAAACGATTGTAAAATAACGTGATTACAACGAACTCATCTCTTCTTCATCATAAGAACGG
>Ga0326513_10000715_pt1 | contig 28262 bp, 29 predicted proteins | sample 2_2465_0518_D_FD_203654 | JGI IMG/M metagenome (GOLD analysis project Ga0326513, IMG submission 203654) | Bovine rumen microbial communities from UC Davis, California, United States - 2_2465_0518 | ecosystem: Host-associated > Mammals > Digestive system > Stomach > Rumen | place: USA... | reverse complement strand
AGGAGATGATGGAGAACAAAGTCGTCTTCACGGTTCCGATCGATGAGAGCGTCAAGGCGGGCGTCGTGACTTCAGTGAAAGGTGTCAGGGCATTTATTCCCGCTTCCCAGCTCAGCACGAGCTATGTTGAGGATACCAATGAGTGGATCGGCAAGGAGATCGACGTCGTGATCATCACTGCTGACAGAGAGAAGCAGCGTCTCGTTCTGTCCGGCAGAGAGGCAGCCAAGATCAAGCGCAGCCAGGAGAAGAAGGCTCGCATCGATGCTCTCAAGGTCGGTACTGTCTGCGAAGGCAAGGTAGAGACGATCAAGCCTTACGGCGCGTTTGTCGATCTCGGAAACGGCATCAGCGGTCTGGTTCACATTTCTCAGATGAGCACGAAGAGAGTTGCTACTCCTGAGGAAGTATGCAAGGAAGGCGATGTTGTCAAGGTCAAGATCACCAAGGTTAAGGACGGCAAGGTAAGCCTTAGCATGAAGGCTCTTGAAGAAGCACCCGCTCCGTCTGAGGACGACATTCCGGAGCTGTCTCAGGTAGTATCCCATGAGAAAGCTACCACCAACCTGGGAGACCTGCTCAAGAACATCAAGCTTGACTGATCACGGTTTGATATACAATTTCCATAACTGTTTATAATAAGAGGGGAGAACGGGCGGTCGCAGTACCGCCCGTTCTGTTTTGCCCGGATCCAGGCCGGGAAGAGGATTTACGTGGAATTGGACGGAAGACGGAGCAGGACAAACTGGATAAGGACCGGTATCGCGCAGTTGACGCTTCGCCTCGCGGCATTCTTTGTGTGCGCGGGAGTTTTCCTGGCAGCAGGCGCGGGAGCCCGGGCGGCAGAGGTCTCTGAGGAGGAGAAGCCAGGGGATTTCGTGACGATCCGCGTGGAGGCGCAGCTGGAGAAGACGGACCGGGAGGCGCTGCTTGACCGGATCAACGCAATCCGCAGGGAAGCCTGTGAGGAGGGCGTCAACAATCCTGTGAACGGGATCCCTCTTACCCCGGCGGATTATGTGCCGCTCCGGTGGTCAGGAGAACTTGAGAAGATCGCCGAACTCCGGGCGGTGGAGAGCACGATCATTCAGGATCACATAAGGCCTGACGGAACAGAGTGTTTCACGGCGGCTCCGGAGGGGATTTCCTACACAATGGAGACGCTGGCATGGGGGTTTGACAGTGCTGCGGACGCAGTGGAGGGGTGGTATTCCGAGAAATCTTCCTATGTGGAGACCGACGGAAAGCCCGCAGGCCACTATATGGCCCTGATCAACCCGGAGAACCGGTTTGTCGGGATCGCCGGACTGAGCGCGCAGTGGCAGAGAAATGCCTGCGCCGGCGCCTTTGGCGGGGAGTCTGCCGCAGCGCAGGAGAAAGCTGCAGCTGCCGGCGGGAACGGAACAGACGCGGAGATCCCGGAGAAAACGGGAAATGAGACTGTGTGGATGATCTCCCTCAGAAGAGATCTTCTGCCGACAGCGGTCGGAAGGGCTGTGGAGGTCACAGCCGGCCGGATCTTCCGGGCCGCTTCATTTTGAAGGGGCGGCCGGATGTTCAGGGCTGTCCGTATTATGACAGGAAGGAGATCGCATGCATGAGATGAGCTACGTGGTGCGCTTCGTGAGCCTTGCACTGGACAGGGCCAAGGAGAGCGGGGCGTCAGAGGTGCGGAGCCTCACAGTATCGGTGGGAGAGATGACGGATATCGTTCCGGAGTATCTCTACCGGTATTATCCCGAGGCTGTGAAGGGCACGATCATGGAGGGATCCGAACTGAAGGTAGAGGTGGTCCCGGTGAAGATCCGCTGCGCGGGATGCGGGGAGACTTACCATCCGGACAGGTCCAACGCCTATTCCTGTCCCTTCTGCGGAGGAAGCAAAGGGGAGATCTGCCAGGGGCGGGGAATGAGCCTGAAAGAGCTCGAGATCAGCTCCTGAACTGCAAAAAAATAATCAATTTTTGGAATTCAGAGTCCTCTGAATTTTTTGCCAAAAAAGCAAAAAAATACCAAGACATTTAGCGGAAAGAGGTCTATAATACCGTGTGGTTATATTGATATAAAATTAACTAGATTTACGAACCAGAAAGGGAAACACAAATGGGCATATCTGTGTTCTTGATCCTGTTCCCGCTGTGCTGCGCGCCGGTGATGTACTTCATCACTAACGACAGACTGCGGGCCTACGTAACTTACTGCGCGGCCGGCATCATCGCCGCGGCGACTGTGGCACTGACCGTGCTCTGGGCGCTGAACGGGGCTGTACCGGTCCTGCTGTATAAGGAAACAGAGCTGGCGGACCACGCGATCCTTATAGCAGAGCTGCTGCTCATGGTCCTGGTCACTTACCTGTGCTTCAAGCACAGGAAGTACTGGATCAGCGTCCTGTCGATCGTTCCGACTCTGCTGATCGCGAAGCAGGAGCTGACTGCGCCTTCCCCCATGACGCTGTGCCACATCTATATTGACCATTTCTCGATCCTGATGTGTCTGATCATAGGTGTCGTGGGCAGCCTGATCGTGGTGTACGCGGTGGGATATATGTACGGCTATCATCAGCACAGAAAGGACGTCAGGGACAACCGGAGATATTTCTTCATGCTCCTGTTTATCTTCCTGGGCGCCATGTTCGGCTTCGTTCTCTCGGAAAGCCTGATGTGGATCGACTTTTTCTGGGAGGTCACCAGTGTGTGCTCCTTCCTTCTGATCGGTTATACCAGGGAGGCGGAGGCGATCCGCAATTCCTTCAGAGCGCTGTGGATGAACCTGCTGGGCGGCGTGGCTCTGGCAGTGGGCATTGTCTATTTTGACAGCGCTGTGAACTGTGTTTCTCTGCACAAGCTGATCGAATATGCCCAGACGGGCGTGGTCCCCGCGGTCATCGGAGTGGCTCTGATCGCCCTCGCGGCCCTCACCAAGGCGGCGCAGCTTCCCTTCTCCACATGGCTGATGGGAGCGATGGTGGCGCCTACGCCTTCCTCCGCCCTGCTGCACTCCGCGACGATGGTCAAGGCCGGCATCTATATTCTGTTCCGCCTTGCGCCCGCCATGGGAGGCACCACCACCGGAAATGTGGTCGTCTTTGTCGGCGGCTTTACCTTCTTTATGGCGTCCATCATGGCCATCTCCCAGAGCGACGGCAAAAAAGTGCTGGCCTTCTCCACCATCTCCAACCTCGGGCTGATGACGGCCTGCGCGGGCGTCGGATCCCATGAGACGGTCTGGGCGGGCATTTTCCTCATGATGTTCCACGCGGTCTCCAAATCCCTGCTGTTCCAGGATGTGGGAGCCACCGAGAACGCGACGGGAAGCCGTGACATCGAGGATATGCACGGACTGCTGTACAGACTTCCCATGCTCGGATTTTATATGTTTATCGGTATCGCGGCGATGTTCCTGGCGCCTTTCGGAATGCTGATCTCCAAGTGGTCGGCCCTGAAGGCCGCTGTTGACAGGAGCAATATTCTGCTTGTCCTGTTTATCACCTACGGTTCCGCCACCACCAGCTTCTACTGGACCAAATGGATGGGCAAGATCATCAGCCGCAGCCACGAGACCGGCGAGAGGATGGAAGAGAAGATCACGGACAACAGCGAGAAGTTCTCCATGACGGTACACGCTGTCCTGATGATCGCGCTGTGCGTCTTTATGCCCTGGCTCTCCAACAACTTCGTCGATCCGCTCCTGGTGGAGATGTTCGGCAAGTTTACAAACGTTCTGCCGGGCGGCATCCTCGCGATGATGGTGCTGATCATGTGCATTGTATTCCTGATCCCGATCCTGGCCTATATGTACGCCAAGAACCACAGGACCAACTATAAGCTCAATTACATGAGCGGTATCAATACCGGAAACAATAATGCCTTCACCGATTCCTTCGGAGAAGAAAAGAAGCTGTGGCTTTCCAATTACTATTTTGACAGACTGATCCGGCCGGATCAGATGATGATCTTCAGCCAGCTCGTCGCTACAGCCGTTCTGGCGGTCATGGTCAGTTTCCTTCTGGGAGGTGCACTGGTATGAGTTATAAAGCAGCGATCATGGTTGTTCTATATATATTGTTCGCGCCTCTTGCCGGAGGTCTCCTTGAGGGCGCAGACCGCAAGATCAGCGCCAGGATGCAGGGCAGGATCGGACCGCCGCTCCTGCAGCCCTTTTACGATGTGAGAAAGCTCATGAACAAGCAGGTCATCGCGGTCAGCGTGCTGCAGACTTCGATGCTTCTGTGCTATCTGGTCCTGATGGTCTTCACCGGAGCGATCTTCTTTGCAGGAAACGATATCCTGATGTGCCTGTTCGTGCTCTCCACGGCGTCCACATTCATGTATTTTGCGGCAGTGGTGACCAGCTCTCCTTACAATACGATCGCTTCCTCGAGGGAACTGATCCAGATCATGACTTACGAACCCGCCGTGCTTCTGGCCGGCATCGGCTTTTATCTGGTCGCGGGAACCTTCAGCGTCGCGAAGATCGCAAACAGCGATATCGTCATGCTGACCAGGATGCCCGGCCTGTTTGCCTCTTTTGTCCTGATCCTTCTGATCAAGATGAGAAAATCGCCTTTCGACGTCAGCACGTCCCATCACGCGCACCAGGAACTGGTCATGGGCGTCAAAACAGAGATGGGCGCCCAGAATCTGGCCATCTTTACGATCACGGAGTGGTATGAGACATCGATCCTGATGGGGATCGTCGGCCTCTTTGTGGTGACCTCCAATCCCCTCAGCTATGTGGGCGCGATCCTTTTGTGTGCAGCGGTGTACTTTTTCCTGATCATCGCGGACAACGCCTGCGCGCGCGTCAAGTGGACGCAGATGCTGCAGATCACATGGCTGTTCACGCTTTTCGCGTCCGGCGTCAATCTTTTGATCCTGATGCTGATCAAATGATCCGCGTCCGGCACCGCAGATCGACAACAACTTGGAAGGAATAGGACGAAATACTATGGGTAAAGTCAAAAAATCACCTTGGGTGCTGCATTACGACGGAAGCAGCTGCAACGGATGCGATATAGAAGTACTTGCCTGCCTCACCCCGGTCTATGACGCGGAGCGGTTCGGCATCATCAATACGGGAGATCCGCTGCAGGCGGACATTTTCCTGATCACAGGCGGCATCAACACGCAGAATAAAGCGGTTGTGCAGCAGCTCTATGACCAGATGCCCCGCCCAAAGGTAGTTGTGGCGGTGGGCACCTGTGCCTGCACGGGCGGTATTTTCAAGGAGTGCTACAATATCCTGGGCGGAGCGGATACGACCATTCCGGTGGACATCTATGTGCCGGGCTGCGCGGCCAGACCCCAGGCGATCATCGACGGTCTCATTCAGGCCATCGAGCTCTTCCAGAAGAGGAGCAACAAGCATGACGCCATCGAACGCAGACATAAAGAAGAGGAAGGCAGGAAAGCGCATGATAAAGTGTCCGGAGAATGAACTGATCACAATTGAAAAAGGAGAGCTCCTCTCCAGATGCATGGAGATGAAGAAGAGCGGTCTGAGGCTTTCCCAAGCCTGCGCGGCCTTCTGCGACGGCAATTACGAGCTGAGCTATTCCTTTGCCGACGATGAGACTTATGAATACAAGACGCTGCGCCTTCCGGCGGGACTGGACGAGGAGATCCCCAGTATCACGGACATCATTCCCACCGCGGTCTTTTATGAGAACGAGATGGCGGAGATGTACGGCGTAAAGATTCAGATGATCAGTCTCGATTATCACAATAAGCTCTACCGCATTGAGGAGGAGGCGCCGCTTCTTCCCAAGGATGCGAAGAGCACGGCACAGTGAGCGCGGTCTGAGACAAGGAGGTAATTCAAACTATGGGTAACATCAGTGTAGTTCCTTTTGGTCCGCAGCATCCGGTGCTCCCGGAGCCGATCCACCTGGATCTGGTCCTTGAGGATGAAAAAGTGATCGAGGCTGTCCCTTCCATCGGATTTGTCCACAGGGGACTGGAGAGCCTTATTGTAAAGAAAGATTATAACGAGATGGTCTATGTGGCCGAGAGGACCTGCGGCATCTGCAGCTTCGGCCACGGAATGGGCTATGTGGAAGCGGTGGAGAAGATCATGGGCGTTCAGATCCCGGACCGCGCCAGATACCTGCGCACGATCTGGATGGAGCTGTCCCGCATGCACAGCCATCTTCTGTGGCTGGGCCTTCTTGCGGACGCTTTCGGCTATGAGAGCCTGTTCTACCACTGCTGGAGGATCCGCGAGCAGATCCTGGATATGATCGAGGAGTCCACCGGCGGAAGAGTCATCTTCTCCGTCAACAAGGTGGGCGGCGTCATGAAGGATATGGACGCGCAGATGCTCGGCAGATTTGTGGAGAAGCTTGGCGATGTGGAAGACCAGATCACCGGGATCAGGAAGAATTTCCTGGGCGATAAGACCGTGCAGATGCGTCTGCGCGGAGTCGGCGTCCTCACAAAGCAGCAGGCCCATGACCTGGGCTGCGCAGGCCCCTTCGGAAGGGCCAGCGGCATCGCCACAGATATGAGGACCCGGGGCTACGGCGCCTACTCGGAGCTGGAATTTGAGCCCATTATCAGCAATGACGGAGACAGTTACGCGCGCTGCCAGTGTAGGATCGACGAACTGTTCCAGTCCATTGACCTGATCCGCCAGGCCGCGTCCGCGATACCGGCAGGAGACCTGTTCGTGCCGGTCAAGGGAAATCCGGACGGAGAGTATTTCATGCGCATAGAGCAGCCCAGAGGGGAAGCGGTCTATTATGTGAAGGGAACCGGAAAGCCCTACCTGAACCGGCTGAGGATCCGCACCCCTACCTTCGCAAACCTTCCGGGCCTGTGCGAGACCCTTAAAGGCGCTGACTACGCGGATGTTCCGATCCTGGTCCTGACCATCGATCCCTGCATCAGCTGCACCGAGCGGTAAAGCGCGGAAAAGGAGTTCAAATGTCATCAATACTGAATTTTACGGGAACACTCCTGAAAAACCTTGTGAGTAAGCCCATCACCAAGAATTACCCCGAGGAGCCGGCGGTCTATCCTGAGCGCACGAGGGGACGTATCGTCATCGACATTGACCAGTGCATTTCCTGCGGACTGTGCGTCAGAAACTGCCCGCCCAGGTGCATCACCGTGGACAAGAACGAGGGAACCTGGACCATCAACCGCTTTGACTGCATCGCCTGCGGATACTGCGCCTCCAAGTGCCCCAAGAAGTGCCTTAAGCTGATCCCCGGTTACCAGAAGCCCGGGCGCTCCAAGGCGGCGGTGACCTACCGCAAGTCCGAGGAAGTCATGGAAGCGGAGAGACAGAAGGCGGCGGAAATGGCTGCCAGAAAAGCGGCGGCCCTCAAGGCGGCGAATGAGAAGAAGGCTGCGGCGGCGCCCGCTCCGGCGGCAAAAGCAGCAGCGCCCGCTCCGGCAGAAAATGCAGCAGCGCCCGCTCCGGCGGCAAAAGCGGCAGTGCCCGCGCAGACAGTCAGCGCGGCACCTGCGAACGCAGCTCCTGCGGCAGCCGTGCCGGAAGAGAAACAGTGAGGTCACGGAAATATGTGTGTGGCAATGCCGGGAAGGGTCCTGTCCGTGGGAGAACGGACGGCCCTGGTGGATTTTAGCGGAAACAGAGTGCAGGCCAGGACCGGTCTTGTAAAGATCGAGCCCGGGGACAATGTGCTGGTGCACGCGGGATGCATTTTACAGAAAGTATCCGACCGGGAGATGGAAGAGATGAACGCGGTCATGAGGGAGATGGACGAGCTCCTGTGAGCGTCCATAGCCCGGCACTTTGGCGGATAATGTGAGTATGAATCTGGAAGAGATCAAACAGTATTTAAAAGAGTATAACGGCCCGGAGCTGAAGATCATGGAAGTCTGCGGCAGTCATACCGGGGCTATAGCCAGAAACGGCATCCCCGGGCTTGTGTCGGACAGGATCCGCCTGATCTCAGGTCCGGGCTGTCCCGTCTGTGTGACCCCGTCCTCCTACATCGACAGGCTGATCGATCTGTGCCTGACGCCGGGAGTCTGTGTGGTGACCTTCGGGGATCTTATGAGAGTTCCCGGGAGCAGGATGAGTCTGCAGCAGGCCTCAGGCATGGGCGGAAGGGTGAAAATGGTGTACTCTCCCATGGATGTGTTCCCCATGGCGCAGAGGGAGCCGGAGACAACCTTCGTGTTTGCGGCAGTGGGATTTGAGACCACGGCGCCGGTCTACGCACTGATGGTGGAGCAGATCCTGGAGGACCATATAGAGAACATCAGGCTCCTGACGGCCCTTCGCACGATGCCGGGCATCATTGACCGCCTGTGCGCGGGAGGCGCCGATATACAGGGATTTCTTGCGCCGGGCCATGTGGCTGTGGTGACAGGGAGCAAGGCCTTTGAGCCTCTTGCGGCAAAATACAGCCTGCCCTTTGGCGTAGCCGGCTTTACAGGAGAGCAGATCCTCACAGCGCTGTGCGGGATCGTGAAGGCCTGCGAGAGGGCGAAGTCCGGAAAGGACGGCGGCCTGGTCATGAATTTCTACCCGTCTGTGGTCACGAGAGAAGGAAATACGGAGGCACAGGAGCTGGTAGAGCGATATTTTGGCGTGTCAGACGCGGTGTGGAGAGGAATGGGCATGGTCCCCGCCTCCGGGAGGCTCCTGCGGGAGGAGTTTGCCGCGCTGGACGCCGGGAGCAGGGACCTGACGGAGGACCACAAGATCAACAAGGCCTGCTGCTGCGACAAGGTGCTGATGGGAAAGATGAAGCCCACGCAGTGCCCCCTGTTTCAGAAAGTGTGCTCGCCGCTGCGGCCCCAGGGCGCATGTATGGTATCCACGGAAGGAAACTGCTATACTTACTATGTAAATCACCGCGAGTAGACAGCGCGGAAACGGGAAGGAAGACGAATGCCGGAGACTGTAAGGATCACAATGGAACACGGGAGCGGCGGACAGGCCACGGGAGAACTGATCGGAGAGATCTTCGCGCCGGCCTTCAGGAATGAGGTGCTGGGGCAGATGGAGGACAGCGCGGTGGTGTCCGGCAGCGGGCGGATCGCGGTGACGACGGACAGCTTTGTAGTCACGCCGCTGGTCTTTCGCGGCGGGGATATCGGACGGCTCTGCGTGTGCGGAACGGTCAATGACCTCCTGATGAGAGGCGCTGTGCCCAGATACCTGACCTGCGGGTTTATCCTGGAGGAAGGGCTGGAGATCGAACTTCTGCGGAGGATCGTGAGGAGCCTCGCCGAAACAGCCGCTGAGGCGGGTGTGCAGATCATCGCCGGAGACACAAAGGTCATTGAGGGAAACGGCGGTCTCATCATCAATACAACAGGGGTGGGATCTGTGCCGGATGGACTCGATATTTCCGCGGGGAATGCCGGGGAAGGCGACGCTGTGCTTGTATCCGGGACCATGGGAGACCATCACGCGGCGATCCTGGGAGAGCGCCTGCAGATCGAGTCGGATATCGAGAGCGACTGCGCGCCCCTGGGGGAGATCGTAAAGGGCCTTCTCGATGGCGGGATCAGGGTCCGCACGCTGCGCGACGTGACGCGGGGAGGCCTGGGAACAGTGCTCAAGGAGCTTGCGGAGGCCTCCGGAAAGTGTTTTATCATCGAGGAAGACGCGGTTCCGGTATCCGCCAGAGTCAGGGACTTCTGCGGACTGTTGGGACTGGATCCCCTGTATATGGGAAATGAGGGGAAGCTTGTTGCGGTCGTCCCGCGGGAACAGGCCGCTGAGGCGCTGGAGATCATGAAAAATGCCCGTTACGGCAGTGGCGCCGCTGTGATCGGGAAGGTGGCAGGTACCGGAGAGGGCACTGAGGCCGGAGAACTGCTGATGCGGACGCAGATCGGCGGAGTCAGAAGGCTCACAGTTCTGCAGGGCGAGGGGCTTCCGAGGATCTGCTGAAAAGGGAACCTGCTGACAGCCCGGGAGGTGATCATGGAGTATAAATTAAAGAGACTTGGCAGAGAGCTGGCGGCGCCCGGAAAGGCCCTGGAGTTTTACAGGGATGATATGGAACTGCCGGACGGAAAGATCGAGAAATGGGATTTCGTGCACCACAAGCGCGGAGGCGGCGCATGCGTTGTTCCGGTCCTGCCCGACGGCAGGATCCTGCTGATCCATCAGTACAGGCCCGCAGTGAACAGGGAGACGACGGAGATCCCCGCAGGGGCCTTTGATGCGGAGGACCCGGACTTTGCCATTACGGCTTCCAGAGAACTGGAGGAGGAGACAGGATACCGCTGCGGGAAGATCAGCCGCCTGGTGCGTCTGGATACGGCGATCGCCTGGTGCGATGAAAAGGTGGAGATCTATCTGGCGGAGGATCTGGTGAAGAGCGGAGACCAGAATCTGGATGATGCGGAGGAGATCGGCCTGGAGGCGATCCCTGTGGAAGAACTCAAAAGAAGGATATTTGCCGGGGAGATCCGGGACGCCAAGACGGTGGCCGGGATCCTGGCCTATCTGGCGGTGCTGTCAGACCGAAAAGGGTGACAGCAGGCGCCGGGCTCAGAACCTGCTCTTGTGGCAGGTGAGATAAATGATCTGATATTCAAGGGAGGCACTGTGCAGGAAGCGCAGGCCTCCTTTTAAGCGCTCATCGTCGAGGTTGGAGAAGGGATCGTCCAGGACCAGAAAGGGCTTTTCCTCCGGATACATAGCGTCGATCATGGCCATGCGCCGGCACAGACTGATCAGGTCCCGGCTGCCCTCGCTCATGAGAGACGGATCCCTGGGAAGACCTTCTTCCATGATGGCGATGGAGAAATCTGCGTCGGTCCTCACCGCATCCGCGGATTCCCCTGTGAGGATGCTGTAGTAGCGGCTGAATGAGCGGAGGAAGGGGTTCATATAGCGGGAGGTGAAACTGTTTCGTGCTTCTTCGAGATAGGAGAGGGTGCTGACACAGGTATCGTATTGCTCCCGGAGAGTGCCAATCTCGCTCTGAAGGTTCTCAATGAGGGATGCAGACGCGCTGCAGTCCCTGATCATCTCGGCGAGCTCTTCGGACTGTGAGCGGACCTCCTGCAGGCGGACGCGGCAGTCCTCCTCCTGTCTGTCATACTCCCTGAGAATTCCCGAGACCTCAGAGGAAATCTGTCCCGCAGCCTCGGAGACGTTAGTTTCCCGGACTTGTTCAGTTCTGTCAAGCCTGCGGCGCAGAGCCGCGCATACAGCTTTCTGTTCCCGGAGCCGCATCCGACTCGTCTCCATCTTACGGCTCAACTCGCGCAGGGAATCTCTATACCATTCTTTCTCCTCGCGAAGGCGAAGGATCTCCTCTGTCTCAGGAGTATCGCCGCTGATCCTGCCGCTCTGCCAAAACATAGCGGCGCCGGCAGCCAGAAGGAGAAGAGAAAGGACAAAAACAGGCGCCGGAAGAATACCTGTCAGGCACAGAACTGAGAAAATGACAGCAAGCGCGGCAGACGCGCCGGCTCCGGCACGCATGATAAAAGCCTGTTTTTCCCGTTGGCGGGACTGATCGAGAAGCTCCCGCTGCAGCGCTTCTTTAATTCTCAGATATTCTTGCCGTTCTTTTTGCCCGCGGCGCTGTATACTTCGATCTTTCTCCAGGAGCATGGCAAGTTTCTTTTCGGAATTCTCCAACCGCCTCTGCGCTTCACTGTCCTTGCCCGGGCGGTCTTCAGAGGTCTTTTCGGAGGCAGAGAGCGCATAGTGCTGCCTGTGAGCGCGGATGTTATCAAGTTCATCGGAAAGCGCACGCTCTTTTGCCGAGCATTCCTCCAGCTCTGCCTTTAACAGGGGAAGTCTTGCCTCATCTGCCTGCAGGACGGCGAGCCTGTCCTCTTTTTTTCTGATCAGTCCGCTCGCGCGGTCAGGGCGGAGGCGTTCCATTTCCCGGCTGAGCCGCTTTACCGCGGCGTCGTATGCAGGGAGGTCATCCTGCTGAGAGGAGAGATCTCCTATCTTGGCCTGGATCGAAGTAGTCGCGGAGGTCTCATGGTCGCTCTGGGACCAGAAAACCGTGCGCCGAAAGGAATCGCGGTCGATCCCGAAGAGTTCTTCTCCGGTATTCTCGCTGAAATCGCCACTGGGAAGCCCTGTCTCTTCATCGTAGAGGACAAAGGTGTCCTCTTTTCGCCGAGTGCCGAAGGTCCTGAGCATGCGATATGTCTTATCTCCCCGCGACCAGATGACAGAGCCACCGTAGACGCCGCCTCCCCAGGGGCGGTAGCGCAGACGCTCGCTGCCGTCCTCGCTTCTGCGGTTGTCGCCGTCAAACCCATAGAACATCACTTTGAGGAAAGCGGCGAAGGTCGATTTTCCCCATCCGTTTTCGGCGAACAGGACGCTGAGCCCATCCTCGAAATGATATGTAAAATCCCTGAGTTTGCCGAAATTTTCTATGCGGCAGGAAATAAGCTTCATAAGCGGATGCTCCTTAACAATACATCAGAACAGCGATTCCCCTAAGAGGGCTCTCAGGCCGCAGCGCAGGATCCTTGTCCGCTCCCGGCTGTCCAGGCCGTCCGCGGCGTTCACCACGCGCACGAATTCCCCCTTGAGAGTAGCGTCGCAGAGGAAATCTTCGCTGTGGATCACAGGCTCGGTGCTGTCCTTAAGTTCAAAATAGTGATAGCGCCCCTCCCATTCCTTCGAAATAAAGGCGGCGTCAGGGCTGCAGCTGTATTCCAGTTCCCCGGTGAGTTCCAGCCGCACGAGGTCTTCGGCTGAAGCGGATGAAGCCTCAAGGACCCCGGAGATCCTCTCGTAAACCTCCGTATCGGAACAGCATCCGGTGACCGGGCAGGGAATGCTGTAGAGACTGCGTGAAGCGAAGGGAACGAAGCGGGTTTTCAGAGAATGAGAACTTTCGCCTGTCTCGAGCAGGATAAATCCGCATCGACCGCACTCGTCGAAACCTCTTCCCTCAAGACAGCCGCAGTAGGCGGCGATTCCCCGATCATCCAGCGCAAAGGAACGAAAGTGATGGAGGTGTCCAAGGGCCAGGTAATCGATGCCGCGTCCGCGCAGGGCGCTCAGGGGAACAGACTCGGGATCCGGGGCAGTATAGCCCTCCCGGACCTGTCCGTGCAGCATCACTATGTTGATGCAGGAGGGATCAAGCTCGGGTGAAGTAAGGACTGCATTTGAAGGCTCTCTGCCGGTTATGCATATGCGGCGCCCCTGATCCCGGTCTTCAGAAAGTTCCCAGGTTGTCCAGTCATCGCCGAACAGGCACAGATTTTCCGGCCCCCGCCGGGTCCTGAACAGCGCCGGTCTCTCGTCATGGTTGCCCCGCAGATAGAAAAAGAGGAGATCATTGTTTGCGATGATCAGGTCCTCTACGGTTCTGACGGCGGAGGAAGAGGGCGATGCGGTGTCAAAAAGGTCTCCGCAGATCAGGACAGCGCTGACAGCTTCCTCTCTCGCATAACGGCAGAGCCGCCGGAACGTATCCAGCAGCTCTGCCCTTCTCTCCGCAGCCGAGGCCGCGTCATATTTTGTCCTCAGATCCGCATCCAGATGCAGATCGCTGCAATGAATGATCTTCATTGTTATTCTTTCTCCGCTTCCGCGATCAGTTTGTCAAGAAAAGCAATGGAATGCTCGTCGCTGAGAAACTCGGATTCTATTCCTGTGCGATGCCTGCCGATGATCCTATTGACGACATGGTCATAAAAGAGAGTTCCTATTGCCGGATTCTGATAGGCGTTTGTAAGCATGTTTTTGTGTCTGCTCTTACTGTAGATCGGAAAAACGCCGTACTCCCTGTTGATGACATAGGATACTTCCGGGTAAGGGATCTGCGGTTTGAGTATGTAGTAATTGGTCCAGTCATACTGCGCGGGATCTGTCAGAACCGAACTCATGCGCCTTAGGATACTCCCTTTTATCATTCTGAGAAGATCCGCGACCATAGGAGCAGGAAAACGGAGCGGAGCCTGTACCAGGTTCTTGCCTGTGTAATCGATCTCTTCAGTAATAAGATCCGTGATTATACCGGTCCGTACAAGGTTCTGCAGTCCCTCCGTATGGCAGATCACGATCTTTCCCATGTCGCTGCCCGCTTTAGAACGCTGGTCCAGGATAGCGACAGCGAGATGGACAAGGGCGTCGAAATCCAGAAACGCATACTGATCATAGGGATCGATGAGGCTTCGGAAGTTGGACTCAAAGAATGCGATGTCCTCCCGGCCTTTGACGGCTTCATAAAGCGCCAGCCACATATCCTTAGGAATATCGTCAAAACACAGATCAGGGTGGATCAAAGCGCTCTTATATTTTTTGTCCAGTTCGAAGTAAGACTGGTTGGGGGTGGCGGGGATGATATGCCCTGAAGGCATACTGATCTTATCCCGGGTGTCGATGGACAGAAACCGGAAGGTATTGGCCGCCTCTTCTGAGCCGAGCCTGCAGACGCTGCATTCCCCGGTGCCGGAGAACACCATTGCGAAATATTCGGTGCGGCTTCCGTTCATCCTGTCACCGTCGGTATACCTGTGTTCGATCAGGCAGAGATTGCTGTGGTCTGTCCAGAAACGGCGTGTGACCCCGGCTGTATCGATGCGGTAATCCAGCACACATGAGAGCAGAGGCAGTATATCTGAAAAGAGACGGATATTAAAACGCATCGCCTCGCTGTCCCTTATGTCATGGTCCGACATCAGTTCAGTACTGCGCTCTGACAGATAGTGACGCACACGGATCCTGACGCCTCGGGAGGAACTGAGGATATTCTCCAGAAGTTTGACTATGCGGGCTATGGTCAGGATACTTTTCGAGAACTTGTATTCGCGATGAGAGAAGGAATCTGCCATAATAGTGCAGTTATAGATCGTAATGGCAAATTCGTGTTCCTGAGAAAGAACTTTTTCAGCATTCTCCCGCTGTACGCCGAACCCTGCCAGCACACAGGAAATGATCTCAGGCGAGAACATGGCGGAGCCGGAGTCATCAATGTATTCGATATTGAACCTGTTTACAGAGCGGTCATCGGACGGTTTACGGCTGAGCAGGTCGAATATCAGCTGTTCGTAATCGGAAGGAGCGGCGTGAGAAGAGGGCGGCGTTCCGTGACCGAGCCGGACATCGAGGAGGGAAGCCTCCGCCTCATCCATTTGCAGGACTTCCTTGATCTTCTTAATGTTCTGGCTGGTGAACCTGAAAGGTTCTTTAACAAAGCGATAAAACTTTTGCCGGGAGATTCCGACCTGCGAGCAGAATTCATTGACGGTGAGTCCGCTCTTTTTTATATTACCGGTCAAATAAAACAAAAGGTCTTCCATATAAAGGCGCGGCTTTCTGAATCATCAAAACAGTAGTTATGTAAACACTTTATCAATAAAAAGTAAACAATATTGATACATTATAACATGCCGGCGCTCTTAATGGAACAACATGCAGTGTTTGATACAAATGTTTCAGTATTTGATACTGTATGGGACGTTCGTTGACACAAATGTCACGGAATTGTATAATGCCTCTGTAACGGAGTGATTGTGACAAGAGGAGGCTCGGATGAGCGCGATCCGCAACAAGCAGAGGCTTATTCATCTGTATCGTTATCTTATGGATAACACCGATGAGGACCACCAGGCGACTACAAATGATCTGGTGGATTTTTTGAGACGGGAAGATGCTAACGCCAGCCGCAAGACAGTCAAGGATGATATCGAGGTCCTTATTGAGGAGGGGATCGACGTCATAGTCTCCAAGAGCTTTTACAACTCATATTTTGTAGGAAGCCGTATATTTGAAGTTCCCGAGATCAAGCTTCTGGTGGACGGCATTGCGCCCAACAAATCGATATCGGGAGAGAAGAAGAGGAAACTGATCGGCAAGCTGCTTTCCCTGTTAAGCGTTCACCAGGCGGAGAAGATTGAGAAGAATCTCTTTTACGGCAGCAATTCGGGGCAGATGAGCGAACAGGTCTACTACAGCACCGACAGGATCACGGAAGCTGTTTACGGAGGCAGGAAGATCGAGTTTATGTACCGCAAGCCTGCCGGCAGCGGAGCCGCGCCCGGCGCAAGAGAAAGCGAGCGGATCGTCATGACGCCGGTTATGATCAGAAGCAACGGCGATCTTTACTATGTCTGCGGATTCGGCGCGGGCGGCAGGAAATTCGAGGTCTACCGCCTTGACCGTATGACCCGGACCAAGGTGCTCCCGCTCAAGGGAGATCCGCATATCTCCGGATCAGAACTATCCCGGCTGTTAATCGGCATGTTTGGTATGGAGACCGGCGCGCTGAAGGAAGTGACTCTCGAGTGCGATGACGAACTTGAGGATATGATCCGGGAGAGATTCGGAGAGACTGTGGAAATCCGCAGGAGCATAAAGGGCAGATTTTATATCAAGGCAACGGTCAGTGTAAGTCCCTCTTTTTACAGCTGGGTATTCAGATACAGTCCGAAGATGAGGATCCTATCGCCGCAAGGGGTCCGCGAAGAGTACATCAGGAAAGCGAAAGAGGCTGCGGGCATGACATCGGAAAGGTAATACATCAAAGGACAGCCGGCGCTTACCCATGGTACAAAGGCGGACTTTATGACTGCAGGAATGAAAAATTCCTGCAGTTTTTTGCATGTTGAGACAAACCATGGTATATATACTGATATACTAAAAAAGGAAGATCATCGCGCTGACAGTGCGAGCCGGCAGGAGCAATAAGAGATGGAAGACAGGATTTATGAGATATATACGGACGATTCGGGCGCTTTTACGGTAGGCAGGGTCGTTGCCCGCAATGATGACGATATTGTATTTATGGGGATCGATGAGGAGGGCAAAGCCAGCGCCTACTACGCGATGCCTCTTAAGACGGTAAAGGAAATGGTGCCTGACACTCCATATCTTCAGAAGATCCGCAAGTATATGCAATACGCGGCCGGGCATCCCTACAGCGCATGGTTTACGCTGCCGGAGCTGACGCTGAACCCGGAAGGCCCTGTCCTGACCCAGGTCCTTCGGACTGCAGAGAGGGAGGACGCGCTGGTAACGGTCTGCAGGATCGGGGAGGATGAACTGCTTTGCGGCTATGTGCGCGGGATCGAGAAAGGCAGGGTCCTTCTGGACTGCGTGGACCCGGAGACGGCAGAGGACCTGCCGCAGGTAAAACTCCGGATCAAGGATCTGGAATATGTTGAATACGGCAGCATTGCGAATATGCTCCTGAGGTTTGCGAACAGAAACTGAGAGGGTTTATATGGATCACGAGACGATGCGTTCCCTGATAGGAACTATCCTTCTGTGGGCAATGGCGATCGCGGCAGCTGCCTGGCTGATCTGGAAGAACCGGGCGCTGATCAGGGAGATCTGCTGGAACGAGAACGGGAAATTCGATCCGCTGGGTGGCCTCGAGAGATATTTTGCCCGGGGCGGACAAGACGAGGATCCCGATCCTGATACGGTGACTGCGGACGAGGACTTCATGGCGCTGCTCATGAGGCGGAAAGGAGCGCGGATGGCGGGTTTTGACCCCGAGAGGGACCGGATACGGGAACACATCATTTTCCGCGGAAGAGTACAGGGCGTCGGCTTTCGGTACCAGGCGATGTATGCCTGCAGAGCATACGGAGCGACCGGGTGGGTGGAGAACCTCCCGGACGGCTCGGTAGAGATGGAGGTTCAGGGAACTCCCGCGGCGATCGGAAAAGTGCTGACGCATCTTCGAAGCGGACACTGGATCCGCATCGACGATATGGAAGTGGAGGAGATCCCCCTCGCGAACGGAGAGCGCGGTTTCGATGTCAGGGGATATTGACAACATGAGGAGGAGACTGCAATGCAGGCAGAGCTGAGCACACTCTGTTATCTGGAGCGGGAAAATGAGTATCTCATGCTTCACCGCGTGGTGAAGAAGAATGACGTAAATAAGGACAAGTGGATCGGCGTGGGCGGTCATTTCGAGCAGGACGAGAGCCCTGAAGAATGCCTTCTTCGGGAAGTGCGGGAAGAGACCGGCTATACTCTGACATCCTACAGGTTCAGGGGAATTGTCACGTTTGTCTCCGGAGACGGCGTCACTGAGTATATGCATTTGTTTACAGCGGACGGATTTACGGGAACGCCTCAGGAGTGCGATGAGGGCGTTCTGGAGTGGGTCCCCAGGGAAAGGATCGAGGACCTCAATATATGGGAGGGGGACAAAATATTCTTTCGCCTGCTGGCAAAGGATGAGCCCTTCTTCTCCCTCAAACTTGTCTATGACGGCAGCAGCGGGCTTGTGAGCGCGGCCCTGAACGGCGTTCCTATGCAGATCTGAAGGACTGCAGGGGTAAAAAGTTGACATCTTATGGAATGACCTGGCAGAAACATTTCATCGTGTTGAAAGAATAAGGAGGAGTACAATGAGTTTACTGGATACCCCCAAACTGGGATTTGGACTGATGCGCCTTCCCACTATGCCCGGCGAGCCGGACAGGATCGATATTGAACAGACCAAGACAATGGTAGACATGTTCATGGAAGCGGGCCTGACCTATTTTGACACGGCCTTTGTCTATGGAAAAGACGGCGCTTCCGAGAAAGCAGCCAAAGAGGCTCTTGTAGACCGCTATCCCAGGGACAGCTTTACGCTGGCCACTAAGATCAACGCGTTTTTAATGGCTGCAAATGAAGAGGAGTGCAAGAGGCAGTTCCGGATCAGTCTGGAGAGGACCGGCGCGGGATATTTTGACTTCTACCTGCTGCACGCGATCCAGACCAACAATTATAAAAAGTATGACGAGTACGGTATATGGGATTATGTGAAGGGACTCAAGCAGGAAGGCCTTGTTAAGAATTACGGCTTCTCCTTCCACGCGACTCCGGAACTTTTGGACAAAATATTGACTGAGCACCCCGATGTGGACTTCATACAGCTTCAGATCAACTACGCGGACTGGGAGAACCCGAGCGTCACTTCAAGAGCCAACTATGAGGTGGCCAGGAAGCACGGTGTTCCGATCGTTGTCATGGAACCCGTGAAGGGAGGAACCCTGGCCAATCCGCCGGCGAGCGTGCAGGAGATCCTTAAGTCAGCGAATCCCAACGCATCTCTTCCCTCCTGGGCGATCCGCTATGTGGCGTCTCTGCCCGGGATCCTGACTGTATTGAGCGGAATGTCCAATATCGAACAGATGAAGGACAACCTGTCCTATATGAAGCCCTCCGCTTTCAAACCTCTCAGCAAAGAGGAGCAGGAAGTGATCGCGAAGGCACAGGAAGCGCTTGCGGCGATTCCGTCCATCCCCTGCACGGGCTGTAATTACTGTGCGCCGGGATGTCCCATGAATATCCCGATCCCGGATATCTTCTCCGCGCGCAACAAACAGATGATCTTCGGGATGATGGAGAGAGGACAGGCGGAGTACGACAGATCTACGGCAGGCAAGGGAAAGGCTTCTGACTGCATTCAGTGCGGTCAGTGCGAAGGCGCATGCCCCCAGAGGATCAACATCATAGAGAGGCTGCAGGAGTGCGCTTCGGTATTTGAGTGAGACAGCGAGAAAAAAGACTGAAAGGCAAGTGTTAATGATTGACCTGAAAAAGAGAAAGATCGGCTATAAGGAATTTGTGGCGGCTGAAGCGCTTCTCGCGGCTGCCGCGGTCCTTATTGGAACATATTCACACAGAGAACTGACCGGCAGGTATACGGAATCGGCGAAGGCCGGTGAGGCCAGAGTCGAGACTGCCGGGACCGGCGTTACGAATGCGGAGAAGGACTCGGAAATCTCCTCTGAGACTGCCGCGGAAACGGAGCCGGCAAAAAATGACGGGAGCCGCTCCGCGGTTTACGCCAAGGTACAGGAAGACGGAGAGACCGCCACAGGTACTGTCCTGTCTTTTACGGACAGCAAGTACTGGGGAAAGGAGATGATTCTCATAAACCCCTGGCATCTGCTGCCGGAAGACTATGAGGCGGACCTGGAGTATGTGGAGTACGGGCACCGGATGGACGCGTGCGCCGCGGAGCACCTGAGCGATATGCTTTCCGACTGCAGGGACGAAGGCTGCTCTCCGCTGATCTGCAGCTCTTACAGGGAGAGGAGCAAGCAGGAGCGGCTGTTTAACAGCGACGTAAGGAAGTTTATGTACAGCGGCATGTCAGAGGAAGAGGCGATCGAGGAGACGGCCAGAAATGTGGCGGTGCCCGGATCGAGCGAGCACGAGGCGGGGCTTGCGGCGGATATCGTCTATTCCGGAAGGCAGATCCTGGACGAGAGTCAGGAGGACAACGATACGCAGCAGTGGCTTATGGAACACTGCTGGGAATACGGATTTATACTCCGCTATCCCAAGGACAAGCAGGAGATCACAGGGATCACATATGAGCCCTGGCACTACCGGTATGTAGGGACGGAAGCCGCAGAATACATCATGACCAACGGACTTTGCCTGGAGGAATATCTGGGCGTTGTCGACGCGGAATCCGAATATGAATGGCCGGGCGAGTACGAGGAAGAAGAAGACGAAGCGGAAGACGGCTCCGGCGAGGAATCCGGATGATTTTTCTCCCGGGATGTGTTACATTTGTTAATAAGGAGGGTAACGCATATGGAGCAAAATCGTGTATACGTTACGGGCCACAGACATCCGGATACGGATTCGATTGCTGCGGCGATAGGTTACGCATTTTATAAAAGGGCAAATGGGATCAAGGCGATTCCGTGCCGTCTCGGCAAACTGAGCGCCGAGACCAAATATCTGCTCGAGCGCTTTGGCTTCGAGCAGCCGATGCTGTTAGAAGACGCCAGATTCAAACTCGGCGAGATAAATCTCGACGAGCCGGTCTCCATCGCGCCGGATAAGACTCTTTTTGAGGCGATCAGGATCCTTGCCAAGAACAACAGGCAGATCTGCAGTGTCGTGGATGAAAAGGGAAGGCTGATGGGCATCGTCACGAGAAGCGACGCGGCGGATATTGCGATGGGAGATACGGACAGTACGTCCAGGCTTCTCAAGGATACTCCGCTTGAGTGTATCTGCACCGCTATCAACGGGAAGATCATCTATGAGGATCCGGAATCCAGGACGAACGGTAAGGTGGGAGTCATTGCCATTACCAGCGAGGATCTTTCAAATTTTGATGTCAAGGACAGGATCGTCATCACCGGAAGCGATGCTAAGGCTCAGATCGACCTGATCCGTTTGGGAGCCGCGACGCTGATCGTCGTTCGCGCTGACAGTGTGGCGCCGGAAGTACTGGAGGTAGCCAAAGAGTGCCACTGCTCGGTAGTCATTTCCGGACACGGGACAATGAATACTTCGAGATATGTATATTTTGCCCCGAGAGTATCCCAGATCATGACGACAAGTCCCGTCAAATTCTATGCGTCGGAACTCGTGGAGGACGCGGGACGCAAGATGCTGCGCAGCCGTTACCACGCCTACCCGGTCATCGATGACGAAGAGAGACTTCTGGGTTATGTGTCCCGCTATCACGTCATGAATACGGGAAGCAAGAAGATCATCCTTGTGGACCACAACGAATTCTCCCAGTCAGTTAAGGGAATTGAAAAGGCGGAGGTACTTGAGGTTATCGATCACCACAGGATCAATGATTTCTCGACGAATCAGCCTGTGGCTTTCAGAAATGAGATCATCGGAAGTTCGGCGACCATTGTCGCAACGATCTTCCGCGAGAACCAGATCCCGCTCCCCAAGAACCTGGCGGGGCTGATCCTCGGCGCGATCCTGTCGGATACGCTGAAGTTCCAGTCGCCCACGACGACTTCCAAGGATATCGCGACGGCGCACTTCCTGGCGGGGATCGCAGGGCTGGATATCGATGACTTTGCTATGGATATGTTCTCTGTCAGTGCCAATATCAAGGGCAAGACGCTGAACGAGCTGCTCAATCAGGACATCAAGTTCTTCAATATCGAGGGCTGCAAGACGATGATATCCCAGGTCATCGTCACTTCCGGAGACATCGCGAGGGAGATGGATACCCAGGTAGAGGAACTTCTGGAAAGATTTGTGAAGAAGAAAGAGCTGGATCTGTGCCTCATGGTATTTACCAGTATTCTGGAGAACGGCTCCGTGGTCTTCGCGGCAGGAGAAAAGAGCGCCTGGGCGATGGAGGCTTTCCCGAACAAGGAAGGCGAGACAAGGACGCTTCAGACCGGGGTGCTTTCCAGAAAATCGCAGATCCTTCCAAGGCTCACCGCTGTTGTACAGAAATATGCGTAAAACGGAAAGATAAACAGAGGGGATGAAAATGGCTTTTTGGGATGAATTAAGAGATAAATTTACGCAGGGGAGTCAGGAAGCTCTGCAGAAGACCCGGGAAATCGCGGATGTGATGACGATGAACGCCGAGATCTCCGACTCCAGGAGAAAGATCAGGGAGCTCTATGAGGAACTCGGAGAACTTCTGGTCAAAGAAGCGTTTGCCGGCATGAACTCGGAACAGCTCAGGATCGCCTTGGAAGAGGAAAACGAGGATGGAGCTTCACGGACGATCGTACTCGAGAACTGGAAGGACTTCTACTCCAAGGTAAGATACGTAAGATCGGAAGAGGAAGTGATCGCTCTCAATGAATCCAGGATCAGCGAGCTCAGATCCGACATGAAGTGCCCGAACTGCGGAAGCAGGATCATAAAGGGAATGAGTTTCTGCCCCGAGTGCGGCGCCAGGATCATGAAGCCCGCCTCTGAGCAGGATGAAACCGCAGCTCCCGCGAAGGAAGAGACAGCTTCCGAAGGGGAAGCGCCGCTGCCCGAAGAGAAGACCGCAGGACAGGAACAGGCACCGGAGGCCTGAGCCTTTATCGTGAACTGAAGTATATTTAGGAGGTAATCGGAATGGATATCGGAGTGATCGTTGCACTGTCGGGACTCGGACTCGCCGCTCTGCTCGCGGTCCTTATGGGGATCGTCGCGGGGATATCTGCTGTAGTTGGAATCGGAAGCCCTCACCAGGACGATGATTGATATAAGCGTAATAAAAAGCTGTGGGAAATGACTGCAAACGGTCATTTCCCACAGCTTTTTTATTTGTCACTGTTTTGCTGCAGTATCCGCGCTTTTACTGAAGCTTCATGTCGCCGTCCTTGATCCAGCCGGCCTTGCGGAGGGGCATGGCGATCAGGGGAGTGAGTACGGCGGGAAGGACGAAGGAGATCAGGATCAGGCCGATCCAGTCCATCGCGGTGATGGCGGCCTTGGTGCCTGCCGCTACATCAGCTACCCAGCCGGCGTAGACACCGATCTGTCCGACAAGACCGCAGGTTCCCATTCCGGAAGCTACCGCGCTGGCGGGATCGTTCATCTGCAGGCGGAAGATGCAGGTGGCTATGGGACCTGTGATGGCGGAGGTCAGGATCGGAGGGATCCAGATCCGGGGATTCTTTACAATATTGCCCATCTGAAGCATGGAAGTTCCGATGCCCTGGGAGACCAGGCCGCCCCATTTATTTTCCTTAAAGGACATGACGGCGAAACCGATCATCTGCGCACAGCATCCCGCGACTGCGGCGCCTCCGGCGAGGCCTGTGAGGCCGAGTGCCGCGCAGATCGCTGCAGAGGAGATGGGAAGAGTCAGAGCCATGCCGATCACAACGGAGACCACGATGCCCATAAGGAAAGGCTGAAGGTCTGTCGCCCACATGATTACGGAGCCGACGCTCGATGCGGCAGTGCCGATCGCGGGAGCGATCAGGGAGGCGAGCCCGACGCCGACCAGGATCGTGACCAGAGGGGTGACAAGAATGTCTACCTTCGTTTCCTTGGAAACGGCCTTGCCGCATTCCGCCGCGATGACGGCGATGAACAGAACAGCCAGAGGGCCGCCGGCGCCGCTGCCGCCGCTTAGGGTAGTGCTTCCCAGTGCGTTAGCCGCATATCCGACTGTGGCGAGGGAGAACAGGACCAGGGGCGGTGCCTGCAGTGCATAACCGATAGCGATCGCCATCGCAGGGCCGCTCATGGCAGAAGCGTAGCTGCCGCAGGCGGAGAGCGCGGGGATTCCCAGCTGGGTTCCCAGCGTATTGAGGATGGTTCCGATCAAAAGAGAAGCGAAGAGACCCTGGGCCATGGCTCCGAGGGCATCGATGCCGTAACGTTTAGCGGAAACTACAATGTTCTTTCTCTTAAGAAATTCCTTTACATTCATATTTACTTTTCCTTTCTGTCTCTTTACCTGTAAATATACAGGTTGACAGGTGTCTTGACACATCGTGTGTATTATTAATGAAAGCAGGTATTTTGTCAATACCTGCTCTCTAAGTCTCAACTGTGATCTTCGAAGATGAAACCGCGATTTTTCAGCTGCTCCAGCACCCTGTCATAAGTCTCCTCATCCGGACAGATGATCGTGTGCAGATGGATCCCGCCTGTCAGATCACTGAGCGGCGCGGCGTCGCTCTGTGACACCTGAGATATGAATTCATCGACGTCGTGGCGGGAAGAGATATCGAGCTGGCCCACCAGCTGCCCGTATATGGGGTGTTCGACGATGACGTCCCTTATAAGACATCCGTTGTCGACGAGGATGCGGAGTTCCTCCTTCATATCCTCCGGCCTGTGACGGCAGGGGATCCTGCGGACGATCCCGTCATTGGTCCTGGTCAAAATATATCCCCTCGGAGTCGCGGTGATGTCTGTGCCCGAAGCCCTAAGAAGCGCGATGTCTCCCACGATGATCTGCCGGCTGACTCCAAACATGGATGCGAGCCTGCCCGCGGATACCGGGCCGCTGGAACTTCGTAGAACCTGTATGATATTTTGCCTTCTTGAACCGGCCTGCATGAGTTTGCCCTGCCTTTCCGATAATGGTCTCCGGGGCTTGTCCCGGATGTCTATTCCCCGAAGTGCTGAATTATTATATAAATATAATCTCCGCGGGCAGGAAAATAAAGGGTTTTAGCGAGCTAAACCGGGTAATGATATGAAAATCCGGCTTCTTTTTCGGAGATGTGTGGAGTATAATATCGTGGAGATTATATGTGCATCAGGCAATGAGGGCACATAATAATGAGTATTACGGGAAGAACGAGGATATTTATATGAACAGGAAACTGACAGCAGCGATTCTGTGCTGCATGATGGTAGTTCTGACGGCATGCGGTGGAAAAGGCGGCAAGAAAGAAGAAGAGAGCGCCGCAGAGGCTGTTACGGAAGAGGCAGCGGTGGTAGAGACCTATACTCCCGCGGTCCATGAAGAAGGCAAGTACTATGTCGGAATCATCCAGCAGTCCGGCAATGATGCGCTTAACAGCGCTTCCCAGGGATTCCAGGATGAGCTCAAGGACCTTATGGGAGATGATGTAGAGATCGACTACAAGGTCGCGGACGGCACCGAGCTCGGATGCGACATCATCATTGATCATTTCCTTCAGGATAAGGACGATCTCATTCTGGCAGGGGGCACACTGGCACTCAAGCGGGCTTATAACGCGACGAAAGATGTTCCCATCATCGGAACCGGCATCACTGATTTCCTCCTCGCCGGAGGTGTGAGCAGCGTCGGTGAGCCCGGAGGAAACGTTACGGGAATCTCAGACCTTCCGCCTATGAAATCGCAGGAAGAGTTCTTATTAAATGTAGCGGATGGAGATACGATCGGCATTGTATACTGCAGTGAAGAAATGAACTCCGGTTTTCAGGTCAAGCTCATGAAGAGCTATCTCGATGACGACGGTGTGGATTACAAGGAGTATCCTTTCCGCGATGACAGCGGACTTGAGAGCGCTGTCACAAAGGCGTGCGAGGAGTGCGGAACACTGTATCTGCCCAATGATGACGCTCTTTCGAGAAATATGGCCGCGGTCAAGAGGATCTCTCTTGAAAAGGGAACGAAAGTCTTCGGCTCCACGGAGAGCATGTGCAGAGACGGCGCTCTGGCCGCTTACGGTATTGACTACTATGAGATGGGCAAGCGCACGGCAGAAATGGCATACGATGTAATGATCTACGGCATCGACAAGGCGGACGAGTACAACAATGAGGACTGGGAAGCCGATGATTACGAGGAGAGAGGCGATATCTCCAAGATCTCCATCGACCGTATGCGCGATACAGCTAACGCCTATTATAATCCCGTGATCGCCGGGAAGCTCGGATGGACTCCGAACGGCTCCTACAAGGAAGTGGAAGTGGAAGCAGAGGAGACTGCAGAGGCAGCGGCGCAGGCCGGAACTAACTAAAAGGCCTGAATCGTCGGAATCGGATTGACAGATAAGTTTGACCTGAGAGGAACAAGAATGAAACTGCTTTTGGCGGAAGACGAGCCGGCCATGTCCGAGGCCGTTACGGATATCCTGGAATATCACAGGTATCAGGTGGACGCTGTTTATGACGGGATCGAGGCGCTGGATTACATCCACGCCGGCAGTTATGACGGGATTATCCTGGATGTCATGATGCCGGGGAAGAGCGGTCTGGAAGTGCTCTCACAGATCAGAAAGGAAGGATGCCGCACACCGGTGCTCCTTCTGACGGCAAGATCCCAGATCGAGGACCGCATAGAAGGGCTTGACGCGGGGGCGGACGACTACCTTGTAAAGCCCTTTGCCATGGGCGAACTTCTTGCAAGGATCAGGGCAATGCTCCGCCGAAGAGAAGAGTATCAGCCGGATGAAAGGACTTTCGGGGACCTGGTACTGGACAGCGGAAGTTCACAGCTGCGCTGCGGAGACCGGGCGGTAGTACTTCCCAAAGTGGAATATCAGATGATGGAGACCCTGATGCTCAACCACGGGATCTATCTCTCTTCTGAGGATCTCCTTGAGAAGGTCTGGGGATATGATACGGATGCGGATGTCGGAGCGGTCTGGGTGTATATTTCGTATCTGAGGAAGCGGATCGCATCAGTGGGATCCGGCGTGAAGATCACTGCGAAGAGAAACATCGGTTACACACTTACATTTTAAACAGGTGAGAATATGGTCAGAACGCTGCAGATCAAATTTGTCAAAACAGCAATGACGGCCATCTCTGTCCTTCTGCTGGCGGTAATCTGCGCGATCATCGGAATCTATTCCTTCGATGTGTATACAAAGGAAAAGAATACTGCTCAAATGCTTGCTGACAACGGCGGGATCCCGGACTTTGTGAAAATGAAAAGGGATCGGCAGGAGGGCTTTGAACCGGGACCGCACGATATGCAGCGCCCGGAAGGGACAGATTCCGGAAATCCGTTTTTTGGCAATAAGATGTCGCCTGACGATGTGATGGCTGTCAGGTATTTTATAATTCGCTATGATACTGACGGCGGGATCGAGTCTGCGGACACGGGCAGTATTTACTCCGTTACAGACGAAGAGGCGGAGGAATACGGCAGGCAGGTAATAGCCGGCGGAAGGCAGTCAGGGATCATCGGAAACTTTATGTATTATCTGAATGAGAACGAAGAGGGAAAGACAGTGGCGTTTGTCGATGTCTCATCCCAGATCTCCTCGATCCTTTCGGTCATTGTGATCTCCCTTATTATCGCTGCCATCGCGTGGATCCTGATGTTTGTCTTTGTGAGCGCCCTATCGCGCAGAGCGATCGCTCCCATCGCAGAGAACATAGTAAGGCAGAAGCAGTTCGTCACCAATGCAGGCCATGAGCTCAAGACACCGCTGGCTATCATAATGGCAAACACGGAGGCCCTTGAACTGTTTAACGGGGAGACCAAATGGACCCGCAATATCAAATCCCAGACCAGGAGACTCAACAATCTTATGCAGAACCTGCTGACCCTCTCAAAAATGGACGAGGCGGATCTGAATCTCCCGATGCAGGATTTTGACCTGGGAGCGCTGATCGGGGAAGCGGCAGCTCCCTTTGAGGAGCCGGCCCGTGAAAAGGGACTTACGCTTAGCGTACAGACGCCTGAGATCACGGTAAAAGCGAACCGGGACAGCATGGGACAGCTGATCGGGATCCTTATGGACAACGCGGTCAAATATACGCCGGAGGGCGGCGGGATATCGGTGACTGCATATGCGGAAGGAAACAGTGTGATCCTCAGGGAGGAGAATACGGTTAACCCTGATGACTGCGAACAGAACCCGGAGCGCCTGTTCGACCGCTTCTATCGGAGAGATGAAGCCAGGACGCAGAAAAAAGGAGGTTACGGGATCGGTCTTAGCGCGGCACGCGCGATCGCCGCTGCTAACGGCGCGCAGATAAGCGCGGCGTACAAAGAACAAAACATTGTTTTTACTGTAAAAATTAAGGCATAAATGGTATAATATTTAATTGTTGAAATATCATTCTTTAATGACTAACCCGGCGCAGAAATGAATCCGGACCGGGACAGGGGTCTGAGACTAAGGCTAGATAGTTTTAACATGAAAGGGAGGTTTCAGAAATGGACAGTAAGAAGAAGGCAGAAATCCTGAA
>Ga0326513_10000714_pt1 | contig 28265 bp, 46 predicted proteins | sample 2_2465_0518_D_FD_203654 | JGI IMG/M metagenome (GOLD analysis project Ga0326513, IMG submission 203654) | Bovine rumen microbial communities from UC Davis, California, United States - 2_2465_0518 | ecosystem: Host-associated > Mammals > Digestive system > Stomach > Rumen | place: USA... | reverse complement strand
AGGGTAGGGGGGAGCTTCCCGCCGAGCGAAGCGAGGGGGATGCGATGTAGACTATTTCTCGTTTTTATACACATAATAAAAATTTTTAGAAAACCTTCTCCTTTCTACACTCACACAAAAAAAAAATAAAAAATTTTTTCACAACAAAAAAGAGGAGCCTTATTCAGACCCCTCTTGTTAATTGTTCTATCAAACCGCTGCCAGTATGTACAGATTTATGTAACCATTCTCTATAAGCATTCTCTGCTTCTTTAAAGCGTTTTATTGCTTCTTGTTCTTGCTTTCTGTATATCCCCATGGTTTAGTTAGTACTACTACACACGCTATCATTGCTACTAACGCTATTATTGTACTCATTCTCTTCTATTTCTATTAATAATTCTAGGTAATGTTTAGCCTTTTTTAGGTCTTCAATACCATTCTTATTCTTATATCTACAGACGTATTTGATTACATTTCCTGCACAAAATCCTAAGTTATTTCTCTCTATAAACTCTACTGGTTGTATTGGGAGATCTTTATAGTGAGATCCTCCGACTTGTGTATTCAATGCGCTCATATAAATAATTCTAATAATCTATTATCTGGTTCTATTGGATCTAATACAAACTCCCAATCGGGTTCTTTCTGATCTTTCTCTAACTCGTATCTATATATTACTTCTTGCTTTTGCTCTTCAGTATATCTATCATTCTCTGCAGATATTATACTAGCTAGAGTAAAATACTTAATCTCTTCTGGTTCCATAATAGTCTCTAATGAAATCTACAATTGAAGAAACACCTAACGCTATAGCTATGGTTGTTGTAAATACCGCTACGTAAAACATTATTTCTTGTGCCACGGTACTAAATTTTTAATTTTATCCCAAATATTCTCCTTCTTAGGCTGTTCCTGAGCAAATAAAGGCATTACCATCTTTACTGGTTCACTAGAAGAATCATCATATTTCTCTATTTTAATGTCATCTAAGTGTGCGTATTCCTTCTCTGCATCGAAACATGGGCACTGTTTACGCCATTGTGTTGGTTTCTTACCCCAAATATCTCTATGTCCCATGATGTGGGCGTTGGGGTATTTACGCTTCAGCTGTGTCAGAAGGTCCAAGAGTGATGCTTTTTGCTCTTCCGTGCGGTTGTCTGTAGCTCGTCCTTTGCTATCAATCCCTCCAACATAGGCTACGTTGATTGAGGTGCTGTTATATCCTTGTACTCCATTACTTACTTTATCTTCTCTTAAGAGTTGTTCTACTTTACCGTCTGGGAATACTACATAATGGTATCCTGGGGCACTCCAACCCTTAGCTTTAAACTCATTTAACAGGTCTTTTAACGTTTGTTTTTGGTTTCCTGCTGTACAATGTATAAATATTCGTCTTATGTCTCTCATGATTCTGTTATTTCTTCTACTGGTTCTACATATTCGTCCATGACAACTGGTGTATCGACTGCCACAGGTTGTTCCACTTCGTTATCCAATACGGTTCCTTCTCCTTCAAGTCTGTCATACTCTTTTTTAAGCTCTTCTACAGCCTTATTTATCTCGTCAATTTCCTTCTGTTCGGCTTCATTTATCTCATCCTTAGCGTTTTGGATACTATCTGTGACGAAATTCATACGTTTCATGAGCTCTTCACGACTCATCTCATTGTAAAGCTTATAAAGCCACTTTTGAGCGTTAGCTAAGTATACTTTGTATACTTTATTATCAGGATTTTCTTGTACTTTTTTGCTTAAATCGTCGACCAACTGCTCAGTTTCTTCAAGCGTATATCTATGTTGGGGCGATTTGTTGATGATATTACCATCAATATCGTATAAATTACTGAATTTACTCATATTTTAGTCGATATTATAATCACTATCATTGTTTTTACGTCTATCGCAGTCGTCGTACGGTTCAATTTCGTACATTTCAATGGCGGTATTAGTATAATCCATTCTTAATTGCATTTTTATACGCCGTAACTATTTTCTCCATCGCTCTTAAGTAATTGTTGTCGTTTAAGGCGCGTTTCAGCGTGTTTGACATATCTTGTGCATTGTGTTTGTTGGGGGTTTCCATTCTCGTCAAATGTTAAATGTGTGTAAATTTGATCTTTTTTCCACTTTCTGTAAGTATTGAAAGCGTCTCTTCGTTCTTGTTTTGTACTGTAGTAATGAATACATTTGAGCATTTGTTCTGCATTTACAGCTCCACATGCCTTTAAACTGCATATGTCATCTATAAAACTTAGAGCTCCTTCTTCGTCAAACTTTTCTTCTAACTACTGATACTCCTAGTATGCCTAGATTAAGTATGGGTTATTCTCATCATACTCAGGCTCTAGGTCTACTATAAATGCACTGTTTATGGGAGCTCCATGGATAAAGAAATACTTACAGTTATCAGTTACAGGTTTGCTTTCCTACTTAAGGCTTAAGAAATCTGCGTAATATAGTATAGCATTTAGTTCAGCATGCGTCATATTATTTCTTCATTAATGTTTTATACACACATCCGGCAATATATCCTACCAGGTAACATATTGGTTCGCTACTACATGTACATACTTTCTGTTGTATTACGTCGTATATATCTAGAGCAGCATGTAAAGATTCGTGAGCAATAGTGTTTATATGGTCTATCGTTTTATCTACTGTCTTTACATCAGTATCTTTGTTATTTTTTATTAAGATACATGTCTTATTATCAGATATACGTTTTACTACTGCAGTAGTGGACAATCCTTCGACTATAAACTGGTCGAGAATTACGCCATCTGGGTAAGTATATAGTTTCTTTAACTTATCTAAACTAACGTTTCTATTTGCTACTACTATATCGATATCGTACATCGTTTCGTAAGTATCTATTATAGCTCTGTTTTGTTTCTTCATAACTACGTTTTACTGGGGAAAGAAAGAAAGCAGCAAAGAATAGAAAGGGCCAGTATATATATATTTAACTAGAGTTAACCCTATTAACCCCCCTATAATCCCCCCTTCTTTCCCTTAGATTACGCCAATATAACGTAATTTTGGGTCAAAAGGCTGCATTTTTGCAAAAAAATATTATCAATTTGCAACCAATCGAATATAAAACCGCGTTATGCCGGCGTATTTAATTAATTTTCATAAAATGGCAAAAACATTACGTGTAATAGATTCATTCTTTGTAATGGAAGTTGGTGATACGTTCGTTCTCTCTGAGGATGGCAAGTATTATATCTCTTGTCATAACGAAGAGTTCCATAAGGACGGCGAAGATAACTTCATAAATTCATCGTTCAAATCGGAATACCGTATTTCGCCTGAGTATGCAGAACAACTTATCAAAGATGGCTACCTCGAAGAGGTAGGCTCTAGTAAGAAAGATTTTGTAAACGTGTTTGACGAGATTGATAACTTGATTAACAGATATCAAAAAGAGCTTATAAATCTCGACGCAGATCTCGCTGGCGAACCTCAGTGTGTAAAGGTTGAAAAGAATACAGTGCTTACGAACTTATTGAGCGTATTGAACCATCTTAAAACACTTAGAAAGTAATGGATGAAGAGAAATTAATTGACCAATCGGTGCTCGCAGAAGATGTATCTAGCAAGATAAAATACGAGTTTAGAGACTTCTTCTTGATCAAGCCCCTGGATCCGGTCAAAGTTAAGAAAGAATTTAGTACTCCCGTCGCTAAGGCAGAAGCTGTGAAAGATGATAATGACATCGAAGCACAGGACTATGACGAGGTAAAGACGGAGGTTAAAGAAGTTGATTCTGATTATCGCAGAGGTATTGTTTTGAAGCAGCCAGTATGGTATCCTGCTGACGAAATGAAGGAGAACGAAATCATTAAAGTTGGTGACGTTGTTCTGTTCAGAGATACTACAGGCGCATTCTTCGATCTCGTAAAAGATAGCAAACTTATTCGATTATACGACATTGTTGCAGTCGAGCGATGATTACTCTTGATGATGTTATAAAACAAGTCTCGAAAAACTTGAACGTTGATAGAGAAATCGTAAACGCAGTATGCAAACATGTATTTCAACAAACAGTAGATATTATGAAATCTGATGATACTTCAGATATACTGTTTAACGAAGCGTTTAAGTTTAAGCTAAAGAGACGATTTAAAGAAGATAAAACAAGACAATATACAAAATGAATACACTTTACATTTCTAGAACCGGCAGAATAATGCTGGATGAAAACAACAGTCCAAAACCTTTTGATCGTTCACGTAGTTCTGTAGACGACGTATTTTTCATCAAGGATGACACTAAAATAGTGTTTGAGCGTGGTGAAACTAAGTCTGAACTTGAAGCTAAAGCTGGCGATATCGTAGTAACATTCTACGAAGAGCAATTCCCAAACAAAGTAATCGTTGTAAACAACGAGCAGTGGAAGGAGAATCTAGAAACTTATGAAGCTTGGGAGCAGAAACGAAATGAAGAATGGGCTAAGAAAAATGACGCTCCTTGTTGTGATTGTTGTGAGAATTGTTGTAAAAGTTGTTAATCAGAATAAAGTATAAAACTATGAAAGCAAAGAAAAATAACAAGCCTACTATTATTGTTGATCTTACACAGGCTGAGACATGTGAGGATGTGCGTTTCGAGTTTACCCGTGCAAAGGCTAAGGCTGGTGTTCCTCTGACAGAAGGAGAGATTAACCAAGTTGTAGCATACGGAGCACACCTTGCTCTTAATACTATTGATTCATTCTGTGAGCAGTTCGCTTCAGAGTATCAGACTGTACAGATTACTGATAAGAAGAAGGTTAAGAAGGCTATTAAGGCTATTGAGTCTATACTGAAACCCAAGACTCCTTGGTACAAGAAGCTTTGGAATTGGGTTAAGAAACCTTTTACAAAGAAGAAGTGATAACAGCCGATACGAGGGAGGCTGAGATTCGGGTGGCCACCTGAACCCTCGTGAAACTTTCCAATAATAATAAAATGTTTAGTTGGTAGCCTATGTTTAGACTTTAGGGAGGAGCGTTACCTCCCATAGGCACTAAGTTTAAGAAACTGCTCCGTGGTGTAGTGGTAGCACGGGAGGCTCTAACCCTCCAGGTCCGGGTTCGATTCGATGGCGGGGTAACCATAACTGAGACAACAGTAAACGAAATAAACAAAGATATATAAGCAGATGACTATTAAATTTAAGAAAATCTTAGAAGATGCCGTACAGCCGGTACGTGTCGCAAATAGTGGCACAGGATACAATCTCGTTGCTAAAAGTGTTGCAACGGATGTAAATGAACGCGGTCAGATTAATATTGTATATCGCACTGGTATTGGAGTTGAAATTCCTGATGGATTTATAGGTTTACTTACTTCTCCTGCAGAGATTGAAAAGAAGACCATCAGAATGTGTTCTACTCCAGTAGTTCCTGGTAGTATCGATGAAGAGATTGTCGTAAAATATACAACTACTACTGACGTGATTCCTGCTGTATATAACGTTGGCGACGTTATTGCTAACTTACATATCATACCTGTAGAGAACGTAGAGTTCATGGAGTTTATAGATATGACATCTAGCGCAACTGAGACTGGTCAGAGTCTTCCGGAAAATGAAGGCGAGCCTACAAGCTCTGAGCAGACTGACACGGTCAGCGGCGGGGAAGAAAACATCCCTGAGCAGGCACAATAATAACGTTATAAAAGCTTGGGTACCGGCGTACATAAGGATGGCAATGGTACAACGGAAGGGGGTCCCAAAAGGGTCCCCTTGAACCGTATATATACAAATACATAAATGTGCTCTAATGGAGAAGATTAATAATATATTATTAAACTATAAAACGTATAAGGCGTTTTAGAAGGATTTAAAAGATGAAAAGATATCTCCAAACTCTATTGCATTTATTCAAGATAATCGACGCATATGGGCACACGGTAAAGAATATGCGTGTAACGCCCTTTCTGTTGTTAATAATGGCTAGGGTTCTATAAACTTTGTTGACGAACTCGGCAACACAGTATTGGCATTATCCGCAGATCCTAATGGTTATGTGAACGTATCTGGGATTGTATCAGACTCTCCTGATATGTTCGTTTCCAGGGAAGTTTTTTCTAACTACGTAAATGTAGTAGAATTACTGAAAAGGGATTTTGAAAAATACAAAGCAATAGTCACTGGAGACTTCGACAACATCCTTGTCAAAGATGATGTTATCGATACGATATCTAAGTATTCTAATAGCCCAGTAAAAGGTGATACGATATTTAGGGCTTTAGAAACCAAATAGGATAATCTTATTGCAGGTAAGGGAATTGAGATACAAGACAATGTAATCAGTTCTTTTAGTACAGAAATGGTTACCTTAAGTAAAGGTAGGTACGATAGGCTTGTAGAAAACGACGAGATTAATCCTAACACATATTACTTTACATACGAAGGGGAAGAAGGTGAGGAAGGCAATACATGGCATTTCGGTGAACCATTCCCAATAATACTATCGGACGGTCAGAATTCTGGCTGGACATTCCCAATACCTTTAACAGGAGATGATGATAAAGAGGGTTGGGTATTCCCAATAACATTAAAAGATAACTGGGCGTTCGGAGGGACGTTCCCAATAACATTAAGATAAACATGACAAAAAAATTTACATACACACAAAAATCTAATGGGGATTCCCTCAGCGCTACAGAGTGGAATAATCTTGCTCAAGACGTGAGCGCTGCGGTAGACGCCATTAACGCTGGCGCTATTTCTGGAGGTGATTCCTCAAGTGCAACCATTGACACTACTGGTGTTATTTCTGTATCCTCAAAAGGAAATGTCACTCTTGGTAGTAACAAGAATGTAAACATCGAGCCTGCTTGGGATAACAATACTGCTGGTTACGAAGGTAACTATGGTGATGTTGCTATTAAGTCTGGTGACGATATCCAGTTTTGTTCACACCACAGAGAGCCTAAGAAGCGTGATAAGATCGTTGTTAAGAACATTGACGGAAGTGATAATCCTGTAAAAATGCAGGTTGTTGCTGGTGAGATTGATCTCGCAGTAGGCAGCAAGAGTAATCCTAAGACTGCTACACGTAAGAAGGATAAGGATACCGGTGCTGATACTACTGAGGCTATGTTCAAAGCATCTGATGCAAATGTTATGGATGTACGCATCCTTACAGGTAACGTCCTTGATGCAGATACCTCAAACGAGCGTGATGAGCGTGGTTATCTGAAGGTTCGTGCTCAGGCTATTGATCTCCGCTGTGAAAAGCATGGTGGTATTGCACTTCAGCCTAAGGGTTACGATAGCGATGGTAACATGAATAAGATTAAGTTCGAGCATGGTGGTGGCGACGGTCTTGAGTTTGGTACTTTCAATACCGAGAAGACTTCAATCTTTACAGACGAGTATCGTTTCAACAAGGATGGTATTTGGAAGATGTCTGTACGTGAGAAAGAGGCTTCTGGCAAATCCATTATTGATGAGAAAGAAGGTGGTCTTGGACAACTTGCTGCTACAGGCGCTTACAAGTATAAGAAGAACAATGCTGCAAACAACACAGCTAAATCTTATGCAGATGTTAAGACTTATGAGGCAGCTGATGACTTCTACGATTTCATTGATACAGCAGACGCTCAAACAACCACTAAGGATATCATCAACACTGCAGCTGCAATGAATAATGATTTCATTGAGACATCGCTGTCAGCTAAGAAGAACCTTAAGATCAGTGCTTCTAGCACATATAAGATTATTACATTTGAGGGAACTGCTACTGGTAGTGAGCTTACATTCCCTGTAACCGATAAGACTAAGAGCTACTCTAAAGACGAGTTGAAGCTTATTCTGTCTGGTTCTACTAAACTGAGCGACTTCATCGATACCAAGCTCCCATTCCTTATTGAAGGTGAAGAGGGTGTATATCGTCTGAGTGGTGATATTACTCCTAAGATTTCAATCGAGGCTGAAGAGGAAGTTGATCTGGATGCTAAGTACGGCGATGTAGTACTTACTTCTGGTGACTCTATCAAGTGTGAAGCTCCCGAAATTCGTCTGAACGCAATCAACAGTGATAAGACTGGCGGTATGGTTAACTTTGGTGCTACTCAAGATGTAGTATTCCTGACCAATAAGCTGACTGCTTCTCTGAATGTTGAGTCTGCTGCTACTCCTACTAAGATTAAGATGATGCTGCAGAATAACTATAGTGAGGCTGTGTTCTATGATAGCACTGTTGGTAAGTTTAGAATTCCTGTTAAACACTTATATCTCGATGATTCACAGACTACAGAACTTACTCCTTCAAACTACGCAAATGGTCTTGCAGTATACTTTGCAGATGGTACTCGTGTTGGAGCTGATTATACTTGCTTCATTGCCGCTAAGTCTACAGAAGGTACTGTAACAACTACTACAATTTATAAGACTGGTACTAAGGGTAGCGAGAATGTTCTGAAGAAGAAACTCGGAGATCCAGTTGCTGTATATACTAACAATAGCGAAAACGCAGCTTCTAATACAAGCAGCTTGGGTGTAGCCACAAGTAACAACATTCAAAATATTGAGTTTGAGGATTACGCATTCGATGGAACTGGATGTGAGACTGTAGGTGCTGAGGAGTTCGTTTCAGTTAAGTCAATCGATCTGCAAGATATGATTGATATTATCGACGAGCTCAAGACAATGAAGAGTAATAACCAAGGCCCTTGGGCACAAGCTTAATATAATCTATGCTACACATAAATAATCATGAAATAACTGGTATTTATCGTGGGCTGAGAGAAATAAAAGAAGTATACGACGGAATATACTTAGTGTGGGTAAAGCCTGGTCAAAATGGCGAAGGCGAAATTATATTATCTTGTTATTACAACGGATATTGGATAGATGATTACCCCTGGACAGACGATACACCTTGGACTGATTAAACAAATACATAATGGAAACATATAAAGGTACAATAAACGAATACATAGATTGGACTACCGGCATAGATAGCATTACGGGCAACAGGGTATCAGGAGTAACTGAAGAAACCCCAATATCAGGTAAATCGATAAGAGAATTACTTCAAAGCCATATCAAAACTCCTTTCGTAACATACAAAGACGATAAGGGCGGATATATCAGGTTTTTCAGTAGTGAAGAGGCTTTAAATATGTGGAGAATATATAGTGATGGAACAAATCCTTTATATGATTTAGAAAAAGCCTCAGAGCTGGTGTTATATAATATGGATCTTCCGGCTACGTATAGAGTAGTCGGATTAGATCCGTTTACTTATACTAGATATATTATTTAGGGTAACTCTGATTCTCCAAACGCATTGCTGGAATATACAATAGGAGTTCAAGACGCTCTGGGAGAATCTCAGGCTGACGTAGTAAGGGTGACGTACAAAATAGAAGATAATGCTCAAAACGTTACTTTTATGGAGACGGACTCTGTAGAAACTGGTAAGACAATATCTAGAAATATTTATAGATATCTAAAACCAGGCGAAAACAGAGTAACTGTAGAAGCTATAGCTAATAACAACCCTGCCAAAACTACTAAATCCTTTAGTATTTTCTTAGTAAACTTCTCTATTTCTAGCGAATTTGGAGGATACTATAACGGAGTACCAAACTCTAATTCATTTGCGTTCAACGTAAGAATTGATAGAAGTGTTACCAACCTTCCTGTAACTACTACAGTGTATATCGATGGAGCCGTAGCGAAGTATTCTGACATCAGACACTCTGATGCTATATGGAAATATACAGATAATCAAGCTACAGCCATGCAGCGTATGGAAATATATAATCAATATGAATGTAGTACAGAAGAAAGACCATAGAAACACATTATGGTCATTAGTAGTAAAATGGAGGACGTAGAAACTCAAACTAGTTTTGAAAGTAATGTGTTGACATATGAGTTTGAAGTAAGACCACAGAACGATGAGTTGACTTATCAGTTTATAAATATAGCTAACTCAGTAGCTAGTAGTAGTTATTCAACAGAATCGATCGACGGATATTTCTTACCTGTAATTAAAGCTACTCAATATACTCCGTTCTAGTTAGACTGGGGTTATTATACAGATTCAAGTTCTATTGCACAACAAGTAGATGTACAGTGGGCTATTAGAACTGGATACGAAGGAGAATACGAATACACAGAAGTTGCAAATATCCGAGGTATTAAAGGTACTAAACCTGAGACGTTGACTTTTATCCCAGCTAAAACAGTTTCTTTCCAGAACGATCAAGCAGTTTTGGTAGCCAGGATAAATAATGTGGATGTATCGGAATATCCACTGAACGTAAAAGAAAGTAGTATTACTATATCTGAAACTACTGGATATAGTTTGAAACTGTCTGCATACGGAAAGACTAACGAATCTGATTCAAAGAATCAATGGATTGATTACGAGAACAACGTATCTACCGTTTTTAGTTCTGGAGTTAAATTCGATAACACGACCGGTTGGAATAAAAACTCTCTGGTGTTGAAAGGAAGAGGCGCTACAGCTACGATAAACTACTGCCCATTCCCAGAGAGTTATAACGGATTGCCGTATAGTGTACAATCAAACGGAGCTACTTTTGAAATAGACTTTAATCCAGAATATGTTAGTAGTGAAGATGACATTTTAATGTCTATAGGAGATACATCGAAGGCCCATATAGAAATACGAGCTACCAAGGCAGCTTACTATGAGGGCGGCTCTCCTATAATTCAGACTAACTATAAAGCTGGAGAAAGAATCAAACTGGCATTCATTTTCAATAGAGTTTCTGAAATGAGTAATGACAGTGGCCTTATCTACATTGTCAACAATGGTATATTAGAAAGAGCTGCAGCAAAAGGTGCTGCTTCGGTTTCTGACAATAACGGAAAGATAGTTATAGGAGGAACCAACAGTTCTATCAGGGTATACATGATAAGGGCATATAGATATGACATCCCTGCAAAATCAGAACTCGATAACTATATGTTTGACAACGTAGATGATATAGATCTCATAAGTAGAAACGACATTTACGGACAAAGTTCTTCTATAACATACGACGGAGTTTTAGGAAAACAAGATGTTATCACTATTGAGGGTGACCTGTCAGAAATATTGAGAAATGCTGCGGCAAAGAACAACGCTACGGTAAATATATAGAGAATATCAAATACAGACTCTAGTAAAAACTTTAGTGTATAGAATTGTAGAATTAGAAACCACGGTCAGTCTACTTTGTCTTATCCTATTACTTCTATGAAGTTGTGGTTCAATAAGAGTAATAAGTTTGTAGAACAGATAGGAGCCAATGGCGCAACCAGTAAAGTAGAAGTAACTCCTACTTTAGAATGTAAAGATCAGGAGTATTTGGGTCTCAATAAGAATAGATATATAATGAAGAACGGAGCTATTCCGGCAAACAAGTTTGTATTGCAAGCTAACTATGCCGATTCTTCTTGTTCTCATAATGGTTCTTTGTTGAGACTGATACAAGATACTTGGTACAACGCAGTATTTGGATTGGACAGACAATCTAAGCTAAGAACAGCTCCTCAGTTGTTTACTTCAGGAGCAAGAATAACTCACGATGATGCAAGAATTGGAGAAGATGGTTCTTGGGTAGATGGTTTGTATAATATTCCTTCCGATAACAAAAATTACAATGCCAATTGGGCCAATAAGACTTGGACTGAGATTTCTGGAATGCCATTCCCATATGTCATAAGAAACTCTGCAGACTCTTTCCCGTGTTCTGTATTCTATAAAGACACTTCTTTAGGACAGAACGATCTTACATTCTTAGGACAATATGTATTCATGGACGATAAAAAGTCCGACTACTGCTACGGAGAAAGAAGTATTTACTATACAGAAGATCCTTCAGACCCATTCTGTTTAAAAACAAAGAACAGAAAACTGGATACTAAGGAGAATAAAGTATGGGACAATGGCAAAGTACTTCAAGTTGAAGTTGTATATCCTAACTCACCTTTGACTAGCTATGTGAGCAAATTGGTAGCTAGTGAATATGAACTGGATGAAAATGATGTACTTACCCCAAAACCCGGTTCTACTATAAATAGATTTGACGACCTAGTAGGATACGATGAGGACGGTAGATCTCTTTACCAGTGGGAACAACACTTTGAACTTATTTATCCTGATAAGGAAGATATTGTTGATAAAAATGACAACTTTGATCAACAGTAGTTCTTGGAAACGGTTCAGCCGTTTATGGACTTCTTGGACTGGATTACTGATGTAAGTGCATTAAGTACCACAGGATCTAAGTTAGGAAATACTGGTGCAAAGGCATGGGTAACTCAAGCAGAGTTAGATAAGTTTAAGGCAGAAGCTGCACAACATTTGGACTTATATAAATTAGCTGCTTATTATATATTCTTTAGTAGATTTGGATTGGTTGACTCAGTTGAGCGTAATGCTCAGTTAAAGACTTATGATGGTCAACACTGGCACTATGAACCTTGGGATATGGATATTGCCCTTGGCTGTGCTAACAACGGTGTGATTGCATACGATCCTCCTATTACTAGAGATTCTAAAGCTGGAGGTAGTTCATACGTATTTGCAGGAAGAAGTGCTTCTCAATCTAATGTACTGTGGGATTGCTTGGAATGTTGGGAAGAATGGGCAGAGAATATTGTCCCAGAAGTTGCTCAAGCATTGTATGATGCAGGTCTTACATATGAGAACGCATCTAAGATGTTTGATGAAGAGTACGTAAATAAGTGGTCAGAAACTCTTTATAATGAGTCTGGACATTACAAGTACATTGATGCAACTATGAACCCCAAGTTCAGACAGTATCTAAACGGTGCAAGAACTTCTCACCGTCACTGGTGGTTAAGTAAATCTATGAACTATTACGATGCTAAGTGGGCTTGCGGAGACTTTGCTAAACATTCTGTTCAGTTCCGTATCACTAAGGAAGCCAGTACTAGTGGAACCAACCTCATACAAGTTTATCCTACAACCAATACATTCTTTAAAGCACAAAGAGGTGCTCAAGGAGGTAGCGGCGGTGTTACTGTGTTTGGTGAAGGTTTGACTGAAGCTACAATTGCTGAGGGAGGACACGCTAAAATTGATGCTTCTAGTAAGTTTGATGATAAGGAACCATGCTTCATATTTGGTGCTACTTCTATCGAAGGTCTTGATTTGAGTACACTGCTTACCAGTACACTTGGAGTTGTTGGTAGAGGATATACTGATATAGACTTCGGCGGTGCTTACGATAATGTATTGGGAGCACAATTGAAGTGGATTAAACTCGGCGCTCCATGTACACCTAGTTTGTACGACAATCCTAATGCAACTTCTTATACAAATAATCTTTCTATAGGACAGAATGCTATCACTGGTTTGAATGAAAGTAACCAAGATGCATTAGAGAATGTAGAATTAATAGATGTTGTAGGATGGTATCAACAGATCGGTAAACTAGTTCCTGGTTGGTTGTCTGAGTTATTTAATGGCCAAGGATATGATAGAAGAAATATCAAGACTCTGTATGCAATGGGCTGCGATACTGCTAACGAATTTGCTACATCTCAGGCTGGAAATAACTTCGACGATTTAAGACTTCCTACTTCTATTAGAACTTTGACGTTTACTAATAGCTCTTGGGAAAATCTTTCATTCTGGAGAACAACGGAGTTAAGCGGACAACAAGCTAGATATGACAAAGTAGGCATACCTGCTACTATAGATACTATTCAGTTATTGGGAACAACGGGTAAGAATATCTGTTCTTGGCAATTAGTAAAGGATTGGATACAGGCTATTGATGATTCTTTACCTGCTGGGCATACTGAAGATGATCTGCTGAACGCATTAAAGAATAAGACTCTTATAGCTGACCAGATAAACTGGGGAGAAGATGCTAATTTGACTTATAAAGATATTATAAGATTAGGCCACTTCGGTAATGGTGGTAACACTTATCCGTTGAAAGGATATGTTGTAATGACCCAAGAAAACCAAGCTTAGGATCTTACATCAACACAGTTGTTATATCTGACAGAGTTGTTTGGTGACAACGTATTCAATATAGGTACTGTAAACTCTAACCTAGTTGTAGATCATAAGAAGACTTCTGTAAAAATTAGTATTTCTGCGAAAGCTGGAGTATTAGACATACAAAACGATAATATCTTTATAAACGAACCAGGTACTGCCAGACTTGTTGCAAATCACTTCACGCTTACTGCGAATACAGCAGAAAATATTATCGCATAGAATGTGTCCGATCTAGAGAGATTGACGGATAACAATTACTTATGGACGTTTGTTACAGATCCTAATAGTCATGACGGTGCTGCCGGAAGTTCTTATAAATATTCCCATTTAAGAGTGGGTTCTGACGGAGCTGTACGTTTGGATGTAGATGAGAGCGACGGCGTTGCATATACTATGCACGTCAGAGTATACTTTATAAGTGATGGTAGACGTGTTTATGATAATTTAACATTAACTACGGTTCCTGTTACTTTCCCAACTAAATATGAATTCTATACATATGGAGATACTGTAAGAGAGTTTAAATATACCAAAAGTATAATTAATAGTATGTTTGGAACTGGGTCTATTTCTGTCGCGCAAACCCTTCCTCCTATATTTGTAATAGGAAAGAGTAATCATAAAACAGAATTTGCTTTAAAACCATTCCCAGCAAAACAAACTATGTAGCAAGGAGCCGGAGGTGTTTCTCAGTTAGTAACTAATTGGACTGCCACAGAGAAATATACATCTTACATATTGTATAACTATTAGGTTCCGTCCAACATGACTAATTCTATGTATAAAGAAGAATTAGGCTCCGGAGACTCTACTGTATATAATTTGGGTATAGATACAACAGTAAAATACACTAAAGACGCAGAAAATGGAGGTATTAACATTTTGATAGAATCTGCTCCTCCAAGTCAGCCTTAGTTATATTGTATTTAGGCTACTATAAAAATGGGAGGAAAAGAAGCTCAAACATTTAATACATACTTTATGGTAATGAGCGATAACGATGTTATTGTTCCTGCTAATGGTTCTGATTTGGCCGTAACTTTATATAACAAGTATATTAGTTTATACTATCAAGGTGCAGCCTCTATTCCTAGTGCGTTCTCAATGTATAAGAGTCATTTGTTGAGTATATACGGCACATTGGATTTCAGTGGCGTTCCCACTATATCTTCTATAATGACAACTAAGAATGATACGGTATTAAAGTACACTCCGTACTTAACATCTGTAATATTTGATGGGTGTTCTAACTTATAGAATAAAAATGTGCTGACTTAGGAAGATTCTTTTAATTTTTCTAACTTAACAAATTTAACTACGGCTTCATTAAACGGATGTTCTATAGCTACTGGTATATTAGATTTTACCAATTGCCCAAACATAGAGAATGTAGATACTAGAGGGACTTCTTTAGGTGTTACACTTCCTAATTAGACTAAAATCAAAAACTTACGATTGGGATCTCCTACGAGCGTGATTATTAATAAACCCATATATTTAGGAGGATCTGGAACTACAGTTTCTACTGAAAGTACGAATAATCTTAGTAATTTGCAAATAGATTCGCAAGAAATGCTTTCTCCAAGAGGATTCCATATATTTAATAATATTATGTAATAATTATGCATTTAGAGGTATTACAAAACGAAAGTGTAACAGAACAAAACGTTACGTCTGAAACGATAGAAAAATTATACGAATTGGCGTATAGTAATCCTTCTTTAGGAATTTCTTCAAAACTAGATGCTACTAGTAATTTATAGGGAACTTTATCGCTGTATGCTACATACCAAGATTATGTTACTTATCTACAGGCCAAATATCCAAATTTACATATAAATACGACCACATATTATTACAGATTTAAAGATAAAGAATTTAATAATATTTGCGCATAGTTTTTTGGGGATGGTATAGGAGTAACTACTGGAGAATTAACAGCAGTATCAAGATATACAGATGAATTTAAAGCAGCGGTTAATAGTTCTACTATTCAACATTTAGATTTAGGAGGATTCATAGGAATTACTAACCATCTTAGTTCGAATGCATTTAAGAATATAAGCACCTTAAAAACTATCTATTTAAAGGATGTTCATAGAGGTGTGGATTTAAATTTTGTTTATGGGTGCGGTTAGGTTAGACCTGGAGATACTAAACCTACTATAGAAAAATTTGTAATAGACGGAGTGTACTTAGATGATACAGATTCTAAATTGTTACAAAATACAACAAATCCTAGATTTCTTACCGGAGGTACGAATAATGGTAGTAATTATGAAACAATAGCTATCAGAAGAATAGCTCCAAAAGTTACAATAGAATTACCTAGTAGTAGTGGATCTTTTTATAGAATAGGAGACTATCTTACAAGAGGAACAAATATAACAAACTTTTATTTAGGAGAACCAAATCCTGAAAGAGTTTAGTTAACTCAAGGTTATGGAGATAGTATAAATAGGATTGTAAACTTTTACGTTCCTATTGGATGTGCTCAAGCTTATGCGAATTCTAGTACTTGGGGAGCATTGCGTTCTTCTGAATTCTTAGAGTACGATTTTGATAATGATCCTAACGGGATATTTACCCTGTAATTAAAAATTGGTGTTAGATTGGATGTAAGGGAGGTTCGATTCCTCCCCTAACAACAAACAGTCCAACTGTATAACTGGATTACTAAAACATTAACATTATTAACAATTTAAAAATCTAAACACATGGAGAGTTCTAAGATTATGATGTTCCCTGAGATGGGGAATAATAGCATTGATCCAAACCTGCTCATGGCACTTAACAACAATGGCGGTTTTGGTGGTAATAATTGGATATGGATTTTATTCCTTTGGCTGATATGGGGCTGGGGAGGTAATGGAAATTGGGGTGGAAACGGTAACAACGGATTCCTCTCTAACCAGATTGCAAACGACTCAGGTCGTGAGCTCCTTATGAATGCTATCCAAGGTAACGGTAACGCTATTCGCGATCTGGCTGGACTTCTGAACACAGAAGTGAACACAGTTCAGAATGGCATCTTTACGTTGAACAACGCTATTACTTCTGTAGGTACTCAGGTGGGCATGAGTGGATTGCAAATCTAGAACGCTATACAGAGTGGTAATGCATCTATTGCTAGTCAGATTTGTCAGTGCTGCTGCGAGAATAGACTCGCTATTGCAAACCAGACAAATGCGCTGCAGTCTCAGATGGCCGCAAATCAGGCCGCTGATCAGCTCGCTGTATGTCAGTAGACAAACACATTGAGCACACAGGCTGAGCGTAATACACGCGACATAGTAGATGCAATACAGAGTCAGAGTGTAATGATTAATGACAAGTTCTGCGATCTCGAGAAGCGTGAACTGCAGGATAAGATCAACAGTCTGACAGCTGACAATGCTCTGTTACGTTCTAATGCAAACAATGCCGCTCAAAGCGCATTCATCAACGAAAAATTCAATATTGTAAACAATGAGCTTGCCGCTATTAAAGCAGCACAGCCTAATACAGTTCCTGTACAGTGGCCACAGCTTACCGCAGTTAATACAACTCCTTATATTGGAAACTTCTACGGTGGCTGGAATGGTTGGGGTAATAACATTTCATTTTAATAGTAAGTAATTATGGGACACTTTAATGTAACTACAAACGTAAATGGAGTTCCATATTTAAGCACAACTAACGTAACTGTAACTGATACAGCGGTAGACTTTGCTTTAGGTTTCCGCCGTATGCAACCTGTAGGTTACTTTACAGTTCGTATCTAGGATGCCATACCAGAAGGTACTACAGGTACATTACCTGTAACTCTTACGCTGAATGGTACAGCTAGGGCGCTTACTTTCTTTGATGGAACCCCTGTAACCGCTGCCAATTTAACGGGCACAGGTATTATTACTGTTTTTAACGACCGCTTTAATGGTATATTACAGATTACTTCTGTAATAGCAGCTTAATATTAACACTAAACATTTTTTGAATTATGGTTATGATTGAAATGCGCGATTCATTGTATGATACAGCGTTTGATCTGCTTGACGAAGCTAAGCTGAATGCTAAGAAGACTAAACTTACTCTTTGCGAGCTTGAGAACGCAATGTATGATTGTTATGAATCAATAAAAGAAGACAAAGATAGCGAGGACGACAAGGATATGAAATTCCGCGGAGTCTCTGGCTATAAAGAAGATTATCGCCATGACGAACAGTATGGCGTAAGTGATGATGAGGACGAAGAAGCTATGTTGAATAGACGCATGGCTCACAGACGTCGTAATATGCGTATGCGTCGTCGCTTGGTATAATTAATATGTGCGAGTAGGGGCTACGGCCCCTATAACCGCACGTTAATTTAAAGAATATGTTTTCAACGTTGAGAAAAGGCTAGTCTATTTATGTATTAGATAGAACTAGCGACCCTGAAGTAAAACTAGGGTATATTGAGAATGTATCTATGCCAAGACCGATGTATCCAACCTATAACCCACAAGTTAGTTTAGGAACTAATATGTAGATGGTTGTAGATATTAAGACACGCATAGATAATGATACTAAAGAGTTTGTAGTACCTAGTAACCTCAGTGTACATACTTACGGAGATTATACTCTTAGTGAGAATAAAGAAGCCATGATATCTGAAGTAGACTCTTTACTACAAGATGTGACTACTAAACTAGATAACATGGATAAGTATAAAGAAGACGCTGAAGTTTATAAGAAGATACTAAAAGAACTCAATCCTGTATACGCTAAAGAATAGGAAAGGGATGAGGCTATAACTGAACTCAATACTAGGATGGATAGCTTGCAGGATGTTATTTCAAGATTAGATTCATTTTTAAGACGTAACGAAACCTCACTCACAAATTAATATGATAACACAATACATACAATTAGGTGATAGAGATTGGGGTGTGTTAGTTTACTATAACGTAGGTGAAGAAGATATGGCATCTGTAATAGACTCATTAGAGTCATTAGATTGTACCGATGAGGATATACATGCCGCTACTGTTACGCTACGTAAAGAAAATACTGGATTTACTTATACTAATACTGATTATAAAATGACATTTGTGTGCATAGGACACTCAAGTAATATAGGTTAGTTTGTAGATACTGTTGTGCACGAAGCGAAACATGTACAATCACACATATGTCAATACTACGGTATAGATGAAACATCAGAAACCGCCGCATATCTCATTGGTCATCTAGTACATAGAATGTATAAGATGATAGGAAAAGTATTACAATTGTATTTAACATAAAATATATGTTCGATATAAAAGGCGATAAAATATCTCTCAATACTGAGGACTTAGCTATCCCTCCTTTTAAAGATCATTATAATGGAGCGAAAGACAAGTCCTTAGCATTGAAGGAGATAGAATACATAGTCTGGCTAAATAAATGGAATACTCCATACGAAGCCTACCCAATAGAGAGTAGAGCTAAGGTTGTAGCCAAGGATGTATTCGGAGATGAGAATTACGTACCCACTGAAGACGTAAAGACACTTGAACGTAGATTCCTGGAATTTTAGGAAACTCCTGGTACTAGATTACTTGATGCATCAAAAGCTGCTGCAGAAGGAATCATGGCGACATTAAAGGAGTACTCAAGAGATGCTATGGATATTGATACGGCAATAAAAGCTTCTAGAATATTGAAAGACGTAGGAAACATTGTTAAGTCCTTAGATATAGCTGCAAAACAAGCTAAGTCTGAACAAGCAGAAGCTGGTAGAGTTAAAGGTGGAGGTATAATTGGAAGATACGAAATACCTAGATAATAATTAATAACATGAGAGAGTACGATTTAAAGAAAGCGCTTAGTACCGGTAGTTATACAAGAAATAGCATTAAACCACAATTACTTGTTGCTGAGGACGGTGAATACAGACAAGGCGATATTCTTGATGCTAATGCAACCGTAGAAATTGTAAATAGTACTGCTTCAGACATCGATGATAAGATTAACGATATCCTTGGTGTTGATAATGGTGCAGTACAGGAACTTGTCGGAATCCTTAGTGATAGTGATACTACTACTGGTATTCTCAACGAGCTTGCTAAAAAAGCTAATATTTCAGATCTTGAGACCGTTGCCGGAGATATTCCTCAAGTGCCTACAAATGTAAGTGCATTTACTAATGATGCTGGGTATTTGACACAGCACCAAGATATCAGTGGGAAGGCTAATTCATCAGATTTATCAACCGTAGCAACATCAGGATCATACAACGATTTATCAAATAAACCTCATATACCAGAGGATCCTGTACAGTCTGATTGGACTGAAGATGATACTACTGATCAAGCTTATATCAAGAATAAACCTAATCTTGCCACAGTAGCAACTACAGGAAATTACAGTGATTTAATTAATAAACCTACAATTCCGGCTGCACAGATACAATCAGATTGGGCGCAAAACGATAATACTCAGGTTGACTATATAAAAAACAAACCCGATTTAAGTAATTTTGTTACAAAGTCTACAGCAGAATCTATACAATACGACACGAACAGTCATGCGTATGTAGACCTTGGATTACCTTCTGGTATATTATGGGCTACAATGAATGTAGGAGCATCAAATAGCACAGATGCAGGTCTGTACTTCCAATGGGGTGATACCAATGGTTACGCGTCGGATCAAGTAGGATCAGAACAAGGATAGAAATTATTTGATAGCCATTGGAGTGATTACGCACTAGCGGAAAAATATATAACTACCGATAAACAGATTCTGAATGCTGAAGACGATGCTGTATCTTCTATATGGGGTGGTGCTTGGAGAATGCCTACAAAAGAGGAATTTGAAGAATTATTCGACTCTAGCAATACTACAAAATCTTTTGTTACCATAGATAATGTAGCAGGTATAAAGTTTACTTCAAATAGACCTGGTTATACAGATAAATATGTATTCTTCCCAGTAACAGGATTTCCAATTGACGGACATTTTTAGGTTGGAAATTCTGAAGAAGGATTTTATTGGAGTAGTTCGTTAAAGACGCAAGATAACGACACACTCCGTGCGTCTGAAATGTGGTTTTCAACACAGAATTCTACATCGGGTGTAGAATACGCTCCCCGTAACTTTGCAGCCGCAATTCGTGGAGTATTTGAAGGATAGGCAAAAATAAGTAAAGTGGCTACGTCCGGAGATTACAACGATTTAATCAATAAGCCAACCATCCCAGCAGAACAAATACAATCAGATTGGAATCAATCAGATACTACAGCTAAGGATTATATAAAGAATAAACCATCTAATGCTACACAGTCTCAATCAGGACTTATGAGTTCTGCAGATAAGACTAAACTTGATGGAATCGAGACGGGGGCACAAGCTCATCAATCTCCTACTGCGGCAGAAGTAAAAACAGCTCTTCATACTACAACAAATACTGAAAAATTCTTACGGGAAGACGGTAATTGGGTAGCAATAGATACCAAAACAGAAGAAAGAATTGTAGATAATAATTATGTAAACACACATGATTATGTAGAAATAGATGGTATAAAATGGGCTACTACAAACGTAGGCGCATCTAGCGTTACAGACATAGGACAGCGTTTTATGTGGGGAGATCCTACTATACGTCAATATAAGCCGTATAATATTGAGGACCATAAATTATACAACTCTGCACACACTACTCAATATAATCTGTACATAAAATATAATGATTATGATCATAAGGGTGATTTAGATCTAATAGACGATGCTGCTTATATAAACTGGGGAGGTAAATGGAGAACTCCTGGTGTAACAGAATACAATTCTCTTAGAAATAATACCAACCAAGCTTGGACTGATGATTACAACGGTACCGGTGCTGCCGGAGTAATTTGTACGGATAAAACAGATAGCTCTAAAGTATTATTCTTACCAGCAACAGTAACAAATGATATTTAGGGGAGTACTTATTATGGATAGGTAACACACTAGTGGTATTGGATAAATTCTAATGAAGGATGGAATTACCAAGAGGGAGGCGCATTTATAATAGGCAGAGATGCATTATTAGTAGAGCGTAATGGTGCAGATGGCCATTGTCCTAGAACTTACATGTTACCAATTCGTGCAATATGGGATGATAGTGTTACACCTACAAAGCTTGTAAAAGACGCAGTTCAAGATTTATCCACTGTAGCTACCACAGGTTCGTATAACGATCTTGTAAACAAACCTATAATCAGATCTGAAAGTCTTACTCAGAATCTTTCCGACCAAACATCTACCATAACAGGAGCTAATAATAGCGGTAGAATAGAAATTGTTATATATGATAATGCATCTCAGAACGATTATACTGTAAGTATTTCTACAGCTTACAAAACTGTTGATGGAAATCAAATAATACTCTCAGTTCCAGCAGGATGTTATGGAGAGGTTTGCTATACAAACATAGGTGGAACAATATTTGCTAAAGGAATAAAACAATAGGCTAATAGCTAATACATATGATAAACACACTATTTTATTTTGTTGATGATCCTACGTTTGACTATCAAGCTGCAATAAATAGAGGTGATATATCTTAGTATACGGTTGTATTTAATACTGCAGACAAATGTATTTATACAAAGAATACAGTGTTTAGCAAAATAACACGTGTTGACGTAGCTAGTTTATTGGGAAATATATCTGATTTATTACCAGTAGCTACATCAACTACGCTAGGAGCTATTAAAATCGGATTTGATTCCGATGACAGGAGATACGGCGTAAAGCTCGATAGTAACAATCGGGCTTACGTCGAAGTCCCTTGGACAGATACCGTAGCTCCTTCGTATGATGACACACGTGTAGTAGATGCAATAGATACGCAAAGACAACGTATAGATGAGTATATAAGTCAGCTTGTAGATACTGTACAACGATGCAACGAAACATTATTAGATGACGCTCAGTGGGTATTAAGAAACCTTGTAGCTGGTCAAGTCGGTAGACAAATAAACGATAATATAGACGAGTACTTCAGACAACAATATGGTGTGTGGGACTGGGTAGACGCTAGTGACCATTCTAAAGGTAAGATTGTCAGAACGTCTGTAATCGAGCAAAATGTTGACAGCATTGATATTCGTGTAGGTTCTGTAGAAGATTATAGAGATGGATACCTTACTACTGCTCTTAATAATCTTGAAATGGCTGTAGGCGTAGACCTTGTAAATGGAAGCACAGTAGCTCATACAAATCTTATAAATGCCGTATCGGTACTAGATGCTTATAGTAATGCTATTGTGGCAATGGCTGCATCAGCATTACAACTTAAATCATCAAGAGACGGTACCGCTTTGTCTACTGCAGCGGATCTTGCTTCCGTTGTCGTAAACGGAACGTTCCAAGGATATTCAGGCCTCAACGAGACTGTAAGTTAGCAAGGGAGCGCAATATCATCACAGGCAAGTCTTATGAGTAGAGTTGTCAATGATGACGGAAGTCCCAACTCTACTTTTAAGTCTGATGTTATAGCCGGACTTGCATTGTAGACATCTGTAGATGAAATAGCAACTGCTGTTGCAACATTATCTGCAAATATAGATGGCGAAGGCGCAGATCTTTCGCTGTATGTTCAGAAAGACTCTAACGGAAATATTGAATCTAGTGCAAAATTGAGCGCAGATTAGATATATTTGAATGGTACTACATGGGCCGACATTATACATGCAGACCAGATAGTAACAAATGCATTGTCTGGTGGCAATGCAACGTTTACAGGTACTGTTAATGCTACACACGGAACATTCAAGAACGATATAATAATAAGGAATGATAACGGTCCTGATGGACTTAAACTTGATTCAAATGGAAACATATTGCGTTGGGATGGTAGTAACTGGGTAGGTCTGTTTGCATCAAGCCACGCGGTATATACATCTTCAAATTATACTGTAAAGAATAATGATGATATTATTATATGTGGTGGAGATGGTGCAACTATAACATTGCCTAGTAACCCAGGTAATGGAAGATGTATTACAGTTAGGAATGTAGGAACATCTCGTTCATGTACTATTTCTGCATCCCATACCATTAATATCGGCGGTGCAGATACTTCACACGGTGATAGATGGGTGCAATTAAATAACGACGATAGAGCGGATCTTATATTCTACGGAAATGTGTGGTATTGGAACGCATATGGTACTTGATTAATACTTATATAGAAATATGGTAGACTTTAATAAAAAGATTATAAATTCTGAAAAGTTTCGTTAGGCAGCTATATTCTTCAAAGAGCATAATTGTTATACACTTGCTCCTAGAGGAACCACAGATTACAATTCATACTGGGATAGAGAGACAGATAGATGTCTTAATGGATATGTAGCCCCTGATGGAGACGCTATTACAGGATACCATTATTTCTACCTTAATTACTGTCCCATAATGAAGCTTAAGGAAACACAATACGTAGATAGATACGGCGTATCTCGTACAAGGCGAGAACGTGTGTTTGACTTCCCTTCATTCTGGGATGGCGATTACTACTATTTTAATGCAATAGAAGAAGCAGAAACAATGGGTAAACACATGGCGGTATTAAAGTGCCGCCAACGTGGTTACTCGTTTAAAGGAGCTTCAATGTTAGTAAGAAACTATGAACTTATACCAGGATCTAAAAACTTCGCGGTAGCATCTGAACAGAAGTTCTTGGTTGGTGATGGTATACTTACTAAAGCTTGGTAGATAATGGACTTTGTCGATAAGAATACTGACTGGTCTAAACAACGTTTAACTGCTACGCGTATGGAACGTGTTGCCGGTTTTAAAGTTAAAGACGAGTTTGGTAAAGAGACCGAACAAGGTTACATGTCTGCTATTACAGGAATAACACTTAAGAATGACCCAGAGCGTCTTCGTGGTACTCGTGGTAAGTTAGTGTTGTTCGAGGAGGGCGGTAAGTTCCCAGGCTTAGAAACAGCTTGGCAGATTGAACGTCCTGCGGTAGAGACTGACGATGGTGTTGCATTTGGACTACTTATAGCATTTGGTACAGGTGGTACTGAAGGTGCAGCGTTTGACGGTCTAAAGAATATGTTTTATCATCCCGATGCATTCAACGTACTAGGCTTTCCTAATATATGGGATGACAATGCAGAAAATACTAAATGTGGTTTCTTTGCTCCATCATACTGGAACCTTGAGAGTGAGGACGGTAAGTATATGGACTAGTACGGAAACAGTTACTAGGAAGAAGCTGCAAAACGATTAATAGATGAAAGAAATAAAGTACGTGAAGGAGGTGCTTCACAAGAGGCTATAGATAGATTTATATCTGAGCGTCCTATGAAACCTGCAGAAGCGTGCTTGGAGTTAGGAAAAAATATATTTCCAAAGAAGCTCTTAATGGATCAACTAACAAAAATCAGAACCAATACTAAACTAGCTAATATGAAACACATAGTTGACTTAGCTTGGGATAATGGTTAGATAAGAGCTACGGAAAAGAAATCTGGCGATATAACAACATACCCATTAAAGAAAGATGACAAACCAGAAGGATCAGTAGTCATATGGGAATACCCAATCCCAGACCCGCCATTTGGACTCTACATTGGCGGCTGCGACCCGTATGATCATGACGAGTCATTCACTAACTCCTTAGGATCGACGTTTATTTTTAAACGCGTTAGAGCAGGAGAAGCTTGGAATGACGTAATCGTCGCGGAATACACAGGTAGACCTAGCACTGCTGAAGAATATTATGAGAACGTAAGAAAGTTATTGACGTTCTACAATGCTAGGCTTTTGTTTGAGAATGAACGTAAGGGTATTTACCCTTACTTCACAAACAAACACTGCGACTATATGCTTGCTGATTAGCCAGATAAAATAATTACGGAAATCTTTAAAGATAGTAAAGTACAGCGCCGTAAAGGCTGTCACATGACAAAATAGATTAGGGCTTACGGAGAAGGTTTAATACTAGAATGGTTAATGGAAGAATATGAACCAGGGCATCCTAATCTAGAGAGAATATACAGCGAACCTCTACTAGAAGAATTAATATAGACAGACGGTGTTAAAAACGTAGACCGTGTGATAGCTCTATGTATGACAATGATATATAGAGAAGAGCTGTTCTAGGTAAAGGTAGCTGCAAACAAAGAAGAAAATAAACAGGTTGAGCTCTTTGAATTGCCGTTGTTCAGTCAAAGATATTGGGAGACTGATGATGGTATACAAGACGATATACCAACATTTAGTTTTTGACAATGAATGAATTAAATATTGTAAAACGTTATTATGCTGGGGGACCACAAGGTCCTAGAGGTCCATAGGGTCCTAAAGGAGATAAAGGAGAGCCTGGTGTACAAGGACCTAAAGGTGATAAGGGTGACATTGGCCCAATAGGCCCATAGGGACCGTAGGGTATACAAGGAGAGAAAGGTCCTCGCGGTGAATAGGGTCTCAAAGGAGAAAAAGGAGACAAGGGTAATACTGGATCAATTGGACCTCGCGGATATAAAGGAGAAAAAGGAGACCGAGGTGAAATTGGCCCCCAAGGTCCTAAAGGAGATAAGGGTGATAAAGGCGACCCTGGTCAAGATGGTTTTGTTGTATTCGAAGACTTAACTGTAGAACAAAAAGAATTACTTAGAGGTCCTGCTGGTCCTAAAGGTGATACTGGAGAGTAGGGTCCTCAAGGTCCCAAAGGAGACTAGGGTATTCAAGGTATATAGGGGCCATAGGGAGAATAGGGTGCTCAAGGTATACAAGGTGAGAAAGGTGATACTGGCCCTCAAGGTCCTCAAGGAATTCAAGGTATTTAGGGAGAGACTGGGCCTGCCGGTTAGGATGGTCATAGTCCTATAGTAACAGCATCTAAGAGTGGAAGCGTTACTACAATATCTGTAGATGGTATATCTATTGCTACTATAAATGATGGTATAGATGGATAGAATGGTGCTGCTGGTCAGAATGGTACTAATGGCGTAGATGGAATAACTCCTCATATAGATAGTATCACAGGTAACTGGTTTATTGGAGAAACAAATACTGGTGTATAGGCTTAGGGTCCTGCAGGACAGAACGGAACAAATGGCGCTAATGGAAACGACGGCGTGACACCACATATCGATTCTACTACTGGCAATTGGTTCATAGGTTCTACTGACACTGGAGTTCATGCACAAGGTCCTGCCGGTCAAGATGGAACTGTAGCAGGACAATTACAAGCTGACTGGGATCAAACTGATAATACTTCAGTTGATTATATTAAAAATAAACCTACAATACCTACTGTACCAATAAATATATCCTCTTTTACTAATGATGTTGGGTATTTAACTACACATCAATCATTGGTTGACTATGCACTTAAATCTGAATTATTCTCAGGATCATACAATGATCTTACTGATAAACCAACAATACCAAGTTTAAGTGGTTATGCTACAGAATCTTGGGTTGGGCAGCAAGGATACCTTACCAGCCATCAGTCATTAGCTGATTATGCTTTAAAGTCTGAATTGTTTAGTGGTAGTTATAATGACTTGACAAATAAGCCTACAATACCAACAGTTCCAACTAATGTTAGTGCGTTTACTAACGATGCAGGATATTTAACTAGTCATTAGGATATTAGTGGTAAAGCTAACTCCGCTGACTTAGCTACAGTTGCTACTAGTGGATCATATAACGATTTGTCGAATAAGCCAACTATCCCGCAGATATGGTCAGGAACTCAAGCTCAATATGATTTAATAGCTTCCCCTGATCCTAATACTATTTACATAATAACTGCTTCATCATGACAAGTACAGAGATAGCATCAGCTAGTAAGATAATGTTAGGTACTACCGAAGCTGTTGCAATGTATATAGGTAGTACAAAAATTTGGCCAACTGGTGGAGGATAGTAGTAGCACGATTATTCTTAGGATTACTTTACTATCGAATCGTTATAGGATAATAATGAAATTAAGATACAAAAATCTGGATCACCTAGTAGTCCAACATTAAGTTATTCATTAGATGATGGAGAAACATGGTCAACTGTGACAATATCAAGTTCTGTGACATTTGGAACAATCAATACAGGACAAAAGATAATATTTAAAGGAACTAACACAAGGCTTGCAACTGCATGGAATAATTATAATTATTTTACTGCAACAAAACAATTTAAAGTATATGGTAATATAATGTCATTATTGAATGGAGATGACTTCAAGACAAATTACGAATTCAATAGTAGTACAACTCATCACTGTGCTGGATTATTTAGAACAACATATCTTGTTGATGCAAGTAATTTAATTCTTCC
>Ga0326513_10000713_pt1 | contig 28301 bp, 24 predicted proteins | sample 2_2465_0518_D_FD_203654 | JGI IMG/M metagenome (GOLD analysis project Ga0326513, IMG submission 203654) | Bovine rumen microbial communities from UC Davis, California, United States - 2_2465_0518 | ecosystem: Host-associated > Mammals > Digestive system > Stomach > Rumen | place: USA... | reverse complement strand
ACTCGCTAGCGCATGATGCCGGAGGCTTCGTTGAGGATAGACGTGGTGGCGACGAATTGTGCCGACTAGGGTGGGGAGGACTCGCCAGCGCATGATGTGGTGTACGGCGGCTAAGGTGCGAGCAGAGGCGGGGCTGGTCATACGCGGGCGAGCCGCCAGAGCATAATCGCGCACGCATTCCGCAAATACGGCACGGTACGGCGGATGTTCTCTCCCGACATCGGCGGCCAAATGACCATGCCGCTCGCCTGAACCGGCATTATGCCATTCCCACGAACGACTTTGCCTGCCAGCTGCGACTGGCAGGCTTTAAACGCCTTTGTCTTCAACTGCGATTTTTAGGTTTAAATTGGCTCTTCGCGCATGGTTGTGGGTAGTGTTTGAACAGTATCGCACGTAAGGTCCGTGACGGGGATGGCGCTACGCGCGACCACGAAAGCCGGCTATGCTGGGGGGCGTCTGCGACGACTTGGGGCGCGACCATTGCGGCGGCATGGTGAACAAGTTCCCCGCCTGCCGCAATGCGCCCGCCCCATCCCTGCGGGGCTTCCCCAGCCGTCGCCGGACACGAAAGCCCGCCGTTCCGGCGGGACACGAAAAGACCGCTGCGCGGTCTGCACGAAAGTCACGGAAATATGACCATACGACCATCGCTCTTTCAACTTTTCAACCTTTCAACTTTTCAACCTTGCGTTCCGTGTTCGTGTTAGGCCGAAGGCCGATTTCGTGTCCCGCGAAGCGGGGTTTCGTGTCCGCCGGAAGCGGCGGCGATGCTGCGCATCGCAAGGGCATGGGATGGCGGCGGCCATGCTCGCATGGGTCGGCGCAGTCCCTGGCCCGCAGAACCGCCAATGGCAGTCCGCCGCGACGGTGGCTTTCGTGGTCGCGCGCTAGCGCCTGCCGATATGATGGATTCTCGGCGTAAGCACCCACGCTTATGCACGAAGCCTCAAATTTTTCCTCCTCGCGCACAAGCGAATGCGATGCGCGCGAGTTCATGGCACATTGCCCGGAAACCGGCACGGTTTCAGGGTGCGACTCCCTCTGCGCCCCTGCGCCTCTGCGTTAAAACCCTTTGTGCTCTTTGTGTTAAAAAACTCGTCTCACCGCACCATGCTGAGATTCCATTCCGCACCGTAGTCGCGCGACTGTTCCGCACCGTGGTCGCACGGAAGCGCGACCCGCCCGGTAGGCGCGGCGGGACGCCGCACCCCCTTTAAGTGTCGCACAGGGGCGCGGTGTCTTTCGACAGGATTAGCAGGATTTACTCGATTGACAGGATTGCCACCCTTAAAACATCAACCTTTGCGCCTCTACGCCTCTGCGTGAAAATCTCCGTTTGGGTCAACCGCGATTTTTAGGTTAAACACAAAAGGCGCAAAGGCACAAAGAGCCTTGCCCCTTCCGTCACGATGGTGTAGAATAATAGCCAATGCCTTACACCACGGCAATCACGCAGGTTTGAACAGACGATGATAGACTTCAACAGGGAGCCGGACGAGAGGAAGGTATATCCGGCGACACATCACTTCCGCGTTATCGGCGACGAGACGTTCGACGCCGCGCAGCTGCATGAAATCTGCAAGGAGTTCGACGTCCGCTCCGCGCCTGTCGCCGGCAATGCCTCCTCCGGGGGAAAATACCGCTCCTACCAAGTGTCGGTGCATTTTCCGGACAGGGAGACGCACCACCGGTTCCACAACGCCGTCAAGGGCGCGAAGGGCGTGAGGATTGTTCTGTAATGAAGGGTGGTTTTGCCATGAGGGGATTTTTTGCGACCATGTCGCTCCTCGCCGCCATTGCGGCGTTCTCCGGGTGCGTCACGGCAAGGGTTGACTACAGCCTTGCGGAAGTCCGGGCCGTGCCTAACGCGCGGTTTTCGAAAATGCCCGTCACGCTGAAGATAATCGACCGCCGCTATGCGGACAAGCGCTCCGTCGCCAGTTTCATTCGCTCCAAGGGGGCGTACAACGAGGGCCTGGACTTCTCGCCTACGCTTTCCGACTACAGGGCCGTTTTCGGCGGCGCCGCGGACGGAGCGCGCTACTACATTGCGCCAGACAGGCTCTATTGGACGCCATCCGGCCCAATGGCCGACCTTGGGACGCGTCTTGGCGAACACCTGACACGCGCAGGACTGTTCGCCTCCGTCACGGTCGCCCAGCCCTCGATCGCCGATGCCGGAGGCGAACGCGGGGCCGTCCTGAAGCTGTTTGTAAAACGTCTTGTCGCCCTCAAGGGGCGGCGGCCAGGTCCCGACACCTTCGGCTTTCTTGGGACATCGGCCCTGTTTTCCAGCAGGGAGATCATATCCTGCGAAATCGAATGGACCCTTCTTGACGCCGCCGGGCGCGAGCTGGCAAGCGGCAGGCGCGAAATCCGCGAGGACACGACAGGCTCCTCGTTCCGCGCCAAGAACAAGCCTTTCGCCCTCCAGAACGCCGCCGCCCGCATGATAGGCGAGACGCTTGTCCGGAATCTCCGCTAAGGGCCAAAAAATGGCCGATAGCCAATCACTCTGATGCGCGGCGGGACGCCGCACCTCCCGGGGGAACGCGGCGCACCCAAAAACAACCACTAACCACCAACCACCAACAACTACCCCAAAATGAACTTCATCGACAAAGTAAAGGCCAAGGCGCGTGCAAGGACAATGACGATAGTCCTACCGGAAGGCGACGAGCCCCGCACGGTCCAGGCGGCCGCGATCATCAGGCGCGAGGGCGTCGCAACGCCGGTGCTTCTTGGCGACGCCGGAAAAATCGCCGCCGTCGCCGCAGGCGTGGGGGCCGATCTGGCCGGCATTGAAACGGTGGATCCCGCGACGGACCCCAGGGCGTCCGGCTATGCCGCCGCGCTCCATGAACTCAGGAAGGCCAAGGGCGTCACGCCGGAGGAGGCCGCGCGCCTCGTCGCCGACCCGATGTACTTCGGCATAATGATGGTCAAGCTCGGCGACGCCGACGGCCTTGTTTCCGGAGCCGTCCACACCACCGGCGACATGCTGCGCCCCGCCTTGCAGATAATCAAGACCAGGCCCGGCATCAAGGTCGTGTCATCGAGCTTCCTGATGGACTGCCCCAACAAGGCGCTAGGGCAGGACGGCCTCCTGGTCTACAGCGACTGCGTCGTGATGCCGTGCCCGACGGCGGAGGAGCTCGCGCACATAGCGATTTCGGCCGCCGACACGGCGCGCGTCCTCTGCGGAATCGAGGAGCCGCGCGTCGCGATGCTTTCCTTCTCGACCAAGGGAAGCGCCAGGCACGACCTCGTGTCAAAAGTCCAGCAGGCGACGGCGCTCGCGCATGAGCTTGCACCGGAACTGCTGCTCGATGGGGAAATGCAGTTCGACGCGGCCCTGATTCCGGAAATAGGCGCCTCAAAGGCGCCGGGCAGCAAAGTCGCCGGCAGGGCGAACGTCCTTGTGTTCCCCGACCTCCAGGCCGGGAACATCGGCTACAAGATCACACAGAGGATCGGCGGGGCGGAGGCGTTTGCCGTCCTCCAGGGGCTTGCGCGCCCATGCAACGACCTTTCCCGCGGCTGCTCCGTCGATGACATAGTCTCGACCGTCGCCCTGACGGCCGTCCAGGCGCAGGGGTGCCGGCCGGCCACGGATTTTCAATAAACTTGCGGCAATTCCAAGAGGAGAAAACAGATGAAAGTTGTGCAATGCTGGGACGACGGGGTTATCAACGACATCCGCCTCACCGAGCTTTTCAGGAAATACGGTGCGAAGGCGACCTTCAACCTCAATCCGGGTCTGATGGATCCCGAGAAGCGCGCCGAATGCTTCTGGCGGAAGCAGGGCGAAGGGACGAACAACCACAATTTCGGCTTCAACGCTGGCAAGCTTTCGCACCGCGACATTGCGGAGATATACAGCGGCTTTGAGCTGGCCTCGCACTGCTGGAGGCACGAAGTCCCCGGAACGGTCCCCGACGCCGACTGGATAAAGTCCGCCCTGGACGCGCGCCACTTCGTAGAGGACATCGCGCAGAAGCCGTGCCTCGGCTTTGCCTGGCCCTGCGGCCAGGCGACGCCCGAAACGGTCGCCCTGCTGCGTGAAAACGGCTTCGCCTACGGGCGCACGACAAAGACAACCTTTGATGTCACCGACTGTCCCGAACCGCTCGCCATGGCCCCGAGCTGCCGATTCAATTCGCCGGACTTCTGGGACCGCTACACAAAGGCGAAGCGGACAGGCGTGTTCTACTTCTGGGGCCACTCTTACGAGCTTTTCCGCTACGATGAGATGTGGGACAACTTCGAGCAGATCGTCAAATACATCTCCGAAGACCCGGACGCCGAGTGGGCGAACGTCATAGACATCGTCCCGCTGCTGAGGACGCGCTAGCGCATGGTGGCGCGCCCCTGCGCGGGGGCGCGCGCTCAGCGGTACTTCAGAATGCACCAGATGGCGCGGAAGCCATCCTTCCAGCCGATGTGCTTGCCCTCCTTGTAGGTGCGGCCGTTGTAGGAGATTCCTACCTCGTACACCCGCAGCCCGGCCCGCGCCACGCGCGAGGTGATTTCCGGCTCGAAGCCGAAGCGGTCCTGCTGGAGGGATGGCAGTATGTCCCTGATCACCGAAGTGCGGAAGACCTTGTAGCAGGTCTCCATGTCGGTGAGGTTCAGGTTCGTGAACCAGTTTGAAAGCGTCGTCAGGAAGCGGTTGCCGACGGAGTGCCAGTAGTAGAGGACGCGGTGCGGTGCGCCGCCCATGAAGCGGGAGCCGAACACGACGTCGGCCTTGCCGTCGAGAATCGGCGCAAGGAGTAGCGGGTATTCGGAGGGGTCGTATTCGAGGTCCGCGTCCTGGACGATGACGGCGTCGCCCGTCGCGGCGGCGAAGCCGGTGCGGAGCGCCGCGCCCTTGCCGCGGTTGCGGTCGTGCGACAGCTTTACGAATGTGTCGCGCCCGTCGTCCATGAAGGAGTCCATGACGGCCCGCGAGGCGTCCTTGGAGCAGTCGTCGACGAGGATGATCTGCTTGCGGATCGGGACGGCGCGGACGGCCGCGACAAGCGACGCGAGCGTTCGCTCCTCGTTGTAGACGGGAATCACCACGGAAAGCGTGAAGTCTTCGGGGATGTCGGTTTCCTTGGCCTGGAGGGTGAATTTCATGGCTTGGGGAGGGGTGGGGGCGCGTCAGGCGCCGAACATGTCGCGGATGGTGCTTTCGAGCGAATGCCGCGGGGTCCAGCCGAGGGCGCGAAGGCGGGAGACGTCCAGCAGCCGCGAGAAGTCGGTTGGGCGCCAGAGGTCTTCGGAGGTCTCCGCGGGGGCGTCAACGCCGGCGATGCGGCGAACGAGGTCGAGGATTTCGGCGATGCGGTGGCGTTCGCCCGACGAGACGTTGTAGGTCTCCCCCGGACGGCCCTTCTCCAGAATTGTCGCGTAGGCGCAGGCGACGTCGCGGACATCGAAGAAGTCGCGGCCGCAGTCGAGGTTGCCGGTTGTGAAGCGGTCGCGCGAGCCGGCGAGGATCTCCCGCGCCTGGGCCACGAACGACGGGGCCACGAACTTGACGGTCTGCCCCGGGCCGGTGTGGTTGGATGGGCGCGCGATGAATGTCTCCAGACCCTTGTATTTGCCGTAGCCTCGCGTCGCGGCCTCGCCGGCCACCTTCGAAATGGCGTATGGCGAAGTCGGGAAGAGGGGGGCGTCCTCGCCCACGGGGGCGTCCGCGGGGTCCTGCGTGCATCCGTAGGCCTGCGCCGACGATATGAAGAGGAAGCGGCGCGGCGGCGTGGCGCCGGCGAGGGCGTCAAGCAGGTTGATTGTCCCGCCGACGTTCACGGCGTAGAGCAGGCCGGGGTTTTTCGCGGCGTCCGGGATGAAGGATATTCCGGCCAGGTGGACGCATGCGTCCGGCGCAGAGTCGCGCACGAGGTTGCGGACGGCCCCGGCCGACGATATGTCGCATTGCGCGTAGTGCGCGTAGCCGTCGTTGGACGGCGCGACGTCGGTCGCGACGACCTCGTGGCCGCGCGCCTCAAGCTCGCGCGCGACATACGGGGCCACAAATCCGGCCGCGCCTGTCAGAAGGACGCGCATGGCGCCTACAGCCTTCCTTCCGCGACGCGCTTCAGATCGGCGTCGACCATCATGGACATTAGCTCCTCAAGCGAAGTCTCGGCCTTCCATCCAAGGACGCGCTGCGCCTTTGCCGGGTTGCCGAGGAGAATTTCGACTTCGGCGGGGCGGTAGAATTCGGGGTCGATTACGACGTAGTCTTCGTAATTGAGGCCGACGTGGTCGAAGGCGATGCGGCACATGTCCCTGACGGTCGTCGTGACACCGGTCGCGACGACGTAGCAGTCGGGCTTGTCCTGCTGGAGCATGAGGTGCATGGCCTTCACGTAGTCGCCGGCGAAGCCCCAGTCGCGCTTCGCGTCGATGTTGCCGAGGTGGAGGTCCTTCTGCTTTCCAAGCTTGATGCGCGCAACGGCGTCGGACACCTTGCGCGTGACGAATTCGATGCCGCGCAGAGGTGACTCGTGGTTGAAGAGGATGCCGCAGCAGCCGAAGATGTTGAAGCTCTCCCGGTAGTTGATTGTCGCCCAGTGGGCGAAGAGTTTGGCGACGCCGTATGGCGAACGCGGGTGGAAGGGGGTCTCCTCGTCCTGGAGCGGGCGTTCCTTCATGCCGCCGAACATTTCCGACGTGGAGGCCTGGTAGAACTTGGCGTCCGGCTTTATCTTGCGGATCGCCTCAAGCATGTTCATCGCGCCGAGGCCGGTGGCCTGGGCCGTGAGGAGCGGCTGCTTCCAGCTGGTCGCCACAAAGCTCTGCGCGCCGAGGTTGTAGATTTCGTCGGCCTTAGATTCCATCACGGCGCCGATGCAGGCGGCAGGGTCGGCCAGGTCGCCCTCGATGAGTTTGACGCGGCCCAGAATCCCGAGGTATTCAAGGCGCCAGGTCGTCGGGGTGGAGCGGCGCGGCATAAGTCCGTAGACCTCGTATCCGAGGCCGAGCAAATGGCTGGCAAGGTATGCGCCGTCCTGACCGGTGATTCCTGTGATGAGTGCTTTCATGGTTTTATTCTCCAATAAGAGTATATCAAAATTCAAAGAGTCCCGAGCGCCACTCGCCGGCGAGCATGGTCCTGCGTTCGACGGCGCCCTGCGCCTCATAGGCCGCGCGGACCGCCGGATACTGCGTGTCAAGGATTCCGGAGAGGATGAGGGCGTTGCCCGGGACGCGCTCCACGCAGGACGAGACCTGCGCCGCGAACTGCGTCAGAACCGGCGCCAGGACGTTCGCCACGACCACGGGCGCGCGCTCCCCGCACACTGCCAGGTCGCAGACGGAGAATGTCGCGGACACGCCGTTGGCGGCGGCGTTTTCCGCCGCGATTCTGACGGCGTCGGGGTCGTTGTCTATGCCGTGGACGTCGCTGTATCCCAGCATGGCGGCGGCGATGGAGAGAATGCCGGACCCGCAGCCGACGTCGAGAAGCCGGCGGTTTGCGCATTCCGGGGCGAGCTCGTCCAGGAACCGGAGGCAGCTGCGCGTCGTTTCATGCTTGCCGGTGCCGAAGCTCATGCCGGGGTCGAGGACGATTACGCGCTCGCCCGGCGCCGGCGTGTATTCCTCCCATGGCGGGCGCACCACGAGGTGCGGCGATATGCGCAGGGTCTTGAAGAAGCGCTTCCAGCTCTCGGCCCAGTCCTCCATCCTGACGGGCGCGACGGAGAACGAGGGGGTGGCGCCAAAGGCGGCGCACGCGGACGAGATGGCCTCCTCCGCCTCCTGGACCGTGGCGCAGAGGGTTCCGGCGTATGGCGCCCACTCCGGGGCCGCCGGGTCTTCGGGGATGTAGGTCTCGACGCGGCTTGGCCCGCCCTCGCGGTCCTCCCAGGTAGCGCAGAAAACCTGGCGCTCGGCAAGCCAGTCGGAAATTTCGCCGGCAAGGTCGCGCGGGACCTCGGACGACACTGCTGTTATCGGGTTCATGTCGTGTGGTGCTGTGTCAGGGTGCGTTGGCCGCGGCGTTGTTGCGGGCCACGGACTCGAGCATGTCGGCCAGGAAGGCCTTGCCGGGGAGCCCGCGCCCCTCCACCCGCTCCGCGAACTGGTCGAGCATCGGGTGGATGCGCTCGCTCCAGCGCGCGGACTCGTCGTCGGAGAGTGAGAAGACCTCCTTGCCCATGTCGGCCAGCATCTCCCGTGCGGCGGCGTCGGCGCCGTTCCACGCCTTGCCGTGCTTGTCGGCCCATTCGGCGCTGACGTCCGCGAACACCCTCTGGATGTCCGGCGGGAGGGAGTCCCAGCGCCCCTTGTTCATGGTCACGAACATCGCGGTCGTGTAGCCGATGGCGGGCGATTCGGTGACATGGCTTATGACCTCGCCCTGCTTCCAGCCCTTGAGCGTCTCAATCGGGCAGAGGGTCGCCTGGACGACGCCCTTCTGCAGGGCCTCGTAGGTGTCGTTCTGCGGCATGCCCACAGAGTTGCCGCCGAGGAGGTCGACGATTCTTGCGGAGAACCCCGTGCCGCGGCAGGCGACGCCGGCGAAGTCCGAAAGCGAGGCGATGCGCTGGCGCGACGCCAGGACGCCGGGCCCGTGGGCGTGGACAAGCAGGACGTGCGTGTCGGCCACTTCGGCAGGGTTGTATTTGCGCAGCATTTCGTTTGCCACGCGCGTGGCGGAGACGCCGTCGCGGTAGCCGAGCGGGAGGTCGAGCCCCTCCAGGAGGGGGAAGCGCCCGCGCGTGTAGGCGAAGGCGCTCATGCCGATGTCCGATATGCCGTCCACGACGCCGGCGTAGCACTGGTCGGCCTTGGTCAGGATCCCGCCGGGGAATATCCTGATTTCCACGCGGCCTCCGGTGCGCGCGGCGATTTCGTCGGCCCACTGCTGGGCGAGGATGGTGTGGACGTGCGTGGGCGGGAAGAACACGCTGTAGTTGAGGCGTATCTTTCCGGTGCCTTCCTTGGCGCATCCGGCCGCCAGCATGGCGGCTGCGGCGCAAATCTTTAACGGGCGAAGGTTCATTTGAATCAAGTATAGCAAAAACCAGGCCGCTTCGCCTGATTGCCAGAGCGCCAGCCCGCCGCGGCAAGGGCCTTTACGACTTCGCGGTCGTCGAAGTGGTGGCGGACGCCGGCGATTTCCTGGTAGTTCTCATGGCCCTTGCCGGCGACGAGGACGATGTCCCCGTCGCGCGCCTCCGCGATTGCGGCGGCGATGGCCTCGCGCCTGTCTGGGATTCTCCTCCAAGGGACGGCCGCGCCATCGAGCCCCTTGACGACCTCGTCGATTATCGCCTCCGGATCCTCGCTTCTAGGATTGTCGGAGGTGACGATTACGAAGTCGGCGCCATCAGCGGCGGCGCGCGCCATCAGCGGGCGCTTGGCGCGGTCCCTGTCGCCACCGCAGCCGAATACAATTCCGACGCGGCCCCGTGCGACGCCCCGCAGCGCCGCGAGCGCCCTTGCGATCGCGTCCGGAGAGTGGGCGTAGTCGACGAACACGCGCGCGCCGGACTGCGTCCGGAACGGTTCCAGCCGCCCCCAGCGCGGGCCCGACGCGGCCACGGCGGCGCCCACGGCCCCGATGTCCGTCCCGGTTGCAATCTCCATGGCGGCCGCGCAGAGGATGTTCGAAACGTTGTAGTTGCCGATCAGCGGCGTCCTGACTTCCTCGCGCGCGCCGAAGGCGCAGAGTGTGAAGGATGTCCCGCCGGCGTCGGCGCGGATGCCCTCCGCGCGCACCTCCGCCGTGGCGCCGGGCGCCGCCGAATAGGCCACGGCCGATATGCCGAGCCCCGGAGCCTCGGAGAAGAGCCTGCGCCCGTAGGGGTCGTCGGCGTTGATTGCCGCCGGGGCGCCAGGGTTGAGTTCCCCGAGGGCCGCGAAAAGCTTCCGCTTGCAGCGGTAGTAGTCCTCGAAGCCGTGGTGGTAGTCGAAATGGTCCTGCGTGAGGTTTGTGAAGCCGGCGGCGGCGAGCCGGACGAAGGCCATTCGCTCCTGGTCGAGGGCGTGCGACGAGGCCTCCATTGAGGCGGAGGCGCAGCCCGCCTTCTCCATTTCCGCCAGCTGCCGCTGGATGGACACGGGGTCCGGAGTCGTGCGCGAAGACTCCTCGCAATGGCCGGGCCAGGAGTACTCAACGGTAGAAATCAGCCCGCATTCGCGCCCGGCCGCGCGCTCGATGTCGCGCACCAGCCCCGCGGTCGTAGTCTTGCCGTTGGTCCCCGTCACGGCGAAGACCCGCATTCTTGACGACGGCGAGCCGTAGCACTCGCCGGCTAAGAACGCGAGGGCCAGCCGTGCGCTTTGCACCGTCACGCCCCTGGCCGGCGCGGGGACCGCCGCGCCGTTTTCCGCGACTACCGCGGCCGCGCCGCGGGCGACGGCATCCGGGATGTGGCGCGCGCCGTCGTCCTTGACGCCGGGGATTGCGACGAATACCGAGCCCGGCCGCACGCGCCTTGAGTCGAACTCCACGGAGGCGCCGCGCGCCTTCGCGGCGGCGGCCAGCGTCGCCAGTTCGCGCCTTTCCGCAGTGTCCATCAGAAGTCCTCCCCCGCCGCGAGCCCCGCGATTATCCCGATTCCGCGCAGCGTGAGGTCGCTGTCGATTTTGAAGCCGAGCCCGAGGGGCGGGACGAAGCGTTCCGCGAAGCCGCCGGTCGCGACAAGCGCGGCCCCGCCTCCAATCTGCGGGAGAAGCCGCACAATGGTTTCGCGGAGCGCGCCGGAAAAGCCGGCGTCAACGCCGAAGAGCATCGCCCCGGCGGTGTCGATTGGCCGTGCGGGCGGCGCGCTGCGCCACCATTCGACGAGCGGGAGCTGGGCCGTGTAGTCGTGGAGCGACCGCGCCAGGATCTCCGGCCCCGGGCCAATCACGCCGGTGAAGAATTCGCCGTTGGCGGAAAGCAGGTCGTAGGTGACGGCCGTGCCGATGTCCACCACCATCGCCGGGCCACCGTGCAGGACTGCGGCCGCGGCCATGTCGGCAATGCGGTCCGCGCCGGTCGTCTCCGGATTCGGGTAGCCAAAGCGGAATGGCAGGCGGGAGTCGTGGCGCACGAACTCCAGCGCAAGCCCCGCCTCCTCGCGCACGAGCCTGCGCCAGGCGTCGTTCACCGCGGGTGTGACCGATGCCATCATCGCGGCGTCCACCGCGCAACCGGCCGCGTCGGCCGCGGCAAACGCCTTCCTTATCGCCACCGCGCACTTCCCGCGCGCGGCCGATATCCCGCCCCGCACGGCGCAGCGGGCCGCAACCGCGGCCCCGTCCCTGGTGAACAGCGCAATCGTCGTCGAGCTGTTGCCCGCATCTATAACAAGCGCACTTTGCATGCTTCAAAGTATCCCACATTTTTGCTGGCGGCGCAACCCCGCCAAAAATGTTTGCCTTGTCTAATTTCTGCCTTGGAAAATTCTGCTTGCCTTTTTCGCGCGCCGGGGATATAATGATAATGCTCTGACGCCGATAGTGGCGCCGGGTGAGTTAACGTTAACGAAAGGATTCAAGAAAATGGCACATGTCATTAGCGACGAATGCGTCAAGTGCGGCGCATGCAAAGAGAACTGCCCGGTTGAAGCGATTTCCGAAGGCGACACCAAGTACGTTGTTGACGCGAACCTCTGCGTCGATTGCGGCGCCTGCGAGAGTGTGTGCCCGACCGGCGCGATCAAGGGCGAGTAGTTCCGCCATCGCACAAGCGAAGGGGCCGCGGTTTCCGCGGCCCCTTTTTTTTGGCTCTTCGTGCATTGTTGTGGGCGGTGTTTTGAATGGCATTTCGCGTATGGCTCGCAATATCCGTGAAGCGATTTGCGCCTCTGGCGCGGAACCACGAAAGCCAACTGCGGCGGGTAGCCGTCTGCGACGGCCTGTGCGGGGCCGTGGCGGCGGCATGGTGAACAAGTTCCCCGCCCGCCGCCAAGTCCTCGTGGCAGCCCCTGCGGGGCATTCCCCGCCGCAGTTGGACACGAAAGCCCGCCGTTCCGGCGGGACACGAAAAGACCGCTGCGCGGTCTGCACGAAAAGGCCAATGGCGCTACGCGCAACCACGAAAGCCGGCTATGCCGGGTGTCGTCTGCGTTACGACAAGGCGCGGCGGGACGCCGCACCCCCCAAGGCTGAAACACCAAGGTGGGGCGAGCCGCATCGCGCGGACCGCGCTTCCGCGCGACTACGGTACGGAACGGGGGCGCGGAAGGACGACAATGGGCCAACTGATGCGGCACCAGAAACTTTCGTGTTAGGCCGAAGGCCGATTTCGTGTCCCGCGAAGCGGGGTTTCGTGTCCACCGGAAGCGGCGGCGATGCGGCGCATAGCAAGGGCATGGGATGGCGGCGGCCATGCTCGCATGGGTTGGCGCAGTCCCTGTCCCGCGAGGCCGCCAATGGCGGCCCGCCGCGACGGTGGCTTTCGTGGTCGCGCGTAGCGCCTGTCGATATGATGGATTCTCGGCACAACCACCCACAGTTCTGCACGAAGCCCCTTTTTTTGGTATGATATTTGCGAGGTAAAAAGCATGGCAGTCGTAGAAACTACAAGGGAATCATGGATTTCGAGGCTTGGCGGGTCCATCAAGGGAATCGTCGTCGGCCTCGTGCTTTTCATTCTGGGCTTCCCCGTCCTGTTCTGGAACGAGGGGAATTCGGTTAGGACCGCGAAGGCGCTGGCCGAGGGCGAGGGCGCGTGCGTCGCGCTCGACGGGGCGGACCGCGTAGACCCCGACTACGACGGCAGGCTTGTCCATGTCACCGGGCGGGCCACGACCCAGGACATCCTCGCCGACGAGGAATTCGGCATTTCCGAGAACGCCATCCGCCTGGAGCGCGGCGTGGAGATGTTCCAGTGGGTCGAGCATTCGAGGACGACCGAGAAGAAGAACGTCGGCGGCTCCGTGACCCGGACGACGACCTACACCTACGAGAAGAAGTGGAGCGACGACGTCGAGGACTCGTCGTCGTTCAAGGAGTCCGGCCACGACAATCCGGCGGCAATCCCGTTTGAGGAAAAGACCAGGCTCGCGCAGGAGGTCCGGCTCGGCGCGTTCCGCCTGGGCGAGCGGCAGATTTCGCGCATCGGGCGGGATCAGGAGCTTGTGCCGGGCGCCGAGTACAAGTGCCCCGTAGCCGGGGCGCAGGTCCGCGGGGGCACGATATACATCCCCGGCCCGGCCGCCTGGGAGGGCGAGCGCGACATCGCGTCGCAGCCGCAGGTCGGCGACATCCGCGTGACCTTCCGCGTCGTCAGGCCGCATGCCGTCTCCATTGTCTCCCGCCAGGTGGGCGACTCCTTCGCGCCATACATCGCGAAGAACGGCAAGAAGCTGGACATGCTCGTTGACGGCGAGCGCGACTCCGCCGAAATGTTCGCCGACGCGCGCCGAGGGAACGCCACGATGACATGGATCCTGCGCGCCGTAGGCTTCATGATGATGTTCTTCGGCCTCTCCATGGTCCTGCGCCCGCTGTCGGTCGTGGGCGACATAATTCCGTTTGTCGGCACGGTCATAGGCATGGGGACGGGATTCGTCGCCGGCGCGGTCGCCTTTGCGTGCGCCCTCGTGACGGTCGCCGTCGCCTGGATCTTCTACCGCCCGGTTCTTGGAATCGCGCTTCTGGCAATAGCCGGGCTGGTCGCCTGGCTGCTCTGGAAGCGGAAAAACGAAGGCGCCAAGGCTTAGCGCCTTCCCGCAGCGATAGGAAGCCAAAACCGCGGCGGACGATTACATGCCTCCTGTGCCAGAACTCTCGGTGGTGGTTCCTACAAGGAACGAGGGGCGCAACATCGGCCCCTGCATCGACGCCCTTGAGTGGGCGCGGGACTGGCTTGAAATCATCGTTGTCGACAACTTTTCGACCGACGCGACTGCGGAGCTTGCCCGCGGGAGGGGCGCGCGCGTCTTCGAGCAGGGTCCGGAGAGAAGCGCCCAGCGCAACCGCGGCTGGCGCGAGTCGCGCGCCAGGTTCGTCTGCTTCCTCGACGCCGACATGCGGATGCCGGCGCCGACGCTTGAGGAAATCCGCGCGCGGATTTCCGCGCCCGACGCGCCCGACGCCCTGTATGTCCGGGAAACGCGCGTCGGCCGCGGCTGGTGGACAAGGGTGCGCAACTTCGAGCGCTCGTTCTACGACGCCACCTGCATTGACGCCATGCGCGTGTTTAGGCGGGACCTTCTCGAAAAGACCGGCGGATATGACGAATCTTTCTCCGCGGGGGAGGACTGGGACCTGGACCGCCTCTGCCTCGCCGCGGGCGCGCGCGCCGCGCTGACGGACGGCGCCCTGCTCCACGACGAAGGCGAATTCTCTTTTCGACGCCACCTGCGGAAAAAGGCCTACTACTCCGGCACCATCGACCGCTACCGTGAAAAATGGAACAACGACGCCACCGTGCGGAAACAGCTCGGAATAGGCTACCGCTTCTGCGGGGTCTTTCTTGAAAACGGCAAATGGCGCCGGGCCGTTTGCCACCCGCTCATGATGGCGTCAATCATGCTGGAACGCGCCGCTGTCGGCGCCGTCTATCTCGCCAGAAAGTGGCGAGGACGCTGAATCCCCTTGCGCGATGGAACGGATTTCGCTATAATCTAGCCACTATCTGAATGAGGAAGGAGACCACCTTTGACATCCAATGACGACTATGTCCTGCAGCTCATGCAGGAACAGGGACTTGCGACCCAGGAGCAAATCGACGAGGCGACGGCGCACCTGGCCGCCGACGGCTCGACCGTCGTCGACCAGCTCGTGAACGACGGCGTCGTCTCAGAGGAGAACCTGCTGGCCATGCTGGCGCAGCAGTTTGGAATGGATTTCGTGAGCATCGACGACAAGGCGCTTGACGCGGAGCTCGCCTCGGTAATCAACGCCGAGGACGCCCGCAAGTACGGCGTAGTCCCGCTGCTGAAGGACGGCGATTCGCTCGTGGTGGCGGTCAAGGACCCGCTCGACTACGGCGTGGTGGACAGGCTCAGCTTCGCGCTCAAGTGCACCGTCACGGGCGTGGTCGCGACGAAGGCCGACATCGACAAGGCCATCGAGCGGCTCTATCCCGGCGGGACAAGCATGGACGCCATTCTCGGCGAGTTCAACAACAAGGACGTCGATATCGCGTCGCGCGGCAACGAGATTGCCGACCAGCTCGGCATAACCGACGTCTCCGAATCAGACGCGCCGGTCATCAAGCTCGTGTCGCTGATCATCATGGAGGCCTTCAAGCGGCGCGCGTCCGATATCCACCTCGAGCCGCTTGAAAACCGCTTCCGCATCCGCTACCGCATCGACGGCTCCCTCCAGGACATGGACCCGCCGCCAAAGCGCCTGCAGCCCGCGATCATCCAGCGCATCAAGATCCAGGCCAAGATGAAGATATCCGAGAAGCGCATCCCGCAGGACGGCCGAATCCAGGTCAACATGAAGGGCCGCGACCTCGACCTCCGCGTGTCTTCGGTCCCGACAAACCACGGCGAGTCGATCGTCATGCGTATCCTCGACAAGCAGAACCTCGCGCTTGGCCTTCCGGAACTCGGCTTCCTGTCCGACGACCAGCAGAAGTTCGAGCAGCTGCTCGGCCTTTCCGACGGCGTCCTTCTCGTGACCGGCCCGACCGGCTCCGGCAAGACGACCACGCTCTACGCCTGCCTTGGCCAGATGAACACGCCCAACCGCAAGATCATCACCGTCGAGGACCCGGTCGAATACCAGATGTCGGGCGTCAACCAGGTGCAGGTCAACCGCGACGTCGGCCTGGACTTCTCCTCGGCCCTGCGCTCCATCCTCCGCCAGGCCCCGAACGTGGTGATGATCGGTGAAATCCGTGACTCCGAGACGGCCGACATCGCGATGGAGGCGGCCCTCACCGGCCACCTTGTGTTCTCGACCCTCCACACCAACGACGCGCCTTCGGCCATTACGCGTCTCGTCGATATTGGCGTCAAGCCGTATCTCGTCGCGTCGGCGGTGCGCGCCGTGATGGCGCAGCGCCTTGTCCGCGCAATCTGCAAGGAGTGCAAGGAGGAGAAGCAGCCGACCGAACGCGAACTCAAGATTCTCGGCGACCTCGGCGCGAAGAACGTCCAGGGCATGAAGATGTACAGCGGGCGCGGATGCGCCGTCTGCTCCGGCACCGGCTACAAGGGCCGAAAGGGCATCTTCGAGATTTTCACGATGAGCGACGAAATCCAGCGCATGATCTTCGAGCAGCGCCCGGCGCTCGAGCTGCGCGCCATCGCCCGCGAAATGGGCATGCGCTCCCTGCGCGAGGACGGCCTCCTCAAGGTGGCCTCCGGCATGACGTCGCTTGAGGAAGTCCTCCGCGTGACCATGGGAGACGAGAACTGATGAAGTACGACATGAGCGAACTGATGCAGCTGTGCGTCGACGAAGGCGCGTCGGACCTGCATCTAAGGGTGAACGCCGCGCCGATGCTCCGCATCCACGGGTCGCTCGCCCCGATCGACGGCGAAGTCCTCTCGCCGGAGGACACCCTCGACCTCGCCCGTGTCATTTCAAGTGAGGAGCAGCTGGCCGAAGTCGAGAACCGTGGCGGCGCCGACTTCGCCTTCGCCTTCGGCGACCAGGCGCGCTTCCGCGTCAGCGTCTTCAAGGAGCGCGGGAATGTCGGACTCGTCCTCCGCCTGATTCCCAACCGCCTGCTGACCCTCCAGCAGATCGGCCTCCCCGAACAGGTGCGCGAACTCCTGTTCAAGCCGCGCGGCCTCGTTCTCGTCACCGGCCCCACGGGCTCCGGCAAGTCCACCACGCTCGCCTCGATGATCAACATCATCAACGAGCAGCGCGACTGCCACATCATCACCATCGAGGACCCGATCGAATACTACCACGGCCACAAGAAGGCAATCGTCACCCAGCGCGAAATCGGCCACGACGTGCCGTCGTTCAGCGAGTCCGTCCGCCGCGCCCTGCGCCAGGACCCCGACGTGATCCTCATCGGCGAAATGCGCGACCTCGAAACCATGCAGGCCGCCATCACCGCCGCCGAAACCGGCCACCTAGTCTTTGCGACGCTCCACACGACCGGCGCCTCGACAACGGTGGATCGAATAGTCGACGCCTTCCCGACGGAGCAGCAGTCCCAGGTCCGCACGCAGCTCTCCGTCTCGATTAGCGCGATCATTTCGCAGCTGCTGCTCAAGAGAATCGACAAGCCCGGACGGGTGGCCGCGTTCGAAATCATGCTCGCCACGCCTTCCATCCGCTCGCGAATCCGCGACAACAAGACCTTCATGATCGACTCCGACATCCAGACGGGCGCCAAGTTCGGCATGATCTCCCTCGACACCCACCTTATGAACCTCTTCATCGCCGGAATCATCTCCTACGAGGATATGATCACGATGTCCAAGGATCCGGACACCATCGTCCAGAAACTCAAGGAACGGCAGGGGTAGCAGTTGTCTTTTTCCACTCTCTAAAAATTTTCATCCAATATGTCAAACCAAGAAGTCCATCCAGAAGAGAAGCCGGTCCTCCGCTTCGACCCCATCCTTGACCTCGCGATGCAGAACGGCATCCTCGACGAGGAGCAGGCCCTGTCCATTCAGGACGAACACGACAACTCCGGCAAGAGCACCCGGGACCTCGTCATCGAACTCGGCTACATGACCGAGGACGACCTCCTGAACCTCATCGCCGGCTACATGGGCACCGAAATCATCGACCTCGCCCATACCGACATCCCGGCCGAGGTCCGCAGCGCCATACCTGCCGCCATCGCCCGCGCCCACCTTGTCGTCCCCGTCGAAGTCGGACAGCACAACATCACCCTTGCCGCCTCGACAATCATCGACACCTCGGCGACCGACGAGCTGGCCTTTGTCCTTTCAAAGGACGTAAGCATCGTCCTCGCCCGCAAGACCGACATCGAGCACTGCGTCAACGAGTTCTATGGCGACGACAGCGCCACCGTCTCCGACATGCTCTCCAACCTTGAGGACATCGTCACGACGGAATCCTCCCTCACCACCGAGGGCACGATCGACGAGAAGGACATCGAGGCGCAGGCCGGCTCCGAGCCGGTCATCCGCTTCGTCAACCTCGTCCTGTACCAGGCGGTGAAGGATCGCGCGTCTGACATCCATTTCGAGCCTTTCGAGAAGGAGTTCCGCATCAGGTACCGCGTTGACGGCGCCCTTTACGAAATGCAGCCCCCGCCCCGCCGCCTGGCCGTGCCGATAATTTCCCGCGTTAAGGTCCTCGCGAACCTTAACATCGCAGAGCGCCGCATCCCCCAGGACGGCCGCATCCCGCTCACCGTCGCCGGCCACCAGGTTGACCTCCGCGTGTCGTGCCTCCCGACGCAGTTCGGCGAGTCCGTGGTGCTCCGCGTCCTTGACCGAAACGTCGTCGCCCTCGACATTGACAACATCGGCCTGCCCGACGACATTCTCGAGGACATGCTGATCGACATCGAGAAGCCGAACGGCATTGTGATCGTCACCGGCCCGACCGGCTCAGGCAAGACGACGACGCTCTACTCCTGCCTGAAGAAGATCAACACCCCCGACTCGAAGCTGCTGACCGCCGAAGAGCCTGTCGAATACGACATGGACGGCATCATCCAGGTGCCGATCAACCCGCTCGTGGGCAACACCTTCGCCGCCGTGCTGCGCGCCTTCCTCCGCCAGGACCCGGACGTGATGATGATCGGCGAAATCCGTGACTTCGAGACGGCCGAAATCGCCATCCAGGCGTCGCTCACCGGCCACCTCGTCTTTTCGACCCTCCACACCAACGACGCCGCCGGCGCCGTCACCCGTCTCGTCGATATGGGCGTCGCGCCGTATCTCGTGTCCTCCACGCTTGAGGCGGTCCTGGCCCAGCGACTTGTCCGCACGAACTGCAAGGAGTGCAAGACGCCATACGAGCCGGATGACGAGACCCTGCGCCGCCTCTCGCTGACCCGCGACCAGATCGGCAACCGCTCCTTCTTCTACGGCCGCGGCTGCCAGACCTGCAACAACACCGGCTACAAGGGCCGAAAGGGCATTTTCGAATACCTGCGCGTCTCCGCCCAGATCCGCGACATGATCAACGAAAAGCAGCCGACGCTGCTTATCCGCGAACGCGCCCGCGAACTCGGCATGCGCACGATGCGCGAGGACGGTGTCCGCAACATTCTCGACGGCTACACGACCGTTGACGAAATCCTGCGCTACACCTAAGGCGGAAACAGGGAGGGGCAACGTCCGCGTCGCCCGCTTTGGGAGGGTCGCGCTTCCGCGCGGCCACGGCGCGGCAGGGTGCGCTTGGAAATCGCCCGCCGCCATTTCCCGCGCAGGCGCCTCTCGCAACGACGGACTCTGGCACATCCGCCCACAACCATGCGCGAAGAGACTTTTTAATATTTTGGGCGCGGGATTCGTATAAACTAATGAATAACGCGTTGCGCCCGCGGCATGGCGCCGCCCGCGCGCACCACAATTTCCAAGGAGACAACAATGGCAGACGAAAAGGATGTGGTTCCTGAAATCCTGAAGGACGACGAGGGCTTTAAGGAAATAATGAGCCTCTTCAAGGAGAAGGGGTTCTTCCAGCGGCTGAAATCCATCGCGACCGGCATCGGCAAGCCTGCCGACAGCAAGGAATACAAGGAGGCCCGCACAAATCTCCAGCGCCTCGCCGCCCCCGTTGTCGCCATTACCCTCCCGTGCCTCATCATCCTTCTCCTTCTCATATTCGGCAAGTCCGGCCCGAAAAAGGAGAATGTCGTCGAGGTCCAGGTCGAGCAGCAGGAGGAGCAGCAGGAGGAACTCCAGGACATCGACGACCCGACGCCGCAGGAGACCTTCGACGACTTCGCGCCGACCGACATCGACATCTCCACGCCGGACATGAGCGTGGACATGGCCGCGCCGGCGGCGCCGGACGTCCCGGTTTCGGCCCAGCCGCAGTCCGTGGACGCCGTCCTCCCAATCAAGTCGCCCGTCGTTCTCCGCAACGTCTACGGCAACACCCGCAGCGCAGGCATGCGCGCCCAGATGCTCGCCTCCGGCGGCGGCAACGCCCAGACCGAGGCGGCCGTCCTGCGCTCGCTCCGCTGGCTCAAGGCCACGCAGAACCCCGACGGCTCCTGGTCCGGCGTCAAGCCCGCCATGACCGGTCTCGCCATCCTCACCTTCCTCGCCCACGGCGAGCGCCCCGGCGACTCCAAGGAGTTCGGCGACGCGATGCAGAAGGCGATGCAGTTCCTCATGGACAACCAGGACTCCGCCGGCTTCTACTGCCAGCCCCAGAAGAACAAGGATGGCAAGACCCATCTCGCCCGTGTCGGCAACGGCTACGCCCACGCAATCGCCACATACGCCATGTGCGAGGCATACGGCATGACCATGAACCCCAATGTCCGCCAGTCCGCGGACCGCGCCCTTGAACTCATCATCAAGGGGCAGAACGCCTCCGGCTCCTGGGACTACCAGCCATACTGGGGCAAGCCCAGGCCGACGGGCAACCGCCCGTCGCGCGACGACACCTCCGTCGCAGGCTGGTGCGCCCAGGCGCTCAAGGCCGGCATCATGGCCGACTTCTACCATGACAAGGCCGCGCTCGACCGCGCCTCCAAGCTCTGCGTCAAGGGCTTCAAGCTCAACGGCTTCCCCGACGGCGGCTTCGGATACACCGGCCCCGCGAAGGGCGGCCTCACCGGCGTCGGCACCCTTTGCATGCAGTTCCACCACGCCGCCAACGACTCATACGTCAAGAACTCCCTTGACAACGTGATTTCGAAGTGGAAGCCGATTTTCGTTGGTTCCACCCCGGACCATGTCATCAACGAGAAGCCTAAGGAACTGCCTCCCGGCGCAATCGGCGGCGGCTGCCCGAACTACTACGCCTACTACGGCACCCAGGCCCTTTTCCAGGCGGGCGGCAAACGCTGGGAGGATTGGAACAAGGTCATGTGGCCCTCATACGTCAAGGCACAGTTCGTCATCCCCAAGGGACAGTCCGGCGGCGCCTGCAAGTGCGGGCTGAAGCGCTGCTCCGACATGATCAAGAAGCCCTACGTTGACGCCGACGGCAACGAGCAGGAAATTGGCCACTGGGTCAATACCGACGCCCACACGGACCGCCCCGTGATGGACACCTGCCTCGCCGCCCTGCAGATGATGGTCTACTACCGCTATCTGCCGACCTTCAAGCAAGTTGACATGCCCGAAGAGGTTGTCGCGAGCGTGACCGACGACGACGACATCACCGTCGACACCGACCTATAGTTTCCTTCTTCGTTTCATTCGTTCATCAGGTTTGGAGACCATTGGGGGCGGCGCCCTCCGGCCTTTGGGGAGATTTCCTCTTCGCGGCGTATGGTGTTGGAACCCGTATCGACGAGGAAACGGGGGCGGTAGAGTTCATCTGGGAGATTGGCGAAGAGAATGCGCTCCTGTTTCTGCCAGGGCGCATTGTTATTTGAAGTATTCGACATCTGGATTTAAGAAGCCAAGGGAATAGACTTGCGGAAGGAGTTTCGCACGGAGCGCGTCGTGGGCGGCGCGGAGAGCCACAAGGGGATTGGTATTCTCGCACGGAGACACGGAGGCACAGAGGTCTTTCATCGCGTTGCGGATCTGGTAGAAGCCGACATCCCATGTCTCGATCTTCCAGTCCATCCACGGCGTGGAGGTGAGGTCGGCGTAGAATTCGCGGTAGAGCGTTCGCGCGGCGTGAAGGACGGCCCGCGCTTCGGCGGAAAGGCCGCAACGGGAGGGCCCGGCTTCGTCCGGGCCGCGGCCGCGACAAAGCGCGGCCCTCCCACCGAGCCACTTCGCGAGGAAGCGGTCCTCGTTCGCCGCCGCGAGCTGCGCGGCGATGTCGCCGTGGGCGCACGGCCATTGCCGAACCTCGTCCAGAAGGAACGGGTACATCTGGTTCGCAATCTGCCAGACCTTGCCCTTGTACTGGACGTTGCGGAGGGAAACGCAGTTGTTCGATCCGGCGAACGCCGACCATACGACGCAGTCCGTGACGAACTCGTCGGGCAGTCCAGTGGCGGGGTCGATCAGATTTTCAACGCGGAGGCGCGGAGACGCGGAGGACGCTGAGTTTTCGTTGACAGGATTAACAGGATTGTCAGGATTTATAGGCGCGTAGAACGCATCGCGGTCATTCGTCCATGTAGCCTTTGGCAATCTCTTGACAGCGTGAAGCACCATCGCCCGCTCGAAGTTATCCGGTGTCACTGAAAATGCGCCCGCGCTTGCATAAGGCGACGACAACATGAAAACCATGTTCTGATGTTGAAAATCATCCCTGCCACACGACAACGAGAGCAGAAATCCGGTCGCAATGTGATCTCGCGGATCCTTGTTGTCCGGCTGAAGTTTCAATGCGCTGGAGAACATCGGCATGATGGAATGTCCGTCCCACCTCGGTCGCGGACACCACTTGTTAAGCATAGCCGTGCGCTCCACGGAGGGAAACAACTTCGTGCCGACTTTTTCCACGTCCTGATTGAACACGTCGAGCGTGATACTTTGCTCAGCAAGGTGCTTTTGCTTCGCGAGGTCCCAAACAAGAAAACCGACGGGGAAGTTGCCAGTTGCCCCATAGAAGCACTTGCTCGGGAAGATGAAGCCGCACTCGTATTCATATTGGAAGAAGCCATCGCGAATTTTCTGGTCATTATTGGAGTTGATATACTTCAACTTCGAGAACATGCAAAGGTGCGCCTGTTTGCCCTTGAATTCCTTGGAGATGCGGAAGAGGAACTGCGTGAAGAGTTCGCGGCTCGCCTCGCCATATCCTTCCTGGTGCATCCATTCGCGAATAGGCGTCATCGACACGGAATCCTTAGATGTTTTCCCGAGTCCGCCGCCTACCACACTTGCCATGGCGAAAGGCGGATTGATGAGGATGATCCAGTTGATTTCCGGGTTGGCGAGGTCGGCCACGAGGTTTGGCGGCATCTTGAGAGTCTGCCCGAAAGTCATTTGTCCGGCGAGGGCGGGGATGTCGTCCGCGAGGTAGTCGTACTGAAAGCAGGTCGCGGCGGGGAAGATCTTCTGGCAGTATTTGGCGTCCTCGGCTTCGAGGGTTGAGATGTAGCAGTAGGGAAGCGCGGAGGAGGGAAGTTCGAATTCGAGGTTGCCTGTGCCGCCGGCCATGTCCCAGAGGCGGAACTTGCCGGTTTTCCACCATTCGCGGCCGACGGTGCGCTCGATGTATTCGAGGCCCTTGGCGGCGAAGTCGACGGGGGTGTAGAACTCGCCGTGGAAGCGGCGGCGGAAGTCTTCCGTGAGGCGGTCGGCCTTCTGGCGGATGCGCGCCATGCCGAGGGCGGGGACCTTCTCGTAGTTCTGCCAGAAGTGGCGGTACTTGTCGGGCTGGAGCGTCTTGGGGATGAAGCCTTCGGCGCCGCTCACGGAGAAGAGGACCTGCCCGTTCTGGGCGACGATGGACTTGCCCTCCTCGATGTCGGCGAAGAAATACTCGGACGACTTGCGCCCGTTGCGGACGTACGGGCCGAAGAGGCCGTCCCAGTAGTCGAAGACATCGAGGAAGTTCTCCTCGGTGATGGCCTTCTTGTCGAGGAGGTCGAGGAAGGTCATCTGATGCGCAAGGCGCTCGCGGCACTTTGCGACGAACTGCTCTTCCTCCGCCGGGTTGGTGAGGTCGTAGAGGTAGGGGAGCGATGCGCCTTTGCGCCTCTGCGTTAAAAACTCCAACACTTCCCCAACGAGCTTCGGGCAGGGGGTCGAGGGGGCGCGGTCCCAGTCGTAGCGGTCGCCCTTCGCGGCATAGAACTTCGCGTAGTCCTTCGTCTCGGCGAAGAAGGCCTCGTTCTTGTCCACGACGCAGATGCAGGGCGGGAGCGGGTACTTCGTAAGCCCCGCGCCGTATTTCAGGAGACGGGCGTAATACATCGTCTGTGCGAGGACGCGGGCCATGTTCTCGGGATTCCTGAAGTTGCGGTCGTATTTGAACTCGAAGAGAACCTGCTCTGTGTAGTGGTCGATGCCGCGCAGGGCGAAGATCTTCATCTTGAAGAACTTGCAGAACTCGGCCTTGACCTCCTCCTCCTTCTGGCAGGGGCACAGACTATCGTAGAGATGCTTCATTTGGAAAGTGATTGCCATTATACCCTATCGGCGCGGGCGGCGCAACGCCAGAGCGGCGGTTCCGAACAAGAGCAGCGCGGCGCACGACGGTTCGGGGATTACTCCAACGGTTATTGGCTCGCCCCGATTGATGCAGAAGGCGGATTGGGCTATCAGCAGTTCTCCGTTGGACGTAGTCAACCGCATCCAGCCGTTGTATCCGCCATTTCCGTGGTAATCGCTGTCCCATGTGAAAGCGAAGAGGAATGATTCGCCTGTTCCTGTAATCGTGTATTTTGACCCGATGGAGCCATCTGCAATAATCTCCCCTTCCTGCGCGTTCTTCACGTAGAGTTTTGACCGGGACGTCGCATGCTGGACTACTTCCCAACCGTCGGCACCATAATCGTCGACGGCGAAGTTGATGGCCGTGAAGTCTTCAAGAGTGCAAATGACATGGGGAATGTAGCCAGGTTCGATCTTGAAGCAGTACCACTTCACGGAACTGCCGTGCGCATGTGCGCAAAGCATGGTGGAAAGAAACAAGACGACGGCGAATTTCATTTCAATTGAATTACTCATCTTCTGTCCCTCTTTTTAGTATGCGGGTAATTGCCGTTTGGGCATCGCGAGGGAAAAGCGGACCGAATCTGGGGCGCAGCATCTCCGCAAATACATTCGCATCGCCGTCCACAAAGGCTACTTTCGCGACGTCAACGCAGCTGTACCACCAGAATGTGCTGCGCTGAAATGACATTCTGTCAAAATACGCTTTTTCGTATCTGGCGCATATCCTTTCCAGGTCGTCGATTCCGTCGAGATTTTCGACTTGAGGCGGGGGTAGAGTGCCCGGACGTTGTGTTTGCATCCAGTTCATTGCGGACAGTTCTGATTCAGGGGGGCGTTTCCCGCGTTCGAAGTATCCGGTTCCAAGGCTGGCCGAGAAGCCGCTTCCTGGTTTGTAGGTTATGCTGTCTGACCAATTGGTAGAAATTGACTCAAAAACGATTTGCCGTGAAACGCAGTTGCTGTCACCTGGGGTTTGCAGCCATGATAGCGCAGATTCCAAATCGTTGAAATGCATTCTCGCAGATTCGTTCGTGAACATGAGGTGATGTTGCGCTAGATGCCGCGCCAGTGCCATTTCTCCGTCGATATTCGCCTCTCTGTATCTTTTAGTGAGTTCATCAAGCATGTCCCGGGCCGGGTGTTCTGGGTGTTCCAAGTTGAACTCCCGGTCCCTTTTGGCTTTCCCCATTTCCTGCAAATGCATGGTGTCAGTCGCGGCATCATAGCGCGCAACGGCATTGGTCGCCTCGCCGTATGGAAGCGGAATGGTCATTTTGATGTTGCCGTTTGTGTCTGCCGCCCAAACGAACGGCGCTGCCCACATGAAAGCGGAGGAAAATCCATTGCCATCCGGGTCAAAGGCGACAGTAAATTTCCCGAACATATCACCGCCCGTCCAGCAGCCGCAGTATGAACGCGAGCGCATCATTTCGCGCAATGCGTCGGCGGGGTCCTCGACGCCATTGGCACGTTCCATTCTCCATCGGTTGTGCCAGTGGTTCACAAGAATCGTTTCCGTATTGGCGTCATACCGCATGGCATAGGCGTCCCGGTCTTCATTCGAAATCTCTGGCTTCCCTCCGACATCCATGCAGCGAATGCCATCTTCCCCTTCCGTCCAGCGCAAAGCGCCATCAGGAACGGCCCTGCCATTATTGATGTGGAATACGCTTCCACTTCCGTCCGCGCCGATGCGGAAAAACACCCCGTTTGAGGTATCGTTCCCATTCTCGCTCTTGTCGTCATTCTCGGTTTCCACATTCTCATCGCCGCCATTGTACATACTGCCCTTGACGCGCCAAATGCCAACGTAGTCTGCGACGCAAACGCCCAAATCTTCTGCGGGCAGCATCTCCGCAATGCCGACAATCGCGATGAGCAAAAGCCTATTGGGGAAGAATGATGTTTGCATATTTAGTGCCACTTGTCTTCGAGGTTTGTGTCGTTTTCGTCGGGATTGAACCAGACGGCTGCTCTGAGACCGAACATGTGGCTGGGATTTTCGCCAACGCGCCCGTAATGGGCGCTTGTGACGCGGCCCTCGGAGTTCGTCACCGTCCGAGTCCGGAAAATCAGGTATTCGTCGTCGGCCAGAAAACGCTGTTCGAGGATTCGCTCCTCCCTGCGGTCGAACAGCAATTCACCATACTTGCGGTAAACGGCGTTGGTGTCGGCGCGGTAGGCGTAGGGGAAGGCGCTGCGCGAGTCCATTTTCGCTACGTAGAAGCCATCGGCGGCGTTTGGCATGGTGACCGTAAGTTTGCGCCTGAACGAAAGGCGATGGTCAGGATCTTGCCACGATTCAAAAATGAGCGTGGCGTCCTCGTGCTTCCCGTTTCCATAAGGCGGACACCATTCCAGCGTCTCCAGATCGATGGCAAACGCCTTGCCGATCACGGGGAAAGGCTTTGGATCGACGCTGTGGAATGTCAGTCGTTTCGGCTCAAAAATGCGCTTCAGCACGAACTCCGCTTTGACTGGGAATTCCGACCATCTGTCTCTTGCGAAAGCCTTCTCGTATTCCTTCCCCCTGTCGGGGAAATCCTGGACATTTGCATAGCCGCTTGTCGGATAGTGCTTTGCTTTCCCTATGGAAACAAACACTCTCCCCACTTGGGCACGATGTCGCACGGCAAAGATGCCCTTTTTATCCGTGGTCCCCTTTACTTCAACATTGTCCAATTGGTTAAAATTCTCAAACCATACGGACAACTCTGCATCCTCAACAGCTACGCCGGAATCGTCAATGACATGAATCTCTATGTCGGCGAAGGGGTCGTCCCGCGCAAATGCGGACAAAGCGAAAACGGCAAATGAAAGTGCCGCGAACATTAATGGAAACGCATTGTTGCCACTCATTGCAAGTTCCCTTCTTCAACGATTTTTTTGAAAACGAGCCGGACATACGGATACGCAACGTTCTTGATGTCCGAATGAAGCCATCTGCCAGCCAACTGCCCCGCATGGCCTTCCGATGGCCATGAGTAAGGTTTAAACGCGCTGCTGTTCATGTCGTATGAGATTATTCCCGCCGGCATGAGACTGACCCTTCCAGCGGGCGGCGACAGCGCTTCATTTCCCCGCCCCTTTTGTCTGAACGAGCGCCTGATAGCGTTTGAAGAGTTCGGCGACGCATTCGCTTTCGGTCATCTTCGTTGAGAAGCCGTAGGCGGCCATGACGGCCCGGTCATTCTCCTGATGGGCGCGGCGGAGGTCGGGCGGCATCGTGAGTTCGTCGTAAAGGTCGGCCAGGGAGGCGTCGGGGTAGCGGGCGCGAGCGTCGAGAATGGCTTGCGCGGTCTGGGAGATTGTTGCCATTGTGGAAGTGTTGCCAGTTCCAATGTTGCCAGTTCCCAATTGGGTATTGGCACTGGTTATTGGCAACATTTTCACATTGGCAACATTTCCAATCTCCGGCCACGGGAAGTTGTTGTAAACGATCTGCGCCGAGTAGCGGTAGCGCATTTCCAGCCGCCCCGCCACGGCCCGCATCCACGCCATGTGGACGTTTGAGGTCAGGACGCCGAAGTGATAGAGGGTGGCATTGGGGACGATCAGCGCGAGATTGCTGGCGATGATGTCGGCGGGGAGAAATCCGATTGGGACATAGCGGCGGCGCTCGGAGGAGACGCTTGGAATGATGAGATAGTTGCCGCTTTCGGGCTGGCGGATTTCGCCGAAGAGGGTTGGCGTGTCGGCGAGTTTCCGAGTGGCGGCGCGTTTGCTGGCAAGGCGCATTTCTCGGACGGCGGCGACGGCCTCCATGACGGGTGGGATGGCGCGGATGAGAGCCGGGTTCGCGCCTTTGAGCCAGAGGCACCAGCGCTCGATGCCGTTGATGTATTCCTGCGAGCCGGTGAGACGGCGGAAGAGAGGCGCGGCCTCCGGCCATCTGGCAATTACTTCGGCACGGCGTTCCGGCGACCAGTCCGAAAGAAAGCCCCCATCGTTGGGCATTGAGCCAAAGACGAGCGGGAGGAGGGCTGATATGGCGCGGCTGCGCGACTCGACGAAAACGTCCGGCGCGGGGAGGAGGTATGCGTTGATGTGCGGGACGTAGGAAACGCGCTCACCGTCGAAGAGGGGCTTCATGGGCGCGTCTTGTCGGGGCGCGGGCGGCTCGCCCGCGTTAGTAGGATGCGCATCCTGCGCGTCCATGTCACGCTGGAAGCGTGTCGTCCCATTCGCGGGCGGGCCGCCCGCGCC
>Ga0326513_10000712_pt1 | contig 28304 bp, 36 predicted proteins | sample 2_2465_0518_D_FD_203654 | JGI IMG/M metagenome (GOLD analysis project Ga0326513, IMG submission 203654) | Bovine rumen microbial communities from UC Davis, California, United States - 2_2465_0518 | ecosystem: Host-associated > Mammals > Digestive system > Stomach > Rumen | place: USA... | reverse complement strand
AGATGTTTTGTTTTACAATAAGGACAAGGCATATTATCAAGGTAATTTGCAGTTGCGCGACAGCGGAGTAGATTATGACCTTGAATTTGACAACAACGGAACAATTGTAACAGCCACCTACGAATATGTAAGGTAAGGAAGGCACAAAATGAGAATTAACGCTTTAGGCAATACCGCCACCGACTTTGCAAACGATGACTATATAGCCATTGATGGGGCAACTAATGGTTCCCGCAAAATGAAAAATGATAGCTTACTTAAGCTGACTGCACAGAACACACTCGCAGGCAACGTGGCGCAGGCATTTGACCCGACAAGAGATGCTGACCACAAGTATCTTGTCAACGAATTTGTGGTCTATGATGGCAAACTTTATCGCTTTGATGTGGACCACTACGGGGCGTGGAGTGCTGCTCACGCACACGTTGCAGACGTTTCCGAAGTGTTGGAGTATCTTGAAAACGATTGCCTTATCTTCAAAGATTTTTTGAGTTCGGCGCCGACCTCTCTATATATTAAGACCAATGTGGGGATAGGAAACGTTGTAGATTATACTCCTGTAAGTGCTGGTGGATTTAAGTATGTTGTTTTGCCTTGCAAGAAAGGCGATGTGTTTAAGATTTTCGGGTCTGGCGGTTCCGCTTCCCGTCTTTGGTGTTTCGTTGACACTTCGGACAAGGTGGTTTCTGTTGCGCCTGTTGATTTAGTGCTTAAAGATGCTTTTTTGGTCGCCCCGTGCGATGGTAAGATTATATATAATTCATATAGTATGTCTGGACGCTACATTAAGGCTGTAGTGTCTTGCGAAGTTCTATATGATGATATAAAAAACAACTGCTCCATTTTCAAAGACTATATCACGGAAGCTATCCCCAATTATTATATCGCAACTAATTTGGCAATTGGACAGACTCTTTCATACACTTTAACTTATAATGGAGTTTTTTGTTGTCTGGTGCGCTCCTGTCAATTTGGAGAAGCCATTAAAATCCGTGGTGTAGGCGGTTCCGTTTCCCGTCTTTGGTGTTTCGTTGACTCCTCGGACAAGGTGGTTTCTGTTGCGCCGACTGGAGCAAGTTCTGGTTCCGATGGAATAGAACTTGTAGCCCCTTGTGACGGGAAAATTATCTTAAATACGGAAAAATCGCCAAATATAGGAAGCCCTTATTTTAAATCTAAAATTTCTATCCAAGATTATTTAACTGAAAATTTTGAAATTGTAAATCAATACTGCAAGCTGTATAAAGAAATTATTACTCAATTTACGACAGGTTGCTATATAGCGACAAATGTGGGGATAGGAAACGTAGTTAACTATACGCCCGTAAGTGCTGGGGCTTTTGCTTACATTGTCTACAATTGTAAAAAAGATTTTGTGTATAAGTTAATAGGTGTAGGCGGTTCCGCTTCCCGTCTTTGGTGTTTCGTTGACTCCTCGGACAAGGTGGTTTCTGTTGCTGGGCCTAACTATGAAACGCCCGCAACGGGAATAGAACTTGTAGCCCCTTGTGACGGGAAAATTATCATTAACCTACATATACAGTCTAACAAATCTTTTAAAGTACCTTACCCTGTCCAAAATTACATTGACGAAATTAAAGAAGACTTTTCAAGACGATTGAATGTGCTAGAAAAGTACGATATACCGAATGACGCTACGCCGTTTGAACAGCTAGGCGCACTTTTGGAAGATTTAGACCTTTCTCAAAGCACGAGAATGGAACAAATTTATGATTTGTTTGATGACCTTGTGACAGATTACCCGTCACTTATAACTAAATATGATGCCGCTACGCTTGCAGAATTGTCTTATCCTAGATATGCTAATGGTGTATCCGCTGGCGATCCCGACTATCTTGAAACACCAGCTTACAAGACATACATTTACAAGATTTCTAATATCAATGAAGCGGCGGGAAATTTGACAGCTTTCCCAAAAAAGAAACTTTTTATTGTCGGTGCCGTACACGGGGAAGAATATTATTCTAGCGTTAATTGCTATTCGCTTGCGGCTCACTTGCTGAAAAATATTTCTAGTGATTTGTTCACCATTCTTTCGCTTTTTGACGTATGGATTATGCCTTGTACAAATGGATACGGAATAATTCACCCGCAAAGAATGAACGCCAATAATGTTGACTTGAACAGAAATTTTGGAACTTCTAAATGGGTGCCAAGCGGTTCAATTGATGCCCATACTTGGTCGGGGTCTTCTCCAGATAGTGAGTTTGAAGTGCAGTTGATTGAAGGTCTAAAAGATTATATCAATCCCGACTTTTACGTTGATCATCATTGCACCCCTAGGCATAGTAATGCGCAGTTCTATACCGAAAGCCCAAGTAAAAAAATACTTGCACGTTCTTACGATTCGCTTGTCCAAATTTCAGATTTTTTGGTCAAGAATTATCCCGCATATTTCGGTTCGTCTTATCACTTGTTTATGGATTCCGTCTATACGGAGCAACTCCCGTATGGTACAACCGAGCTACAAGGGTGTTCTTCACTTTGGTTTTACGAACAAGGTATTGAGGGCGCTACAATAGAAATATTCGGATACATCAACTACACCGATGGTGTGTATGACCCTTCGGGCCATCGTGGTAATGATTTGTGGAAGGTAAGCGAATATACGCTACGCAACCAGCTTGCAAAGTATTTGCCTATTGTGTTGACATAAAGTTAAAGCAATAGCTTAACAATAGCGAAGCAATCTTTACTTATTGTCTATATGACTATTTGTCTATATTGCTTTGCTTTTTCTTTTGGTTCTTTTCTTTTGTAACTTTTTATTTACTTGCTTTGTTGGTTGAAAAATCCTATATTCTTTCTTGCTGGACATTGTTTGTGTTTTTATTCTCCTTTCAATATGACGGGGGGCGGCGTTAGAAATAGTCCAGCATTTCGGCGCCGCCCTTTCGTCTTTGGGCTGGACTATGTTTTTTCACTTTGACTTTTACCCAGCCGACCTTATGGCGGTTATAGCTGGACGCACAGCGGCGGACGCTGGAGAGATTGTCCAGCAATGGCTAATCGGTCTAATTAGCAATTCTGTAGATTGCATAATGGACGGTAAAGCGCGGGAAAGCGCTTCTAAAATGCTGGAAAGGTGCCAGCAAAGAAGCGACCTTTACAGGGCCAATGGATCAAAGAGAAAGGCCGCTACAAAGCCCGAAAAACCCGAACCCAAGGAAACACCCGACCAAACAAAAAAAGTGGCTCCAAAGCCACCAAAAGCGCCTTTATTCGGCTTTGCGCTGGTCAATGTGACCGAAAAGGAAAGAACCGACCTTGAAAGGCGGTTCGGTGCCAAGTTGGAAAAGATGGCCTATATTTTGCAGAACTACAAAGAACAAAGCGGGAAAAAGTATAAATCCGATGCGGCCGCCCTTCGCGGTTGGGTGGCAGACAAGATCGCGGAACAGGAAAGGCGGCAGGGTGCAAATGGTTTCAAGGAACAGGAACGCCAGCGGGACGCGCAAAACGCCGCCGAAATGCTGACAGACGAACAAAAACACTTTTACGGGCTGGACTAAATGACACAAGAACAGGTAAACAGGCTGGCGGCTCAAATCCGCCGTGAAGTAATTTACTACTTGCTGAAAAATGAATTTTTGGCAAATCGCCAGAGTGTTCCAGAAAAAGAAACGCTTGCTTACGAAATTGAAAAAATCTACGCTATGCCGTGCCAGACAAAGCTGTTGAAAAGGCTATTTGAAGAAGCGCGGGAGTATCGCGCGGAACGTGGATTTTATCCAAGCGCAGTAACGATCGCTGATCTTGAAGCCGCATACAAAAACAAGGCCGTGGGCTATGCTTGCACACAAAATGTTAAATACGGCTTCTTGCCTTGGAAAAAGGATAAAGAATTAAGGGCTTTACCTTCGGTTAAAGTCTTGCTTGAAGGTTATAGGCTCTTGCTAAAAGAAAGTAAGCCTATATTGCTACCATCACCAGAGGAAGCGCCTAGCGGTGATCTAAAGCAAATAACGGGCGCAATTGCGGAACACTTGAAAGCGGGGCAAAGATGAAAGAAACTTGTACTTTATCCTTTTTGCCAGAGATTGACGATTTAGAATATGGCGGCGAATTGTTGGCGCGCGATTGGGAGCCAGCAATAACAGACGAAAACAAAATGTTTCGCGGTTTTATAAAGCGTTATGAAATTGGATCCTATATAAAAACTTATCTAGATATAAAAGTTTGCCGTTTTGGATTATTTGTTTATTTTCGTTTTGGCTATGGCCATAAAACTTACGGAACCTGTAGCCCGCTTGCAAAAGATTGTAGTATTTCTATTCATAGAGGGAATAGCGCCGATTTTGTAACAGATATGATGCGAAATATTCTTTATTACCGATTACAAGACGATGGGAATTTAGAAAATGACGGGAGAAAGGAAATAATAAAACTCTTTGACAAGATAAAGGACAAAATAACAAACGATCTAAAGGGGCTGGACAATGGGAAAGTTTGAAGATGATTTGAAGAAAGTTAGGCTTGAAGAAAAGTTTAATAGTTTTGATTTGCGCGGTTTCTTGCATTTTGTGGATTGCGACAAGGCTGTAAAAGCTTTTATCAAGGCTAATAAAGACTATTTCGCTATTAATTGGAAAGCAAGAAACTACAAGGAATTTAAGCATATTTTAGACTTTGTAACAGAACACACTTATTTCCCAGACGATCAAAGGCTTTTCTATTCTGTTATAAAAAAGTTTTATATCGATAATTTGAAAGTAGAAAAGAAAAGCGCTGGTTTTGGCCATTGCCGTTTTACTATAAAACTTGATTGGCCTTTTGTGATATACTACAGGCGTATTGCAGATGTTGTTCTAGATGATGAAATTAAATCCAGCGAATTTGCAAAAAGCGAAAACGCGAAAAACAACGAAATATATTGCAAGGAATATCCATTTGAAAAAGAATTTGTTTTTGAGTACGCGCAATGCGGAAAAACGCCTAAATGGATCGTTAACGAAATCTATTTGAAATTTATCAACGATAGATTTTACGCCATTACCCAGCAAATGAACAACACGCCGAAAAGTGTAGAAGAATTTATAGAGCAGAATTAGCGAATTTGAGCGAAAAACGGAAATTTCTAGAAAAATTAAAATTTTTGTTAAAAACTATTGCTTTTTACAAAAAATTAATGTATATTATAATTGTCGGGCGATGGTGCTTGACACAACAAAGGCTGGACAAAATGAAAAAGCAAAACAAAATCTATTTACCGCTAAAAGAACAGGGCATTAAAAAGGCTTGGGATAAAGTCGCTATCTTTCGTCCCAAAGAAGATACAGGCTACAAAGGCAGTTTGCAAATGGTGGTTTATTGGCAGGGCAAGCCGTTTGCTTTTTGGCCTGTAGAAGATGCGTTTAATGTGCAAGATATAAAGTTAACATTATATTGTATGCTTGACTTTTACGGAACTTTGGCGCTAAACAACCGCACGAACAGCAAGAGAATTGCAAAGTATTTTATTGATTATGATGCAAAAGAAAAAGTTGCAACATACAAGCGTGGCGGTTTTCTTTTCCCAGAGGTGTAAAATGAAAGACCAGATTATAAATGTATCTTTGGCGATTGTCATTATTATTTCTTACGGCGCTATGCTTTGGCTTTGCGCCTTGCTGGAGGGCTAAAAATGAAATACAAATTGACTGACGAAACAAAAGTTATTTTGGGCCGTACATTGCATAAAATAGTATGCGTTACGGCTTTCGCAAATGTAGCCGCTGGAGAAGCTGGCGGCTGGATTGAAAGCGAAAAAAACCTAGATCAAGACGGCGATGCGTGGGTGTGCGGCGATGCGAAGGTGTGCGGCAATGCGAAGGTGTGCGGCAATGCGAAGGTGTACGGCAAAGCGGAGGTGTGCGGCAATGCGAAGGTGTACGGCGATGCGGAGGTGTACGGCAATGCGAAGGTGTACGGCGATGCGTGGGTGTGCGGCAATGCGGAGGTGTACGGCGATGCGGAGGTGTGCGGCGATGCGTGGGTGTACGGCAAAGCGGAGGTGTGCGGCAATGCGGAGGTGCACGGCGATGCGGAGGTGTGCGGCAAAGCGAAGGTGTACGGCGATGCGGAGGTGTACGGCGATGCGGAGGTGTACGGCAATGCGAAGGTGTGCGACAATGCGGAGGTGCACGGCGATGCGAAGGTGTACGGCAAAGCGGAGGTGTGCGGCAATGCGAAGGTGTACGGCAATGCGAAGGTGTGCGGCGATGCGAAGGTGTACGACAATGCGGATTATATCGTACTAAAAAACAATTGGAGTTCTGGCCGATATTTTACATATACGCTTTCTAACAATATGTGGAAAGTTGGGTGTTTCTATGGGACAGGCGAAGAATTGATAAAAAAAGCGTATTTAGACAGCGAAATTTCTGGGAAATGTTACAAAGCGGCTGTTAGATACGTTGAAACATTGTTGAACATAGAAAGAGAGTTTAAGTAATGGATACTACTATAGAAATCAAGCATAACGGCGCGGGTGTACGCATTACAGGCCGTGGCGATCGTTGCTATTTTAGCTTAAGCGGACAGCCAAGCAAAGAGCTTATAAAGGTTATACAATACCTTGAACAGGTACGGGCGCCGATGGCTACCGCTTCAAAGCTTGTAATTTCCGAAATGTTAAAATAATTTTTCTTGACTTCACAAAAGAGTTAAACTATATTATACTTAACAACGCCCAAAAGGGCAAAGGCTGGACAATATGAATATTTACGAAAAACTAAATTCGGCCCGTTTGCAGATTGCAGAAAAGGGCCTTTCCAAGACAGGTAACAACACTTTCGCGGGATTCAAGTATTTTGAACTTTCCGAAATTTTGCCCGTTGTAAACAAGGTTAACAATGACCTTAAACTTTTTAGCGCTTTTTCATTCTTGCGTGACACGGCAACTCTGGAGATCGTGAACACGGAGAAGCCAGAAGAAAAGGTTACTTTCTCTTTTGCCTATTCTCCCGATGGTGCAAAGCTTAAGGCTTGCCATCAAATCCAAAACGAGGGAGCCGTCCAAACCTATATTAAACGCTATCTTTATCAAAATGCCTATGAGATTGCCGAAGCCGACCAGCTAGACGCTTCTGTAGGGCGTGACGAACCGAAGCAGGGAAAGCAAACGCCTAGAAAGCCAGAAGCCAAGCAACCCGAAAAGAAACCTTTTGCAGAGGTGATGGCCGATATTGCCAAGACTAGCCCCGAAGAAGTGAGGGTTGCGCTTGAAAGGAACTGCTACCAGTCGCTTAACGATATTACCGACAGGGCGCAACAGGCTGCTTTCTATTCCGATGTTATGAACTTAATCAAGAAAAACACAAACAACTAAACAGAAATGGTGCAAATAATGAACAAAGCGGAATGTAAAAAAAAGATGCTTGAAAACTGCCTCTTTAGACTTAATGAAATTACTGGTGAAAATTTTGTTTGGTTAAGAAATTGGGATTGTCACAGGTACGATTTTGGAACGTTTGAAGATCCAAACAATTCAATTGCGTCTTACAAAAGACATATTGAAAAGTATAAAACAACTGACAATGTTGTTATTATTAATGTTCTAGAAGCGTTTAACAGAATTTCGGACCATAACCAGTTTACTCTTTTTGCAGACAAGGCAATAGAATTGTTACAACACGTTAAAAATGCTTTGAAAGAAGAAAACCATAAAATAGGAGAATAAAAACAATGAAACAAAAAAAATCAAAAGTGCAGATTATCAAAGAAGCGTTTGAAAGCGGGCGCAAACTTACCGCCTTGGACGCTTGGAAATTGTGCCGTTCTCTTTGCCTTGCTGAAATTGTGCGCCATCTTAAGAAGGTGCATAATATGGCGATCGTGGCGGAGTACAAGACCGAAAACGGCTGTAGGTTTGCCGTTTACCAGATGGCAAAGAAAGTTAAAAGGGGAACTAAATAATGGCTTATTTGAACAAATGTATGATTATTGGTAACCTTGGAAAAGATCCAGTCTTGGGCTACAATACCAGCGGTCGCGCAAAGTGTAGCCTTTCGGTGGCTGTTACTGAACGTTACAAGAGCGCAAATGGCGAACAAAAGGAAAATACAACTTGGTTTAATGTTGTTTTCTGGGGCAATATGGCAGACACTATTAAAGCGCTTGAATTGCACAAGGGCACAAGCGTTTATGTTGCTGGGAAAATGACCTTTAGAACATACCAAGACCAAGACGGGCAAAACAGGTTTGTTGCTGAACTTGTAGGCGAGAACTTGCAGATTCTTACGCCAAAGTTCAATAGTACGCCTAACCCTAGCGCGATGCCTTGGGAATAATCTAACGGGCGCCCGCTGGGTGGCGTGGCGCTTTTTTTTCAAAGGAGCTAGTATGGAACTTAAAAACAAACAAATTCGTTTTATTGCGGAAGAAAAAAAAGAAAACGCAACTTTGACAGAAATAGAAATTGCAAAAAAATATGTTGCTTTGCTTGAAAAATATAAAATTCTAAATGATGAACGAAACAAGTATTTTGGTTGGTGCTATATTATTTGGCACAGAATGAACGATATTGATGGACTTTCGGAACTTAGAGCTAAAGAAATTGAAAAAGATAAGGAACGCCGAATTAAAAGACTAAAAAAAGAACTGGAACTTTTGGAAAGTAAAAGGAGTTAATCAAGATGGATATTAAGTTGAGAAAGGATTTTTTGGCAGATGTAGAAGCGGCCATTGTAAGCGCCGAAAGAAAGCACCCGAAAGTATGCGATGACTTTTGCACCATTGACAAAGACGGCGTTAAAGGTATGCTTGCAGAAACTAGAGGTGCAAATGATCTTTACGAAGATGCTGGAACGTCTGAATTTTATTTGGTTATTAGAGAAGAAGTGCTTGAAGCTATGGAAGCCTTCATTGATGGCGACTACAAACAATGCCTAAAGGAATTGGCACAAGTTGCGGCCGTTGCTATTCGTGGAATGGATTTTGTCTACAGGCTTACGCCAGAAGCGAAGGCACGCGAAAAGTTCAATGGGGGAGCAAATGACTAAAGAAGAATTTGAAAATTTTTGTAAGTGCTTCTTTATGCCGTTTTCCGTTGATCGCCAGCAAGCGTTCTTTATTGGTGAGCAATACGGGCTTACTAAAGCCGATGTAATGACAATACGGAAAATGGCTGGTTTTAGTTCTATGAACATTAAGCCGAAACTTACGCCAACGCAACGTGAAAAGATGGTTAGAGAATATGAACGCGGTAAAATTTCGCTACACAATTTGGCGAAGAAATACGGCGTTAGCCGTGTAGCTGTTTGGTACTGGGTCAAGCGTTCAAGAGCTGGAAATTTTGAATTGAAAGAAACGAAATAAGGAGTTGTTTCACTATAAAAAAGGCTGGAGAATAATGAATAACGAATTTCATAAATACGATATGCACCTTTATCGTGATTCATTTCAGAATTATAAAGTTTACCAGATTCCAAAGGCTCAACTTATTATCGCTGATGTTCCATATAACCTAGGAACAAACGCATACGGATCTAATCCATCTTGGTATATTGACGGAGATAACAAGAATGGAGAAAGCGATAAAGCTGGTAAAAAGTTTTTCTATTCAGAGAACGAATTTAGGCCGGCAGAATTTATGCACTTTTGTTCTAAAATGCTTGTCAAGGAACCGAAAGAAAAAGGCAAAGCCCCGTGTATGATTCTGTTTTGCGAATTTGAGCAACAATTTAAGTTTATTGAATTAGGTAGAAAATATGGATTGCCGAACTACATAAATTTAATTTTTAGAAAAGATTTTTCGGCACAGGTTTTGAAAGCAAATATGAAGATTGTTGGAAATTGTGAATATGGATTGATTTTTTATCGTGACAAATTGCCGAAATTCAACAATAACGGAAAGATGATTTTTAATTGCATTGACTGGGAGCGAGATTCAAAAACAGAAAAGGTGCATCCGACACAAAAGCCGGTTCCGCTGTTAAAGAAATTAATCAACATTTTTACAGATGAAGGAGATGTTGTTATAGATCCTTGTTGTGGTAGTGGAACTACACTATTGGCGGCTCAAGAATTATCAAGAAAATCTTATGGTTTTGAAATTGACCGAAATTTTTTTGAACAAGCAAAAAAGAAAACAATTGGAAGATTTGAGCCAGATATGTTTCAAATGCTAAAATATGAAGGAGTTTGCAAATGATTTTCAAAAAAGACAAAAAGAAATGTTCTACTATCAAGATTGACGAAGCTGAAAACGTAGAAATAAATGCTACGATCAAAGACGCCGCTATTGCGTTCTTTGCTTTGTCGCAATTCCTAATTGAAAGCGGGCTTTCAGAAGTACAGGTTAGGCTTAACCTTGACGCGGCAATTAGGCAATACAAGAAAAACAAGCGCCAGTTCCAGAAGAAATGAAAAACGACTAAATTTAAGGCCAGCCGATTTAAAGGCTGGCTTTCCTTTTTGAAAAAACTAATTTAATGTTGTAACCGAAAAGGGGTTTAAGATGGAAAAAGAAGAAATGCAGGAAAAGGACTTTTTGACCGCTATCGTGGACTTTTTTGAAAAGCTGGCCGAAAAGTACGAATTTACCGAAGATGAAGCGGCGGAATTCCGCGAAATCCTGTTTGGTGGCGAGAACGCCCGCAACGCTGGTCCGATGTATGACGCCGAAGCCGTTGAAATGGTAGAAGATACCGAAGAACCCGAAACCGAAGAGGACTAGCAAGATGGCAAGGCCGAAGAAGAACACAACCGAAGCGACCGAAGCCGTAGAAGCACCAAAGGAGCCAGAAGCGCCCAAGGCTGGCAACGTGTCAAGCGAGGAACAAAACGCCCTTGAAACGCGCGTTAAGGCCCTTGAAACGATCGTGGCGAACCTTGGCAAGCGGATTGCAGAATTGGAACGGGTAACGGCATACCGCAAGCCCGTGACCAGCGCCGATATTTTAGGCTTGTAAGAAATAAATAGCGTTCACGCGGAACGCATTAAAACGCGAGGGGCAAATGAAATATTTGCAAAACATAAATTTCCGATTTTTCGGGAATTTTACGGCTGTTAACGGCTGTTTTATTGGAATTTTGCCCCCCTTATCAAAGGGGGTTTTTTGTGTCTAATCCAAACGGAAACCCCAATATAGTAGAAGCTGGACAAAATACACAAATTACAGCAGATAACGCAAACGAATACAGGCTAAAAGGGCTGGCAATTAGGCGCCATTTGTCCGAGCAAAAGAAGGTCTGGGAAACGCCAGCGGACTTGCCTAAAGAAATGGCCGAATTTTTCGGAATGTTTGGCTTTGTCGGCGAACGCCAAAAGCTTATAGACAACAAATATAAATTTGCATACAAGGGCCTAAAAAAGGCTTACGATAAAGGCGACCTTAACTCAATTATTAAGTTTTTCCAGATGATCGGGCTAGATTGGGCGGCAAATGCGGCGCAATTCATAGCGGCTTTTAACGCGACTATCGGCAATAAAGACGAAGAAACTGACAAAAACGAGCCTGTAGAATTTATCTTTACGCGGGTTGGAAATGATAGCGACAAGGCCAACCCGTAAAATACCGATTGACTTTTTACCCCACCAAGACAGGCTTTATTTTAACAAGTCTAGGATTAAGGGCCTTTATTGTGGCCGTGGGGCTGGAAAGTCTTTCTATATGATTACAAGCGCCGCCGTTGACCTAGTGCAGGGGTTACGATGCCTTTACTTTTGCCAGACGAACAGCGTAATGGAAGGCCAATTTTTGCCTTTCATCATAGAAACGCTTGAAAATTGGGGTTTTAGCCCTAAAGTCAACGAAAAGAAGCATATTATTAGCTTGCCCAACGGGGGAAAGCTGTTTTATTTTTCCTATGAAAACTACAAGAAAAGCCGCGGCGCTACAAAGATTAGAAAGATTTACTTTGACGAAATAGCGCTGGCGCCGAAGCCGACCTTGCTATTTTCGGCGGTGGCTCCCTGTATGCGTGACAGCGGCGGAACTACAGAGCTGATATTTGCCAGCACACCAAACAAGGGTAGCGAATGGGATAAATGGGTTAAAAGCCCGAAGCCCGAAAAGTTTGTTATTACGGGCGTCACGATGGACGATAACCCGAAAGCCAGCGAAGAAGAAAAGCAGCTAATTAAAGACCTTATAAGCGGCGATCCGAACTTTTTAAGACAAGAATTTTACGGCGAAATTCTGGACGATGATTTAGAATTTTGTGTCTTGCATAGTGACGATTTTCCGCAATTCCAGCAGAGCCGTAAAGGATTTGTTTCCATTGGTTGCGATTGCGCTGGGGAAGGCCGCGACAAGTTTATATTTTCGGCAATTGACGATAGCGGAATTATTGAGCTGGTGGAAACAACCAAGGCGGACACCCAAACGCAATTCTCTATTGTTCGGGAGCTGGTCCACAAATACGATGCTTTACAGATTGTAATAGACAACACGGGCGGATTCGGTAAGGGCTTGTTTGACCTATGCAAGAGGGCCTTTATAGTAAGGGGGCGCGAAGTGGAAGTAATAGGCGTTAACTTTGGCGAAGCGGCAGAAGATAAAAAATCCTATGCAAACGCCAGAGCAGAAATGTACTTTGAGTTCGCGGACGCGGTTAAAAACGGGTTTTACGTTTCCAGCGAAGCGGCCCGCGAAGAATTTACACACACCACCTACCTAAAGACCAAGACGGGAAAGATCCAGCTAATAGAAAAAGATGAAATAAAGGCCCTAATAGGCCGTTCACCCGACACAGCGGATTCTCTTTGTCTGGCGTGGTACAAGCGGAAAAACATAAAGGCCCACGCGGACGCCCGACAGGTCGCGGCGGCGTTCCTAAAGGCTTTCGGTCATTGAAAAAACTAATTTATGGGTATATGAAACTACAGCGCTTTTACTTTGACGATTTCCGGCCAGAGCGAAAAAAGGGCGATTTGGTGGAACTGAAAGAGGATTTAATAGCCCATTTGTTTACAGATGTTGGCTATTTTGTCGCAATTCTTAAAAAGGGTTTCATGTGGAACGGGGCAAGCGTTCCTAAAATTTTGCGGTGGTTTCTACCAAATTGGCATAAGAACAAAGAAGCGTTTAACGTGTTGAGCGCTTTACACGATGGCGGATTTGCCAGCGGAGGTTTTAACGGCCTTTTCACGTTTGACGATTTGAACGATATTTACAGGGGCGGTTTGCGGGAAATTGGCTTTGGAAGGTTCAAGGCTTCTACCGCCTGTTTCTGTATTACCAACTTTGCAAAAAACCATTTTGGACAAGACGAATATAAAATTATGCATTTGTGCGAATGTAGGAAAATAAGCGGGTAAGCTATGGACTATTCGGAAAAAGAGCAACAGGAAATTATTAAAGAGTGTGGCGAATTTCTCTTGGATTCGTCTAACACTTTCAAAGACGATGTTCAAAGACAGGTTGAACAATTGGAAATGTTTGGCGGCAATTTCTGGACGGATAGCGTTTGCAAGACTTACCGCCGTACAAACAAGTTGCGACCTAACTTGCATTTTTCCAATTGGGAAGTTTTGCGTAATGCAGCCGTTTCCCCGTTTAGCGCTAGTCCGTGGCATATTGCGCTAGAGAACACGGAAAGCAAGAAAACAGAAGTAGATAAAGACGAAGCGGACGCGCTGACAACCAACGAAGAAACGCAAAAGGAAATTGACAATTACGAAGGTGATAGCGATTGCAAGACCGCATATATTGAAGGTGTTGGACGCGGTTTTATTTGCGGCGCTGGTTATTATGTGTTGGGTGTTGAAACTGACGAATTGACGGGCAAAAACAAGATCCTAGGCGAATTTATAACCCGTCAAAATTCCGTAGCGTTTGACCCTAACGCTCAAGCCGTTGACGGCTCCGATGCGGAACAGGGCGCAATAGTCAACTACATTTCATTGCAAAAGGCTAAACGCCTTTATGGTAACGGCATTGTCCCGCTTGACTATCCAGAAGCGCAACCGACATTGACTTTTGTTGATGTAGGCCAATGGCCCAATATTGCAAACAAAATCCAGATTGTAACGTATTACCGAAAGAAAAGCGTTAAGGTAGAAGGCCAAACTAGGACTTATGTAGAATGGTTCAAGATTTGTGGAAACGCCATAATTGATTCTGGAGAATTGCCTATTAGGTATATTCCTATTGTCCGTTTCGCTGGTTTCGCTACTTTCAGAAACGGAGATATTATCTATACGGGTATCATTGACAAGACCTTTAGCCTACAGCTAGGAATTAACATAGCATATTCTACTATGGTGGAACGTGCGGGCCGTAGCGTAAAGGCTAACTATATTGTAAATGCTGATGCCGTGGACGGGCTAGAAGAATACTATAAAAAGCTAAACGAAGATGAAAGCTTGCTGGTGATGTACAAGGGCGACAAGCCGCCTATTCCTATTCAAGAAAGTTTCGTTACCAGCGACCTTTCGGATATGATAGCCAACACCAGAAATTTGCTTTCCGATGTTGTCGGGATTCCTTTAACGGGTATCAACGGCATTAACGAAAGCAACAAGACCGCTACCGAAGTTTTGCAACAGCAAGTCAACGCCGAAAGCAACGTAGCGAACATTTATAACAACGCATATAAGGCGACTAGAACTATTGGCCGTATCGTAATACAGCTAATTACGGGCGGCGTGGATCTAAAGTTTACGCTTGAAAATGGACCCGCCATTATTAGTCAGAATATGAAGAAACGGCAAGAGCTGGCAATGGTCGCTAACCTGTTGCCCGACAACCTAAAGCCGCTTATGGCGCTTTACTACGTTGACACGATCAAGAGCGAACAGAGCAAGGAAATTAAGGCCGATATTATAGCCAACTTGCCGACAGAGTTGAAGCTTATTAGCGACCAGCCTACCGACCCCGCCGCTATTCACGAATTGCGCCGTATGCAGGGAATTTGTGACGGGCTGGCTGAACAATTGGAAACTATCAAGGCGGAAAATGAAGATTTGCGGAAACAATACGAAAGCGCCGAAATGAGCCTGTTAAATACCCGCGAACAACGGGCGGACGATATGGAACGCTTTAGGATTTCCGAAACAAACAAGATGAACCTTGAAACGGCAAAGCTTGAAAGCCAGAACGCGAAAGCGGCGGCAGAACTTGCCATCAAGAACAAGGCCGTAAATGCCGATATGCAGAGAGCCGCGACAGAAGCGGAACAAGCGGCGGTTGACACGGCAGAAAAGATAGCAGGGGGCGAAAATGCAGTTTAACAGCGAAGTAGCGCCACAACTGACCCACAACGCGCTTTTCAAGGGAAGCGGGCGCGCGTTCAAGGACGCGGCTTTTATGCAGACGCCCGCCGAACATAAAAGATACATTGCCAAATTCACGAAGGAACGCGAAAGGCAATTTATACGGGCTGGAATGACCCCCGCGCAAATTGCGGCGGCAAAGAAACGCGCCGAACAATGGGCTAAAAATTACGATGAGCCAAAGAAAGTAGAAAAGTATTGGAAGGGCGACCAAGAGCCGAGGCGACCAATACAGATTTCAAGTAGCTTTATTGGCGGTGTTCGCATTGTGCCAAGTTTGGGTCTTGCTAGGCTGAATTTGGGTGGCCGTTCCTACAGCTATTCTTTGACCCCAGAAATGGTCGGAAAGATGGTAACAAGCAACAGCCTTGGAAAGTTCTATAATGGCAGAATTAAGGCCCATACAGGATTATTTACGAAAAATAAAGCCTTGGGCTGGTAATTGGAAACAAGTAGCCATTGTTTCAACGGAAACCGCCTTTTTAGGGCGGTTTTTGTTTTGGTGGTGTAGTTGGTTAGCTAAAGTAAAAAACGGCTCAAAACGCGCGTATTTGATTTTACAATTTAGCCATAAAATAAGATATAAGCAATAGCTAAGCAATTGCTTTTCAATAGGTGTAGAATTGCTTTTGGTTTGCTATGTGATTTTCTAACATTTGCCGTAAAAATTTTACGGAATTGACTTTTTAAGAGAAAATTTCTCTTAAAGTTTGTGTTTTTGCGCTAAATTAGGCATTTTTGTGTGTTGAGCAATTGCAAAGCAATTGCTAGGCAATAGCCGAGCTAATCTGTCTTATTTACTATATGACTTATTTACTATATATTTCTATTTCTTTTGGTTCTTTTCTTTTTCTTTGCTGAAAAACTTTTTTAGGCTGAAATGGTCCAAAAAACTAATTTAGGGTTAAAGGCGGAATGAACCGCCAAAAGTTCACGGGGAACTTTAAATCCCGTCTTGGAGCGAAACGCTTATGATGACTACCGAAGAAGCCTTGGAGTATCTTTCCAAACAGAAAGGCGAAACGGAAAATAACCCGCAGGGGGACAAACAGGAACCAGCAACCGAAACGGCGGATTCGCAACCCGCAACGGCGGAAGGTGGCGAGAGCGAGAACCCCGACAACCCACCCAGCGGCGCTAACGCTGGCGGCGAAGTCGGAAGCGGAACCAACGGCGGAACGCCCGAAAGTTCCGAACACTTGGCGGCTGGAGAGGAAGGCGAACCCGATCCAGAGAAAGACAAGAAACCAACGGCGGAAGAACGATGGGCAAAGTCTTTCCGAAAAGAAAAGGACAAGCGTAAACGGCAAAACCAGCAATTCCAAGCCGAGATAGCACGGCTTAAGCGCGAAAACGCCGAATTGAAGGGCAAGCTAGGTTCTGACGATTTCAAGGCTGACAAAGATAGTATTTCGGCGCTTGTTAAGATGCAGACAAACGAAAACGAAATTTCGCGTTTGCAAGCTGAACAGGTAAACAACCAGATGGCCGATGATATGGCCGAAAATGAACGCCGCGTAAATCTTTGTTTCCCCGATGAAACCGACCGCAAAATCTATGCCCAGTTGCTCCAAAATTCTGGAACCGCATTTGTTGAGAAATTGGACGCCGCCGACCCCGAAGGGGTGATTTTGGGGTGTCTAGACGATTGCGAAATTTCGCCTATTGTGCTACGGGTTCTTATGACCCGCCCCGCTTTCTTGAATGACATTTTGTCCAAGAAAACGCGGCACGGCAAAGAAGTTGCATTTGACGCGCTTGTTAATCAATGCAAGGTTGCGGATAAGATTATCCGTTCCAAGCAGAAGAAAATGCCGACCGCAGGGAATGAACAAAAGGCGGGAACAAGGGCTGGTTTGCAGACTATCAAGCCGACAGGCCGACAGGCTAAAGGCGAAAGCGGCGGAAGCGGTAAGGTAGTTAAAAACGATGCCTATTGGAACCAATACTTGAGCGAACACCCGCGCGGAAGGTAAGACAAAAACTTTTCCAAAAGGGGTTATTATGCCTAATACTGTCAAAACCAACAGCCTCACCGAACTTATCGCGTTGAGGTTTGCAGAAGCCGCTTCTTATCTTGTGAACGGCTCCAAGAAATACTTTGCTGGCCAGCTTGAAGGCAAGCGCAACGGCCAGACTTACAAATTCGTTGTCCGTGATACTGGCGAAGCCGTTAACTCTCTTGCTATTGGCGGTGGCGACAAGGTTACTATCGTTGAACGCGAAGTTTCCTTGACGCTTGACCCGTGGCATATTGGCGTTAAGACTAACGCCATTGAAAGCGTTACTGACTTGAACTGGGACAAGGAAATTGCCCAGCCCAACAGCCAGAAGCTCGTTAACGCCGTTACCCGTAAGGCAGTGCAGGGCGATTTGGGCAAGTGCGGGACCGCCTTTGTTGGCGAAGGTTTCTTGCCGCTTTCCCGTGCAAGCGCTCACCTTGCCAGCGTTACCAGCGAAAAGCTTTACGGCTTTATTGACCCTAATATTGAAGCCGTGCTGACCAGCAACGGCCAGCAGTTTGTGCCCGTTGGCGCTCCCAATATGTACAAGACGGGATTGCTTGGCGAGTTCCACGGCGCCGAATATCGCGCCCAGCGTTTCTTTGAACAGGTCAATATTTCCGCCGATTGCGTGACAGGCCTTACGGGTGCAACGGGCGCAAGCTCCAGCGCTTACACCGACAACGGCAACGGAACCGCAACGCTTAAGCTTTCCTTTAGCGCCGCTTCTAAGGGCTTCACTATCCCGCGCGGTTGCGTTATTTGGGTTGATGGTTGCTACGCTTGCGATTGCGTTGGCGATGTTACGGGCAACCTCCACGCTTTCGTTGTTACCGCTAACGTGTCCGTTGCATCCAGCGCTACCACGGCCAGCGTTGTTGTCCGTGCCGTGGATATGACCGCCAAGTCTGGCACCCGCGAAATTTCCAAGGCTGACGGCTCCGCTATTGCAACTACCGACTTTAACAGCGCAAAGTTTGCAATTCCCGCCGCTGGTATCTATTTCGCTGGTATGCTCCGTGCCGAAGGTGCCTTTGAATTTGAAACCCTTGACCGCATTGACGCCGAAGGCGCCGACTACGAAAAGGGTTCTGTCAACGGCGTAACTATCCATAAGAACAAGCTTGTGGATCTTTCCTCTATGGAAAACACTACCCGCTTTGACATTGTGTCTATGGCTGGTATTGTTGAGCCGCGCGCTTGTGCTTACGTTCTGATTAAGTAATTATTGCTTGATTGGCTCCTAAAACGAGGGGTGGGCGGTATAAAAGCCGTCCACCTTTTTTATATTTCATTAAAAGGGGCCAAACAATGCAATTAAAACGAATATCAAGCAAAAGGCTAACGGAGTTATTGACAGCGAAGAAAAGCGGTGTTATAACACCAGCCGAAAATGAAGAATTGGGATTTTATGCCCAGAATTTCGCCAACATAATTTTGAGAACGCCTAAAATGCGGCGTTTTCTTTTTATATACGATCCACAAAAAATATATGACCTAGAAGCGGAAATGCGGGCGCAAATTGCATTAACTATTATTGGAATTTGTCCGTACAAGTACGAAAAGGACTTTGCCAAAAGTTATAGCTATTGTATGTATTGCGCCAACAGCGCCGCTTGTGGTGTTATTAGAAAGCATATTAGGCGCCTACGAATGGACGGGATTGTAAGGCAGATTTCTAGCCTTTGGATAGCTGACCTTTTCCCGTACCTACACAAGGTAAAGCAAGTAAACAGGGCCGTTTTACCCGAAAAAACTAATTTATGTTTAGAGGAAAATTTTTAGTATGGTTAGCGTAAGAAACATTATCGTAGAAGCTTTGAGCCGCGCAACGCTGGCCAACAGAAAGCAAGGCGCCCAGCCTTCTTTAGTTGAAGATGCCTATATTAGGTTTTGCGGCATATTGCGCGAATATTCAGACAACAATTTTATTACCGCTTATCGCGGTGAAGTTGAATTTGAAGGCAACGCTGAACAATTGGAAATTAACGGCGTGGATATTCCAGCCGCTGGAATTACCGATATTAAGGCGGCTTACTACCGCGCGGACAATTCCCCAGATTACTACCCGTTAAATTTTGTTTCGCTTGAAACTTTCTATGATTGTTCGCTTTCGGATTATACCTATTCTTACCAGCCTATAGCAGAAAACAAGTTTAGACTTTACCTAAAGCCTAGATTTGCCCAGTTGAAAAAGCGTGTAAAACTTGTTTACAATGTGGAAATTAAACTGGGCATAGACGATGCCGTTAATTTGCCTATTGTTTACACCGAACTTTTGACGAGGGCGCTTGCCCTTAAGATGGCTATAGACAAGCCGAGGGCTACACCAGACAAGCGCAACGAATTACGGGCCGAGTTGGAAGCGCTGGAACAACAGCTAAAGGCAAACAACGCCGACAACAGGATTTTAACCCGTACCCCGCGCGGGCGCGTATTTAATCAAGAAATGCTTAAAAGTGGATCCTTTATTTTCGGTGCATAGGTTATGGCTAAAAAGTTTATAACTAACATTTGCGGCGGCGTAAAGCGTAGCGATATTAGAAAGGTTGGCCTTTCCGATGCCGTAAATATGTACCTTGAAGAAAAAGACCCAACAGAACAGGCTTTTACGCTAATAATGCGTTCTATTGACGGGTGCCGTACATTTTGCGAACCTGTAGGAACGCCGCGCGGTATGTTCAAGGTTTCACGCGCCTACAATGGAAACAACGAACCAGAAGTTCAAAAGACTTACGGCGTTTGGGGTAACAAGCTTTACTTGCTTGAAGAAAACAACCCTATAGAAATTGGAACGCTTGCAACCAATAGCGGCGTTTGCCATTTCTGTGAAACTGGCGGTTATGGTAGCGCACACCCGCATTTAATCATTGTTGACGGGCTGAATGTTTACGCGGTTAATACTGGTGTTTCTGTTCTGAACCAGCGCCAGCAATTTTTAGACCACGGAACAATTAAGCTACCTTTACGCGTCAATACGAACAATATTTTTATCAAGCCTACCCATTGCGCCTATCTTTACGGCTATTTGGTGGTTAACGATTCTGGAACTGACGCTTTCTATACTAGCTATCAATATCCGTTTGAAACTTACGCAGAAAGCGACCCAGAATATTATGACCTTTTCCGCGTTGACACTATAGCTTTCAAGGATTACGGATTTGTTACCTATTCCGAATGGCAGCCTGACAACACTTTAGCTTTGTTTGCGAATGGATCTCGTTTATTTACTTTCGGTTCTAGGTCTTTCCAAGTTTTCCAATATAACAACGATGTAAATAACCCGTTTAACAGCCCAGACACGGCGGCGCAAAACATAGGCATTAAGGCGGTAAATTCGCTTTGTGGTCTTGGATCCGTTGTATGCTGGTTGGGCGGTTCCGATGTTGGAAATAACGGCGTATATGTGAACCGCGGCGGCGTTGAGTGCGAAAGAATTTCTACTATTGAAATTGAAAACATTATTGAGGATATGGCGACACAAACGGACGCCATAGGCCAGATGTGGCAGGAAAAACAGCATATTTTCTATGCATTGACTTTCCCCGATGGAAACGTTACTTTGGTTTACGATTTCCTTACTGGCGTTTGGCATAAGCGCGCAACGCTTGGAAAGATGAACGCTTTGGAAAAATGGCGTTACCTTTTCGCCACGATGAACGAAAACGGGAAAATCCTTTTTGCAGATGAAAACGCCTGTGTAGTTCTGGACAAGAACAAGTTTACAGAACACGATGGAAACTTGATTTTGAAAAAGCGCGTAGGCGGCGTTATATTGTCCGATTATATGAACTTTGTTTGCGACTATGTTCAAATATTCACTAATAACGGACAAAACCAAGCAATAGCGGAAAGCGCCAAAATTACTATTCGCTATTCGTTTGATGGCGCCACCTTTTCCAGCATTGAACAAGTTCCGATTGGCCGTATAGGTCAATACGATTACGAAACTATGTTCTGGATAGGCGAATTTGGAAAATTCTTAACGCTAGAAATTAGTTGTTCGGAACCTTGCCCGTTTGCGCTTATGGGGATCCAGTTTGGCGGCGATGCTATGGAGTTCTAGGCTATGATTGAGAAAGTAACACCTTGGACGCCGTCTGTAGAATTGCCAGAAGCTTTGCGCGGTTCTTACGGAAAAGAAGTAAACGAGAATTACGCTTGGGCGGTTTTTGGAAATATGCTTTTTGTCAAGGCTTTTAAAAATTGCAATTTTACACCGCCCGTGGATTGCTACAAGTTGAACCTTTTGGGCGGTGGTGAGTTTAACGGAACTTTAACGGCGGGAGAAGCCGCCATAGGAATTTTAAAATAGGGGGCTATTATGGCGGCACCGATTGCAGAAATTATAGAAGGCGGAATTAAAGGAACGGCTGATGTTGGCTTTGGCGTCTATGACAGATACCAGCAAGCCGAGGCCGCAAAGAAAGCAAAAAAGCGGGTTGAAAAGGTCGCAGGTCAAACTGAAAGCGATTATAATCAAATGCTACAAATGCTGGAAAAATGGCGCGGCGACCAGATCGCAACCGCTACCCCGCAAATGATTAGCGAATATTCCCGTTTGCTTGAAAATTTTGACCCGTCCGAATATGGGGCGGATATAGAAAAGTTTGAATTTACAGACGAAAGCGGTAAGCCTTTAACCCGCGAAGATTTCTTGGTTAAAAACCGCGACCAGATTTTGCAGAGCGTAACCGACAGGATCCAGCATAGCGCGGCAGGTGCTGGACTTGGACGCGGAACGGGTGCAGCCTTGGGCATTGCCGAAGGCGTGGCGGCAAAGGACGAAGAATTACAGCGCTTGGCAAATGAAGAATACAGGGCAGAACGCCAGCAAGCCTATAGCGAATGGAGCGACTACATAGACAAGATGCAACGTAAGCTTGACGCTGAAAGGGCTGGAACTGAAAGCCGTATATCAATGCTAGGCGGAGCAATTGGCCAGCAACAGCAACAGGAAAGCGACTATATGGCGGATTTGCTGGCATTGCTTGAGAACAAACGCGCAACAATTAACCAAGCAAATTTGGCCTTGGTGTAACGGGGGTTTATTATGGCTAGAGTTTATAGCGGTTCTCGTTTGATGCTGGATCCAAACTTTATTCTTTCGGCACGGCGCGCGGCTGACGAACGCGAAGCCGCCGCTCGTGAAGTCCGAAAAGATATTTCTAGGGGTATTGGCGAAATTGGCGCTTCTGTTGGTGGCGCCGTTGATTACGCTTTGGAAAGAAAGGCTAGAAACGAAAGGCGCGAAATGATGGAGAACGCGCCAGACATTGCCGACCCCGAATATAAAGCCGCAGTTGAAAGGTTTGTAGAAACGGGCGATATTGGCGGGCTTAATGCCTACAGGACTATTAAAGAGGGCCGCGAAAGAATGGCGCGCGAAGCCGAAGCCCGCGAAAGGGAATTGGCTATTAGAAAGCAAGAAGCCGAAGCGATGGCAAAGAAAACGGAACTTGACGAAAGGAAAATTAAGGAAAGCTTGATTAAAAAAGCTGAACTTGATTTAGACGATGCCAGAAATGCTTTTGAAGATGCCAAAACGGATAGAGAGAAAAGCGATGCTTTAAACAATATGAAGCGGGCTTTGCTTGACATTGAAGGCGCAGGCGGTGATATAAGCAAATATAGCTTACCGACTGAAAAAGAAGAAACTATTGTTGACGAAACGGCAGAAGTTGAAACCGATGGCGCTAAAAAATCCATTAAAGGCCAAATAAATGACCTTACAATTAGGTATAATAACGGATTCAAGACAAAAGCAGAAAGGGCCGCTTTTATTGCTGACATTGACGAAATGAGAAAAACAGCTAAAGGTTCAGAGCTGGACGAACTTACATCTTTGCGTGATAAGGCTACTAAATATATTACTGATGAAGAAAAGGCGGAAAGTAAAGAAAAGTCAAAGCAAGACAAAGCCAACCTATACAAGGCGAAAAGCCAAGATCCAGCAGAATTTTTCGTTTGGTTTAATAAACTAAATGAAAAGGAAAAAGAAGCTTACGAAAAGGCGTATAAGGATATTTTCGGGGGTGAATAATGGCTGAACAAAATTATAAATTGAAAGTCATTACTGAAATATTGGATTTGTCCAAAGTCCCGTCTTTGAACGCTCGCCAAAAGAAGTTCTTAAAGAATTTCGCAAACGATCTTGTAAAGAAAGACGAAAGCGAAATTAGAAAATCCATTTACGCCACCTTTAGACAGGGCGGCGCCCGTGGCGGTGAGATTCGCGGGCTTTTGCCCGTTTTGCCCGAGAGTTCCGAATTACGTAAAACGGCCCTTGGAAAGAAGCCCGAATATAAGAAGGGCGGGAAAGAAAAGCTTGCCGAAATGTTTGCCGATGAGGGCGGAGCAAATGTACTGGACCAGCGAAAAGAAGAATTTTGGCAAAACAACCCTAATTTGGACAAGGCTAAATTAGAAGCTATTGCAAAAGCCAACGGACTTACTACACAAGAACTTTACAAGCGCTTGCAAGATGAAACAATAAAGGAAACGCGCCGCCAGATTGCAGAAGGTGAAACAACGGGTAGCCCATTTGAAAGGGCGGGCGCTTTGGCCTTGGGTCTTGCTTTCCCGCGTGGAATTGAAGCGGTTAGAGAGGGCCGCGATGTTACGGCAAAAGACCTTCTATTGGATACTGGCGAAAACTTGATGTACACTATAAACCCAGCAACAAAAGCGGGTCAACTTGGTTTAAGGGCCTTGGGGAAGTTTGCACCGAAGGTAGCAGAAAAAGCGGGAGCTATTGGTTCAAAGATTGCAGAAAAGGGCATAAAGAATTTGACAATTGGAACTGGCTTGAACGCCTTTGCAAATCCTATCCTGTTTGAAACGGCGGACGCTATCCTTTACGATGAAGGCCCTAGGGCAAACTTTAACACTACCGATGCTTTGGCAGGTGGATTAACAAATCTATTTGTTCCAACTTTTATTCGTAGCCAGTTTATGAAGGCTGGACGCTTGGGCGGAGTAAAGGGCGGACGGGCAGACACTAAAGGACTAGAAAAGGCTTTTGGAGAAAGTGAAAATGTAAATGTTCCTATTACATTTGAAGAATTTAATAAAACTTTGGGTCAAAAGATGGCCCGAAAGAAAGATTTAACTATCAAAGCTGAAAACCGCGGCGGCGTTGGAAATGTTGAAGCCAATTTGACGCCAGCGGAACTAAAGGAATATCAAAGCATTAACCCAATTTATGAAATTGGAACGGAACTGAACGAAGCGGCAGAAGGTATAGCTAAAATTGCAGGGCGTGATGGTGTACCTTTAGCAGAAGCCACAAAAAAATATTTTGCGGCATTGCCTAAAGAAAAAAGAAATTCTATACAGCTTGCAAATAGGGAAATGGGAGAAAACGCCCCGTTTACTTTTGTAAAAGATGAATTTGCACCGACAAACAACCTTTTAACCGCTATTAAAAATTCGGATTGGGCGCCCGTATTAGAAGAAGCCGTATTTATGACCCCAGAGCTAAAGAGGGCCGCTGAAAAAAGCGCAACCCGTCAAATGCTTTTAGGCGGTGCCGTAAATTGGGCGTCAAACAAATATGGCGATACAAGGGGCGGTGGTTTGCTTGGTGCAGTTTCTCCGTTTGTTTCTCCGTTCTACGATATTGAGGAACATAGAAAGAAAGAAAAAGAGGATAAGGAAAAGGCCGAAGAAGCAGAAGAAATGCAGGGCTATATATTCCCGTTTGAAAGCGAGGAAAGCGAGGGTTTATAATGCGTAACTTTGACAATTACGAACAGATCCACGACAACGAAGGAAACTTGCTTATTGGTAAGCTTGTTTTTTGCCGTAAGGGAACAACTACGCCAGAACCTGTTTACGCTTGGGATAGCGAACATAACGATTATGTGGCTATAAATCCAGAAGTGCTTATTAACATCAACGGGCGACCCGACCAGCAAATTTTCCTTTCCGATACCGATTACACCATTTACGTTTTCAAGTATATTGGTAACGGCGAAATGGATCAAGACAGCGAAGAAAACAATTGGTTGGACCAATATTCGTTTAACAACCTGTACTTGACTTTTGCCGTTGACATTAAAACAGATAGCCCGTATTTGGTTTCAAATATGGCGGAATTACAGGAAACAGACCCCGCTAACGTGGGTGTTACCGCTGGAAAGACGCTTGTTTGCTTGGGCGGTTATAACGCCTTGGGAGATTGCCAGCCCGTTTTCTACTATTGGGATAACTTAAGCACCAAAACCGCAAATGGCGTGGATATTGTGGCCGTTACGGGTATTTCCGTTGGCCGCTGGTTGCTGGTAAATACTTTTACTAAAATTGGCTTTGATGTGCGACACGCTGGATGTTTTGCTGAAAAGACAGCCGCTGAAACCAGCATTAACCAAAGCTACGCTATCCAGCGCGCCGACACTTACGCGCTGAAATACGGGCTTAAAATTGTTTTCCCCGACTTGTACAGCGACACTTACAGCTATTATCTATTGACAAACCTAATTGTAAATAGCGAAGTGGTTGCCGCCGATGGTGTAAAGCTTATTACGGCCACCAGCGCAACGCTAAACTTTGTTTCAGAAGAAAACCTAAAGAAGAAAGTTCCGTTTGTCTTGCACGATGCAACATATAACGGAACTTGGAGCGTAAAAGGCGAAACGATTAGGACGGGCTATTTTGAGAATAACGAAAGCCTTTCTAACACCAATTGGCCGCCTACAATTACGGCTAACAAAAAATATATCTATGACGCTTCTTTTAATTGCTATGGGACAACGCCTAATATTTCTTTAAGCGGAAAAGAAGTAGTGTTTAACTTGCTTTTGGAAAACGAAAGATACACGCTTACAAATTGCAAGATTGAAAGTCTTGGAAAGATTAAACACGCTTGCTCGTTTACCGATTGCGAAATTAAAGGTTCGTTCTTTGATCCGTCTTTGACAGATAGAAATATAGGTGACTTTTGGTTTACAAATTGTAATTCTGATTTGGATAGCTGGAATAGCGTTAACAAGTATGTAATTTTTAAAATGGTTCTTGGCGACACTACGCTAGATTTGCAGGGAAAAACTTGTAGCCTTGACTGGTCAAGCTATGGCGGTGGCCTTTACTATCCATTCCCATTTACCAAAGTTATTAACGCAATTTTTTCAAATTTGACAACCTTTCCTATTGATAAAAATGGTAATAAAAAAACATCTTTTGTTTTAGAAAACGTAAAGATGTACCATTTGGAATTAAACCCTAATGATGTTTTGTCAAGTTGGGAAGTTAGAAATTCTTCTTTGGTTATTGTTCGTAACAATTCCGGTACAATACAAAACGCTACAATTAATGCGTCTAATTCCGATTTTTCGGGTGATTCTATAGTAGCTAAAAGATTTAATTTCTTAAATTGTGGTATTGCTAATGGTTTAACAACTCCACCAACAGCGGGACTGGTAGCTATTTTTGATCATTGCTTAATTTATAGAGATATTAGTCTTTATTCTAGTAGCACTTTTAACATAACATTCACTAACAATGTTATAAGCAATGGCGCTGTTTTGTATTTGCGTGGCAATAGTTCTAACCAAACTTTTGTTAATTCTGTTTTCTCAAACAACACTATAAAAGATGGCCCAAGAGAATTTATTAGTTCTTCTGTTAGCTGGAACTATTCTAATATAGGTAATTACGAATACAAGAATAATACGGGAACGAAAAAGGCAGAAGAAAGCATAAAGCTTGCGTTGCGTATTCCTTGGTATTCTTACGGGGCTGAAATACCAAGCGGAGTAAAGCGTTATTTGCTACAAAGGTCACAAAATGACAATAGTTGTAAATTGATTGGTGTAAGCATCAATGACCTTTTCTTTTCGTTTGGCGAAAACACTACAAGGGATATATTGGCAACAACCGATCCGCATAAAACATTAGGTAGCTATTCAATGCTTAAGGATTATGATAACAACGGAACAGACCTAAACCAAAATACTTACGAAAATGTAGCCGGTTGTATTTATTCCGTATTGTATAGAAAAGGATTGTCGGCATTAAAGGACCTTTTCAATGGTTCTTTCACATCAGATTTAATTTCCGTTTCACATAGCGGAATTAGTGACGGCGACTTGTGCTCAATTGTCCTTATTGCCGAAAAGGTTTACAGAGCAGATGCCTATAGCGAGATTATCAAATGAACAAGTTACTAGAACTTATAGCCAAGTATGGCGGAGCAAGCGGGCTAATAGCCGCGTTTTGCGTTTACCTTGTTTGCACCAACGGCGTTACAAAGGCCAAAGAAAGCAACGAACAAAACTTTAAGCTTTTAGAATATCGCGTATTGACATTGGAAGCGCAACAGAAAGAAACAAACGCACAATTCAACGAGATACAGAAAACGCTATTATCTATAAATGTAGCTATATCAAGGATTGAAGCGCTTATAGAGAAAGCGCCAAAAAACTAATTTATGGTTAAAGGGCTTATGTTATGGCTTTGGCTTACCTGTTAGATCCATCTTTTCAATTTGTGAACGAAAGCGGTCGCCCGCTGGTTGGCGGCCATATAGAGGTATTTTACCATAATAGCCATTTGCAGTATATCACGAAAGCCGATTTTGACGGGACAAACAACCCGTTTGAAGTTCCGCTAAATTCAAAGGGAATGGCGGTAATAATTGCCGATTCGTCAAACGCCTACGATATTTATTGCTATGACGCTTTCCACGCCCTTTATTGGAGCCGCGAAAACGTTACAACGGCTGGCAACGTTGGCGATGTTAATATTGTTGGCGATGAAATTCTAGAATTTACAAAATCCGTTTCGGGCAACGATGTAACCTTTAACGGATCCGTAAGGGATTTTTCTATTGGCCGCGACAAGTTCAAGAACGGCCACGATTTAATACCCGATTCTAGGTTCTTGAAATTTACCGATTTTGCTGGCGATGTGGTAGTTAGCCTTTGCGACAAATTGCAGAACTTTTTGACTAGCGGAGGCTACACGCCATGAGTGACGATATTTTACTTGGTAGCCAGACCCCAGACGCCGATGTTTTGTTTTACAATAAGGACAAGGCATATTATCAAGGTAATTTGCAGTTGCGCGACAGCGGAGTAGAT